>Ga0208162_1001471_pt1 | contig 12212 bp, 9 predicted proteins | sample CB_VirMetaG_4_FD_184539 | JGI IMG/M metagenome (GOLD analysis project Ga0208162, IMG submission 184539) | Freshwater to marine saline gradient viral communities from Chesapeake Bay - CB_1508_1M Viral MetaG (SPAdes) (version 4) | ecosystem: Environmental > Aquatic > Marine > Coastal | place: USA... | reverse complement strand
TGAATTTAAATATAATACTGAAATTTCTTGTGAAAATAAATGTGTGGAAAGTAAAATTAATATTAAAGTAAATAAATTTTTCATGATTATTTGTTTATAATCTCAAATAACTTTTCGTCTATTTGGTCTAATTTCTGTGAATTTTTATCTACCTTTTCATCTATATCTAATATAGTTGAACGAATTAATTCATCTTTTAAATCAAATTCTGTTCTTGATACAGGTGGTTCCGGTAATTGCTTAGCAAGCTCTATATCAGCTTGTAATGCAAAGTACATTGCTGCAAGTGATATTGCTCCACCAACAATTATTCCAATCGTTTTCAAATCAAGTTGTACTTGTGTATTTTCTGATATTTGTTGAGCCATGATGTTAAGTTTGTATAATATATATGTAATTACCTATTTTTTACGTCTTTTAAGATTTTTTACTCTTCTTGGTTTGCCAGCTGGTTGACCTAATCTTTTCTTTTCTGCAATCTTTTTTGCTTTTTCTGCAGCAGACATTTCACCAGATGTTTTTGGAGTTTTACTGGATATTCTTTTACTTGGTCTACAATAAGGCGTACCTCTTTTTTCACCTTTACTTCTTCCGCAAGGCTTGCCAGTTCTAACATCAATCCATTTTTCTCTAAACCAACGTTTAAGATCTGCACCTTCTTTAGTTTTTCTTACTGTCCCCATTTGCCTTTATTTCTTTCCCTCATTGCGTCCATAGCTTTTTTCATATCTTCATAATTACTATTAAGGTTTTTATTTTTTACTTTTAATTTTATAGAATTTTTAGGGTCAAAACCTCCTATATTAATTATAGAAGAATCTTTTTCACTAAAATTACCTGGAGTATCTTTTTGTTTATCACCCATATTCATTTTATAGTTTTTTGGCGGTTTGCCCTTGTAATAATGTTTTTCACTAGTTTTTATATTATTACCATACCCGCTTTTGCCATAAACAATAGTATGCTCACCTCCATCGTATTTTTTTGTTAGTGTTCCGGGGCCAGGTGAAAATTTTGCGCCTTTAGCTGCTAAATCAAAATTTCTATCATTCATTCCTTGCCTAAACATTTTTTGAGAAAAGTTTCTTCTTAAATTTATACTATCTGAAAATTGTTTATTAACATTTTTATTATTCCAAGTATACAATGTATCTTTTGTTTTTTTATTTGGATCTGCCATTATTTAGATTTTTTATGATTACAACCTTTCTTTTTTAAAGCCATGTGTTCTTTATATGTTTTTGCCATAAACGTTTTGCCTTTGCAATACATTTTATGTGGTTTAAATTTTTCAGCCATATTATTTAGATTTATTACCCCAATTTTTAGCGCCAACTTTTCTGCATTTAGCTAATGCTCCTGAGGCATATGCTGACGGGAATACTTTATATCTTGCTTTTACTTTGTGGTAGCATGCGTCTTTTTTTGCCATAACTATTTTCTTGTTATTGATTTTCTTTTTACACTTTGTCTATTTATAGATTTTCTTTTTATTAGCTTTTCTTTTTTATCTTTATCTTTTTCCATTCCAAGTTCCCATGATCCCCATCCCATTAATAATGCTGTTCTTTGCCACCATTCTGCTTCATCACTCATTGCGGCCTCTATGTTTTGCGCTTTTCTTAATGCTCTATCTAATGGTATGTTTGTTCCTGCAGATATTATATTAGCCCCAGCTGACAACGCTGGGTTATCTAATTTAGGTTCAAACATATTTTCAGGTGTTGTATAGCCTAATGAATACCCTGCACCTCTTAATTTGCTTACCTTAGAATATATAGGTGGAGATATTGTTAATGCCTTCCATGCTGCATCTTGAAAATTAGGTCTAGGTTTATCCATTCTATTAGCTATATCAATAGCAACATTTTTAGCTGCCACAACTGCATTACCTGTTAAACCGGACCCTCTTAGTAATGAGTCAGCCATTCCATTAGCAACTTGACTATATTTTTCAATTTCTTTTTCGTCCTCATCTCCATCAGCAAATGCTAAAGCAAATAAAGCTTTTTGCATTGCATTAAATATTAAGTTCTGTATTGTACTATAATAAATTATTTTGCTAATTTTTTCTGCTTTGTTACCTCTGCCTGCAACTAAATCTTGAGTATTCTTTTTAATAATTCTATTGTACTGCATTGGTGTATTAGCAAATGCTAAAAGTAATCTACCCGCGTTACTTGCTTGTTGCTCGGATATTCTATCTGGCCTACTTGATTGCTGTGTTTCTTCAGTTATAGCTTTAAAATCTATAAAAGCTTTTTCAGTAGCTTCTTTTTCAGATAAGCCATCTTTTATGTATTTGTTTATTCTGTTACGATACATTGTAGCACCACCAGAAGCAATAGCAAAACTATCAGCTATTTTTGTAAATATAAATCCTTTATTTAATAATAAACTAACCGCTCCTTGTATTCCTCCTTTTTCTGCGGCTAAAGCTAATTCACTTTCATTTACATTAATTTTATTACCGCCTCTTCTTTCTTGCAAATAATCAGAATTAAATATTGTTTTGAAGTCAGACCAATATTGTTTTTGATTTGCAAATGCTTTTGCAGCTTTCAATGGGTTATTATCAGCAAAATTTAAATAGTTTATATTTGATATTGTTTGAAGTACAGCGGATCTTGTATTCAAGAACATGATTGCGCCAACAGAACCATTTACCCAGTCTAAATAAGATTGTAAAACTTTATCACCACCCCACTTTCTATTCATGCCGGTTTTCATTCTTTCTAAAGTTTTAGTTAAATTAGTTACCCACGATTTACCATAAGCAGCTTCTAATTTATTTAAATTTTCTTTACTAAATATTTGGTCAACATTATTTTGCCAAACTTCTAAATGCTTAGATCTTTTGGTTGAATTCATTAATGACATTAAATCAATAGCAATATTTCCCCCAAGCCAATTGTTTTCTGGTTTTGCATAGCCATCACCTTTGGTTATATTCAATAACTCATTTGCAAATTGCATTAAATCTTTATTATTGTTAACTTCTTGTAATAAGGACTTTAAATCAGCATTGGATAATCCAGGTATTTTCATACCTTGTTTATTCCACATATATACTCTTACCGCTTGCTCTTTCGTAAAATCACCACCTTCGGTTAATTGTTTTAATGTTTTAGGTATATTACTTAATTTATTTTTTAATGCTCTAAAATCATCAAACATTGCTGCTCTTTCTCTTGTTATATTTTCATTAGCAACATTATATGGTGTATATAAATTATCTTGATAAAACTTTAATTGTTTTTCACCTTCTTTCCCTTTAGCTAATGTTTTATGCATTAAACCAGCAAAATCTTCTGCGCTTGGTGGTACAAAATAATCGCCAAAACCTTTTCTAACTCTTTGTGCCCTTGCTTCTGCTTTGGCCCTGCTAAATACTTTTTGTGCACCTATACCTGTAGATTTTTCTAAAAATTCATTAAATTCTTTATTTAAATCTTTTTTATTATATATTTCTTTAATATTTTCGTTTCTAGCTTTATCTTTTTTAATATCATTAAGGATTTTGATTGCATTTTTATTTGCTATAGATCCTTCAAAATTATATTCTGCTAATATATAATTAGCCGCATCTTTAGGGTCACTAAATCTATAATATTGTGAAACATTTGTTTTTCCAGCCTTATCTATTTTTGAAAATCCAAAAGTGCTTTTACCTTTGCTATCAAATTCAAATCCATATACCCCCTCAAAATCAGCAGTTATATTTGTATCAATATTTCCAGAAAGTATTTGTTGTAATCCTTGTATGGACTGCTCAGCACTTGTTTTTACATGCTCTAATTTAACTTTCTTACCTATAGGCCCAATATAAAATCCGTTTACTTTAACAAGAGCTCTATCACCATTTACATTATTAGAATTTGTACTTTTTATTTTTGTAACGTAATCTATTTTATTAATTAAATCTTGTTCATTTTTTGCGGAATAAACATAGTCGGACAATAAGGATTGAGTTGCATAAAAAACAGCGTCAACATCTTTTTGATGTTTTTTAATTTTATTTAAATTATCTTTTGCAATTTGTATTTTTTCTTCTTTAGTTTTAGCCTCGTTTATTGCTTTTTGAACACTTTTTAAATCATTAGCAGTTACAATTTTTTTAGGTAAATTTTTAAATAACTCTTTTGTTTTATCAGAAATCCAAGTTGGTTGTTTAGTACTTATATTATCATAAAGAATAGGTGCTTGTCCGCTTCCAACATATCTATAATGGAAACCTAAAAGGCCTTGTAGTAATGTTGTATTTTTCCCATCAATAAAAAGTTCTCTACCTTCTTTAGGCATTGATGAAACAACTTCTTTTCCTCTGTTAATAAAATCTTGTTTTTCTTTAGGCGTACCTTTTATTAGCCTATTTGATTTAATTTTATTAAGTTTGGATTCGTTTATATTAAATTTTAATCTTGATAAATCTAAAGTTTCTTTAATATTTAAACTTTTTAAATCTTTAAAGTAAGCTTTATTTTGTTTTCCCAATTCAACTTCAGTGTCAATTGCCTCTTGTACGTCTTCCATTACTTTTTGCAACTGCTCGTCAGTTAATTTTTTTAAATCTTCAATAGTTTGTATTTCAGCAGCAATTACATCCCCTGCAGCTTCAGATTTTAATTTTCTTTTTATATAATCAATACCTTTAGCTAATGCCTTTTGAAAACTTAACCCTGCTTCTAAACCTTTTTTAATTATTTTTAAACCACCAATTAAAGAATCAGTTATTAATTTTGGACTAACACCAATAGCTGTAATTCCTTTAAATTTATTACCTTCTTTTTGTAGCCCTTCAATTGTTCTATCTATTCTTTGCAATAACCTTGGTATTGCATCTTGTGGTATTTCTTTCTTTAAAAACTTTTGTCTTTCTAAAAAGTCTTTTTGCACTGCAGGATCTTGTAATACTTCTGCTATTGCGTCTTTACCTATTTCTTGCGCAATTATATCAGCTAAACCTTTTTTCTTGGCTCTTAGCTTATTCATTTCCGATGCAGGATTTTTTGCAGGATCTATTTCTGTATAATACTTAATAAATTCATCTCTAGATACATCTTTATATTCAAACACTCCTTTACCAGCAGCATCACCTTCAGTAGTAGTTTCTCTTCTAACTTGCTGGGGTTCAAATAAAGGTAATTTATTTTTGCTAGCATTAGGTATTGCATTAATAACTGCATCAAAATTAGTATCCATAAAAGTTATAAACCTACTTTTTTGCTCTTGTTTATCAGTGAAATTACCACCCATTTCTTCAAGAACAGCATCAGCTATTTTAAGTTTACTGGCTTTATTTATTTCAGTAAGTATTTGATTTTTATCTCTACCAGTTTTTTCTAATATACCAGGTAATTTACCTTTTAATATTTGTTTTGCATCTGCTTGAACAGATTCTTTTGTAATACCCACAACATCTCTTAACTGCTCTTTTGCTTTAGGCTCTGTTCTTACAAAGTCTAATGTTTCTTGAGTAGCATCATCTATGTCAAATTGTGTTTCTTGAACGCCTGTAATTTCTGTTTCAAATTGTTCTTTACTTGCTTTTTTGCTTCCTAATACGCCTGCTATTTTTCTATCTATAAACCCATTTATCCAACCAGATAAAGTAATCTTAGAATCCCCTACAGCTTTTTCAGGATTAAAATTTCTTATATGTGGTATTAATTCTGTTGTTACTTCTGAAATAAAATCTTCTCGACTAAAATCAGGTAATCTAGTCATTTCACCTGTGATTTTATTTTTTATAATCCTAGCTAATGCTCCATTTTGTCCGTCACCGTATAATTTTGTTATAGCTTCATTTGCTACACTGCTATCCCAATCAGCTTTACTTGTAGCATCTTCATATGTATTATTAATTTCATCAGCAAGTTTATTTGTTTTAGATTTTTTTACACCTTCTTTTATTTCCGCATTTGTTGCATTAGGTCCAAAATTTAACATTAATATAATAGCCTTTTGACTATTGTATTGTTCATCAACTTTTTGCTCTTTTTGTTCAATAGCTTTTTCAATACTATCTTTAATACTGGCGTCCTCAATATTATTTAAATTATCTCTAGCTTCACTAATAGCTATTTTGTCTCTAGCATATTCTACTAATTCTGAATCTTTAAAAGAATTTAGAACTCTTTCATTTAAAAGTTTATTATCTATTACTTGTTGCTGTAATTCTAATATTTTATTTTCAATTATAGGATTAGGATTTGAAACGTATTCATTTTCTAATTTAGATATTTCTTCAATTATTTTTAAATTATCTTTTTTAAGCTTAACAGGGCTTAATCTTTCTTCTGTATATCTTTTTGAGCCAGGCGTTTTACTTGCTGCGCCTAATCCTCCTCCAACTATACTACTTATTAAAAATGTATCAAAACTTCTTTGTAATATATTACCAACATCATAGCTTGTACTTCCATCAGGATTTATTTTTTGATAACCAAATGCGTTATCTTTATCCCATATATAATCTAAATATCTATTTACTTCTTGAGCACCAACTTCTGAACTACCCTCTAAGGTTGCACCTGTTAATATTCTTCCAGCTAAGTTTTTAGTAGTAGCTTTATATATATTTTTAACTGTATTAGGAGCTAAAGTCATTTTACCAAATCCTTTAACTATACCTCTTGTTACCATCTCACTAACAAGCTCAACACCACCTTGAGCTAAAGACCAGCCAAATGTTTCAGCGTCACCTCTTTTACTAGGGTCAACATCAACTTTTCTTTTATAAGCTTCACCTGTAGCAGATGTAAAAATAGCAGCCATACCGGCAGGACCAGCAAATGCTGCAGTTACACTTGGAATAGCCTGTAATAAACCATTTTCAAGCTTATCTATTCCATCTTTAAAATTTCCTTCATCACTAAAAAATTCTTCATATATAGTCCTATTAGGATCTTCTTGCCCAAAACCTGCTAATATATCTCTTGCTCTTTTAGTTTCATCAAAAATATCTGTAAGAGGAGCAAAAGCACCATCTGCAATTTCATCAAATAAAAATTCTTGTTCTTCTTTTGTAATTTTTCCTGATCTAACTAGTTGGTCTGATCTATATTTTAAAACTGTTTCAGTTGCACCTTCTAAGCTTTCAGCTATACCGCCAATAAAATTACTAAAATCTAAAGCACCTATAGCACCTTTTCTTAATTTTCGAGCGTACGCGTTTCCTATCCATTGCAAAGGTTTAGGTAAATTATCATATATATTTTTAACTTTTTCTGGTAAGCCCAAAGAAGTATCTTCCGATTTGGATTCCGTATCGGGTGCTGCAGTTTCCTCCACAACCGCACCCGGTGTTGTGGGAGTTTGAAAATCCACGTTTAAAAACTCTTGTTTTTTTGCATCAACTTGAGCCTGTATTTGTTCTTGAGGTAAACCTTCTGCTTGCAGTTTATCAACAAGATTTTTTAATTCTTGTATTTGTTGCTCGTTCATAATTAAATTTTAATACCGTTATATGTATCTTCTGTATTTATTTTTGAGTATGCTTTTTGTAATACAGCGTCCGCATAAGCATCTGAGCCATAAAGCTGTTTAACCCTATCGTTTATCAATATTCTTTTTTGGTTATCATCAGATAAATCTATTATTTCTTCTTCTTTATCCTCTTTACCTACAGCAAAAGTTATTTTTATTTTTGTTATAAAAGGGCTAGGCCCTAATGTGCCTTCCCCCCTAGATGTATCAGGAACAGATTCTACAGATAATATTCTTTTGCCACTAAATTTATAATTTTTAAAATAATTTTGCATATCGTTTTCATCTGTAAATCTACCATTTATTAAAGGGGATGCAATATCGCTTGCAACTTTTTCTATATTATTAGGATCTTTTTTATCATCACGACCTGTTGGTTGAGAAACAGATTCTGCACTTTTTAAATTACCTTTTACTTGGTTCCATGATTGCTCAGCTATATATCTTTTAGAAATTTGATCTAAATTAGCTTTATTTGTTTTGTCATATTGGCCAGATATAATTTGTTGTTTAATTATTTCTTTTTCTTCTTTTGATAAATTTGCAAATGTTTTATTTAATAGTCTTTCTCCTTCTGTTGTCAATACAAGCTTGTTATCTTCACTTTCTGTGACCATTGTTTTAAAAACAGTGTCCATGTATATAGAACCAGCATCTTTATCATTATTAAATAATTTTTGCATTTTAGAATTAGATATATAAGAATTTATCTGATCTTCTGCAAAATCTTCGTTAGTAACGCCATCTGCGTATTGGTCTTGTTGTCTTGTATATTGCTTACCATCTTTACCAATAAAAGTTTGGCCTTGTCTATGTGCTGGTTGTATAATCTTACCTCCTGCAATATTTTTTAATTCTTCTGAACTAACTGCATATTTTTCATTTATATTAAAAAATTCACCTTCTTGTAATGATTGTGTATCAACAGCAATTAACTCATCACCTTTTTTATAATACATTTCAATTTCATCCCCTACGTATTGAAATTTAATTTCACCTTTTTTCCAAGCTTCCATTAAACCTATACCATTAACTGCGCCACCTTGATAATCACTTAAATCTACATCTTGTAGTTCTTTACTTTGCTGTGTTAATATGCCGGCCAATCCTTTCATTTCATTTAATTTTCTAAATGAAGATATTCTATTTGAATTATATTTCTCTCTTGAAATTTTTCCTTCGCTATATAATCTTTCATTTTCAGCATAATCATCCGCTAAAAATGTTGTTTGTTGCTGTAAACTTTGAGTTAAATCGCCAGCCTTAATGTCCATTCTTTGCAAATCAAATGCTAATATTTTATCATCTAATCTTTGTTGCTCAGCTTTTATTTTTTCTCTTCTAGCCTCGGCTCTTTGATAAGCCGCTTCAACTTGTGCTTTACCTGCTTCAAAGTTTCTTCTAAATATCTCACCGTAATCAGGTGGTATTATCATTTGTGGATTTTCGTATGCTCCCATATTTTATTTTAATTTACGCCATAAATAGGTGCTGATATACCTGTGTTACTTCCAGCTGAAACAGGAACTACACTTCTTGTAGGTGTTATTGAATTAACAGTGCTAACTTGAGGTGTTCTACCACCAAATGCTCCCGACCCTGCCATACCTACTGCTTGACCAGCAAAGCTACCTAATGCGCCATACATTGATGCTTGTGCTGCCTGAGCACCTGCTCTAGTTTGCTGTGCTAAACCTGCCGCTCTATTTAATGCCTGCATTTCTCTTTCTTCTCTTGCTCCAAACACAAATTGTTTACCAGCAACTTCAGCTTGTTGTAATCTTTGTGCTTCAGACATTCTCATTTGTTGAGCTTGTTGCTCACCCTGCGCCCTTAATCTAGCATTTTGCGCTTCTTGTTGTTCTATTGTTGCAGCAATACCCTGTTTGCTTCTTAATGCTGCTTGTGCTAATGCTGTAGCGCCTGCGGATCCTGCACCGGTAGCCCTCAATGTATCTAATGTACTTGCTAAAGATATATCTGCTTCTTCCGCTTGCATTTCAGCTGCTTTAGTAGCAACTTGCAAATTAGCAAAAGGATTTGAAATCATTCCGCTTAAATCTTTAACATCTTCATAAGGATTTATTATTTCTTGTCGATTAGCCTCAAGATTACGCACAGTAGCTTCTCTTTTAGACGCAGCTCTTCGCATTTTTCCTGCTCTTACGCCTGAAGATACTGCTGAACCTAAACTTGTAGCTAGTCCAACGCCCGCTGCTATTGCTGTAAATGCTGCCATATTTATAATGTTTTTAATAATTCATGAGATGGATTTTCATCTACATGCCAATTTAGTTGTTTATGTGTATCTATTAATTTTTTATTACGACCGATAGAAAATATATATTTTATTCCTTGATCCTTCAAAACACGCTCTACGGCTTGAATTAACAGCGTTATTGCGTCTTTTCTGTCACTTTCTCTATATTCTGGATTAGATATTATCCATTCAAGTAAAGCAGCCTTAGAATTGGTCATATATACATAACCCGCTACTATACCAATATTGTTTTTTTCAACTATAAAACCAGTATCTGGTAAAAAGTCTTTAGGCGGTGCTTGCCATTTAGGCCACGCATCCCACCATTTTACTAATGTGCTGTAGTCCTCACCATTGAGTCTACGAATATTTAATTCCATTTAACTTGATTTTACTATATTATGCGAAACACTAAATAATTCAACATCTCTTGTTGTTGAATCGTGTTTCATTTTTACTGTTGTAAAGAATCCTTTAATACCTGATGTATCTACACCAACTACTTCTCCTTTAACAGTTGCTGAAGTATTATTTCTTAAATGTGAATAATACTTATCTTCTTTTCTTACAAAACTTACTGGTATAACACCATCAGCTACTGATGTACTGCTTTTTAATATTTGTCTTGCGGTATCTCCTGAATCTGTTATTGACGATTCCATAACCCAATCAGAGCTTCCTTCATAATTTATTGTATTAAAGTTTTTAACAATTGAAGGTTCTTGATTTGCAACCAATGTTATATTACTGCCATTAAATACACCATAAAATGTATTTTTAGGTGTTGTAATACTATAATTTTGATTATGTTTCCATAAATCATTATTATATAATGTAAAGAAATTTTTATTTACTGTAAATCCAAATTTTGGATTAAATGTATAAAAACTTGTCCAACCTCTAACACCTTCATCAAATGACAATGTATTATACGTAGAAGAATTCTGTAATGATATAACATATTCGTCATTATTATCATCATACATTCCAACTACAGATGTTGCTGTTTTTAAGTTATCTTTAAACCAATCACGCATACCATACATAGATATTTCAGTAATACCATCTCTTGATAATCTTAATACTGCGCCTCTATTTTTATCTGCAAAATATTTCCTATTACCTTTAATTGCAAAACTTTCAGGATTTTTACTTATTCCATATTTACCTAAATAAGGTACTATTTGCCCAATAACTGCAGCGCCTGATGCTGTAAGTTGTCCGCCTTCTGCTGTAAATAACGCATCTTTATCAATTAGCGCATAACTTACCTTATCTTCTTGTAATATATTTAAGTTTGTATCTTCTGCATAAAGCTTTTGTATACTTCCATTTGCAGGATCAACAGCTCTTGTTATTTTTTCAGCTCCACTAAATACATTTGTTCTATTTACATCTGTTCTTGAATTATATATACCAGAATAAATTAACGCATTAGTTCTTCTGTTTTCTTCATAATTTTCATTAGTAGCATATGCTTTAGGTCCTAATGCAGCAAATGGCTCATTAAAACCACCTTTTATTCTTGATTCTTCTACATGAACTGTATTTTTTGAAGCACTTCTAAGAATAAATGTATTAAAAAACTGTATGTCAACTACATATGCCATATTATAAATTATTACATTTTTTACATTATTTTTAACCTATCATTTTATCCGTTACAACACCACTGCTATTTGTTTTAAATACGAATGCAGCTGTTTGATATGAACAATAAGAAGGTCCACACATAGAATGCCAATATCCATTACTATCAAATACTGTTGAACCATCTGCGTTTGAATATACGGTATCAAATTCATCAGGTAAATCACCGCTACCATCATGCCATACTTGTATACCCGTTGGTTCATCAACTGCTGTTGCAGAATCTGTGTTGCCATATTCACTTCTCCAAAATTGTGTATATGGTGATCCAGTAACTGTTATTTTTAAATCTGTATCTGGACTATCTGTACTGGCTACATCAGTTGTTTTCATAACCAATGTATCAACCATACCGTCAGATAAATTTTCACCTGCGCTAATAACTCCAGTTGTTGAATTTACTGTATATCTTCCACTATTTGTTTGTGAAACAATACTGAAAGTTAAATTATTTGTTTGAGCGCTTGTTTTTGCACTACCATTTTTACCAGTTACAGTTATACTTGTTGCTTGACCAGATTGAACGGCTGCTATAGTTTCGCCGTCTCCAGTTGTGTTATCTACATTGTCGCCAGCACCAACGTTGATTGAAGGGCTAACATTTTGTACAGAAACTATAATATCTTTTGTAGTGCTTTCTGTTGTACCCGTTCTTGTTGCTGTTATATTTATTGTATAATTATCTTCATTTGTATTTTTAAATTCAAATGTTGTATTTGTATTTAATGAAGATCCGCTAATTGCAAATTCACCTGTTCTATCACCGCCTAATCCATCTGTTATACTGTTTATTACAAAAGTTGCACCAGGTGAT
>Ga0208162_1001468_pt1 | contig 12233 bp, 19 predicted proteins | sample CB_VirMetaG_4_FD_184539 | JGI IMG/M metagenome (GOLD analysis project Ga0208162, IMG submission 184539) | Freshwater to marine saline gradient viral communities from Chesapeake Bay - CB_1508_1M Viral MetaG (SPAdes) (version 4) | ecosystem: Environmental > Aquatic > Marine > Coastal | place: USA... | reverse complement strand
TCCCGTATTTTTCTTCCATCTTAAAATAAAAGTCTAAAGTATCATCAGAACCTCTGAGTATTTCTTTTTCATACTGCTCATCGGTCATTCTAAACTCCAACAGGAAAGCTTGTTTAAGATCAGTAAGTTTTCTAAATTCTTCTTTCTCATGATCTTCTAGTAATCGTTTCTTTCTAGCTCTATCTATAGAGGTATTAGCATGCCATAGACTCCAATCAACTTCTCCTCTGGTAGTTACAGCATCTAAATATTTTTCGTTCATAGTATGAAGTACGAGTTCTACTTCTAAGAGGTAAGGTCCTACTTCAAAGTCTCCATTAGCTATTCTATCTCTGAGTAGATGACGGTTAGTTAAAGGTTTGTTTCTAGGAGTATAACTTCTCCACCACATAAACCTATCGTAAGGTTTTTTATAGTAACGGTCTCCAAGCTTTTTTAATATCCATTGCTTAGATAGTTTAGGTTTAAAAGGAAGTTCTAAATTTCTATTCATACTTACAACTCACCTGCATCTAAGTTACCTCTTTCAATATCAGATATCAACCATTTAATTCTCTCTTTAGCAATATAAGGAGAATCTTCTTCTAATAGTTCTTTAATCTGATTCAGGTTTTTAATAACTAATCTTTTTGAACAAAGAGGATTAGAAGGCTTAGTATCCTCCCCACTCTTTATCCACTCTCTAACTGTCTCTCTCAGACTCATAACCTCTTTTATGTTTTACTTTACGTCTATATTTTGACTTATCACCATGATCTTTTTGGATCATACGACGACGAGCCAGTTGGGATAGCTCCCCCCGGCTGTACCTGCCCACTCCTATCGTTCCATCCTTCTTCATAATAGATAAACTCCATACTTAAATATACGAACTTCTATTATAAATACCAACAAAAAAGAGGCTTATTTAGCCTCTTCTTCTTTAAGTGTTAAACTTATCTTTTTCCAGAGACGCTGTGCCTCTTCTAGTGTAATCTCCCCCGCTTCTAAATCTGCTTTAATTTGATAGTATGCGGCCTTTTTTTTGTACTCCAACACCTTTTCTTCGGTTGGATCGGCTTGTGCATTCATCCCGAATAACAGCAAGCCTATTAGTAGTGCTCTCTTCATATGGATGATTTATATTAATAAATAGTTAAACTTTTCTTAAACTTCTCTTGAACTTGGATTTTACTCTCTTATTTACATATTTATAATTTTATTCCCCTAATGAATATTGTAAGCTATAGACTACCGACCACGACACCGAACCCTTCCAAGCACAATGATTGCGGGTGGGTTGCTATTGATGATGGTGTTGAGGTAGGATGGATTACTATGACATTTAAACCCGACAACTCAATTAGGTTTGAAGACGCTTTTGTACACCCCGATCATAGAGGTAAAGGAATATATCGCAAGTTATGGGATACCCGTTGGGAGTATGTAACCGCTAACTTCAAAGGAAGAAAAATACACGCCTATTGCAAACCTCCTTCTGTAAATTTATATAAAGAGAAAGAATTTACATTCGTAGAAAACGTTGTACTTGTAGAGAAAATTGCATAAAAGACCTCTACGTAAACTTTTTTAAATTACTTTTTTTTGATAAAAAATGAACCAAAGTTCATTAACAGTAATGCTGTTACCATTTGTAACTGTTTAATACGTTAAATCATAAATATAGCCGATAATAAAAACCCCTCCGTTTCCGGAAGGGCTAATTAAATTCGCGCGTGGCGACTTCGTCGAGATAGAAAAACGCCCCCTACTTCGCTTCTGCTACACTCGCCTTGCGGTACTCTGTTACAAGCTTTTTCAAATCACCGATTGCCTTACGTGCACGTGTTTGAGAAGCTTTAGTTGTACCATTATGCTCTGATTTAAAAGTTTCATACAAAGCATCTATTTGCTGGAATAATTCTTGTTTAACACTCATAGTTTTCTTTTTATTACTAGTTTTTAATTTAGGGTAACTAAATTCAGTTTTAATTAACCTGTTTCCTTTATACGTCCATTTATCTATTAGACCGTATTCGTTTTTATACTCTCTTACTATAATATCAGACATTACATAAACATTGAAGGATCTACTTCAGGAGTCTGCTTATCGTCTTTTATATTAGAGACAACTGCTTCAGTAAGTAACATAGTTCCTGCTACTGATGCTGCATTTTCTAATGCCAGTCGAGTTACTTTAGTTGGATCAATAATTCCTTCATCAAACATATTTACCAGACTTTGAGTTCGAGGATTATATCCTTCCCATCTATCACCTGATTCAATTATTGATTGCTCTAAATTACCGATGAATTCATGCTCAAAGCCGGCATTATGTAAGATCTGATAGAAAGGTTTTTCAATAGCTTGAATTACTATCTCGTAACCAGTCTGCTCATCCTTACCGTCTATATCACCGATACTATCAGTTAACATCTTAGAAGCGTTTAATAAAGCAATACCACCTCCAGGTAAGATACCTTCTTCGATAGCTGCTTTAGTTGCATGTAAAGCATCATCAACACGGTCTTTCTTTTCTTTCATTTCAACTTCAGTATGACCTCCTACATAAACGATTGCCACACCTCCAATAAATTTAGCTAATCTATCTTGAAGTACTTCTTTTTCAAAAGGAGAAGATGATTCATCTATCTGATTTTTAATCTCTTCTACTCTTTGATTAATTTTCTCTTCATCTCCATGAGCATCTATAATAGTAGTTGACTCTTTTCCTACAGTTGCTTTCTTAGCTTTACCTAACCAGGCAGGATCAAACTTATCTAATCTCATACCCTTCTCAGTAGATATAACTGTACCGCCGGTCAGTACTGCAATGTCTTCTAATACGGCTTTCTTTCGATCACCAAACTCAGGAGCCTTAACAGCAGCACATTGTAAGATACCTCTCATCTTATTAACTACTAAGGTAGATAACGACTCTCCGTCTATATCGTCTGCAATAATAAGTAATGATTTATTCTGCTGAGATACTGCTTCTAAGACGGGTAATAACTCTTTTACAGTATTTAAACGCTTGTCTGTAATTAATATCAACGGATCTTGAAGAACAGCTTGCATGGAGTTATTATCAGTAACAAAATAAGGAGACTTATAACCTCGGCTAAACTGCATGCCTTCTACTGTTTCCAGATATGTTTCTCCTGTCTTTGACTCTTCAATTGTTACAACTCCATCGGTGCCAACTTTATCCATGGCAGTGGAAATTAACTCGCCTACCTCGGGGTCGTTATTAGCTGAAATTGTGGCAACCTGCTTAAGCTGCTCTTCGTCCGTTATGTCCTTAGTTAGTTCTTCTAGATAAGATACAACTGACTTAACAGCTTCATCTATCCCTCTTTTTACATCTACTACGTTAGAACCTTTACCAATCTTCTCAATTGCTTCAGTAAAGATCTCTCTAGCTAGTAAAGTAGATGTTGTAGTACCGTCACCTGCTTGGTCAGCTGTCTTAATAGCTACCTGCTTTACTAACTGTACTCCAATATTTTCAACAGTATCTTCTAATTCAATACTTCTAGCAACAGTTACACCGTCTTTAGTTGATACTGGATTGCCTGCTATTTGTTCGATAATAACATTTCGACCGGAAGGTCCTAAAGTAGATACAACTGCATTTGCTAATTTATCTACTCCGTTTAGTAGCTCTTGACGAGCATCTTCAGAAAAAATAATCTTTTTACTCATCTTCAGTTTCTTTTACTGTTGCTAAAATTTCTTTATCGGCAGTAATAAAGTATTCGTCTCCTTCGAAATCAATACGTAAAGTACCAATTTTAGGAACTAATACTACATCTCCAACCTTTGCGTTAACTCTAATGTATTGACCAAATTCAGTTTGTCGGCCTGGTCCTACCGCTACTACTTCGCCCATTTCAGGCTTCTCCTTGCCCATGTCCGGAATAACTATATTACCGTACATCTGCTCTCCTTCATCGACAGGTCTAATCAAAACCCGATCATTTAAAGGTAATAACTGCTTTGACATATATAACGTTTTTTATTAATATAAGAAAAAAGAAAAGAAAAACAAACCCTAGAACAAAAAAAACCTACTTAATGGTCAAAGTTTTTAACTCTGAACCTTTGGCAAATGGTATAATAATCTGTAAAAGCCCGTCTTTAAACTCAGCATTAGCTTTGCTTAAATCAAACTTACTGTCAATCCTCCAACCTAAATTAAAAGATCTCTTTGCTATTCCTTTATGAATATAATCGCTGTAAGGTATTACATCTGAGGAATCAGCATTATCTTTATCGTAATTAATTCTAAGGGTTTGGTCTTGAATCTCGATTTTGAGATCCTTTTTTGAAATTCCTGTACAAGCTACTTCGAAGAAAAGACCTTTCTCGCTTGTGTAAATGTCTACAGGGTGTGGAACTTTGGTGTCTGCAAGCGGAGTAAATTTGCTTGCGTCTTGGAAAAAATTTCTAACTAAAATGTCGAACGGTGTACGTTCATATAAAAATGTATTCATATCATTAAATTTGTGACGTCCTAAGATCGTCGGTTAAACTAAAATAAAAATTGCTCTAGGGTCAATCTTTCTTTATTATAAATATATATAATTTTTCTTTTTTAGGCAACTTTCTCCCATTTATCTTCAGAGTCTAATTTAAAAGCTCCTACAAATATTTGATCCCAATACTCGGGTTCTATCAAAGAAAGAAATAATTTACCGTTATCTTTTTGATATAAAAAGTACGTTTTACCTTTAACTGGTTCGAATCTAAAATCGCTTTCATATACTAGCTTATTCCATTAATACTGTTCTATAAGCTTACGGTACTCTTCTTTTATTTCTTCATAACGAGCAGAAAAGTAATTGTTAGTCTTTACTACCTTTTCAGATTTCCAAACTGCTATGTCTTGCGGATTAATAGAAGGTGCTGCTACATTACTTCCGTAAGGTAGTAGTCCTGGATTATCAGCAACCTGGTCTGGTTTCTTTTTACTCATTAACTGTGGCTGTTATAAGACTTTTCTTCTACTAAACCTGAGTTGGTTAAGATGTTTATAATTTTTTTAACTTCAGATCTTTTATCGTTTGTAATATAAACCGAACGAGCTAGTTCAACAAACTCTTTACCGAATCTATTTTCCTTTTCACATTCTCTAATCCAGTCTTCTATATCCCAAAGCCTTCCGTTAATGCTAGATAACTCAATATAATGGTTTTGTAAGTCACTATCATACTTATCGAATAATTCTTGAGCTAGAGGATTAAGAGTATCAAACTCTTTTTGAATGTTTACTAGCTTTTCTTTATCTTTAATTCGATTTAGCTTTAATTCTAGAATAGTTATCTTATCTAGAAGCTCTCCATTTGATATTTCTACTTTCATACTAATGTCCTTCTTTCCAGTTATCAGCTATTTCAGGAGGTGCTTTAAGCGTTACTCCAGGTAACTGCGTGGTACTCTCCATGATTTCTTGTACAACAGGAGCAAATACTTCTGCTTGATCTTCTCTAACATTTATTATCAACTGGTCATGAACTTGAGCTTGAACACAAGCATCTATACCCATCTCTTTAGCTTTACGATTTATAATCAAAGCTGCACGATTTACCACAGCTGCTGCTAAAGATTGCAGTTGAAAGTTAAGACAGTTATTTAATCCATTACGGTAATCTCTATAAGCTTTTAGAACTTGGTCTTTACCAAACTGAGGTTCTAACTCTTTTCTAAATCTCCAGTCCATCATACGTTCACCAAACTTATCATAGATCTTTTTTACTCTAGGTAAATGTCTAACTCTACCTAAATAATTTTTTATAAGACCAGTATCTTTAACTGTCTGTCTAGATCTTTCTCTCCATTCGGCTAGTTGAGGAAACCCATCCAAGTAACCTTTAATTAATCCTTCAGCAGTCTTTTGATCTACTCCTAGAGTCATTTTAAGAGCATAAGCTTCCATACCGTAAGCAATACCTAACGAGTAAGCCTTAGCTTTATTTCTTTTTACAGGATCTAACTTTTTAAGATAGTTATCAGCTTTTTTATCTGCTGAGACTCCTTCTAGCTTTTCAGTCTTTATAGCAACGGTAGAGTAAAAGTCCCAGCCCTTTCTAAAGATCTCTCTTAAGTTTTCGTCTCCAGATACAGAAGCAAAGCAATGAGGCTCCAAAGATTCGTAGTCAGCATCGATTACCTTTCTACCTTCACCTGCAGTTAAGAAAGCACGTACTATATTAACGTACTTCATAATTACCGGAGCATCTTCTCCTTCTTCTAAAGGTTTAGGTAGCTGCTGAGCATCTGAACCGTATCTGCCTGATACTGTACCATTCTGCTTAAAGTAAAAGTAATACCTACCATCTTCATGACGGTCTCTAAATCTATCTACATAAGTAGATTTAATCTTCAAAAGCTTATTGTATATACGTAAATTTTCAGCCCAAGGGTATTCTTTTGCTAAGGTCTTTACCATCTCCATATCAAACTTAGCTCTACCAGATTTAGTATTAGCTCCTGCTACCTTAGGTTCAATCCCCATATAACCGAAGACGATCTCACCCAAGTGCTTCTTAGACTGGATATTAATATAATCTCCATCATTAGACTCCTTCCACATGGACATAGAAATACGAGCTCTTTCAACCTCAGGTAAAAGGGTCTCGTCTCCGGTTAACAGGAACTGCTTAACAGCTTCTTCTTTTTCATTTGAAGGTTCGTAAGCTTCTATATTTTTCTGAGTAAGAGAGTATTTACCAGTCTTCTCACTCTTAGGTAAAGGTATTGAATATCTTTGAATTAAATTCTGTGCCCAGTTACCTTTATGAGATACTGGAAAGTTTGTAAGAGCTGTTGCTACTATCCATTCTTTTACTTCCGGAATAGCAATCAAAGACTTCATTACAATCTCTTTGTTCTTCTTCTGATCTTCTACAATCTCATCATGAACCTTCTCTAGAAGTTCCATATCTAAATCTACTCCTAAAGCTTCCATAGGTACGGTTACTTCACGGTAGATAGGCATTACTTCTTCTTCGAAGAAAAAATCTTCGAGACCTTCCTGTCTAAGTTTATCAAGATATAAATTACAGATTCGTAAAGTAAGATCGGTATCAGCACTAGCATATTTGCTAAGAATATCAAGGTCAGCTTTGTATATTTCAAAACTTTCTTTTGTAATTGATCCGCCATTTTTCTTTATGCTTTCTTTTAGTTCTATTTGCTCCTGGTTAGCAGCTTCTTCTACGTTCAGGCCAAGAGCTTCCTGATTCATAATAGCAATTGATTTTAGTCCGAATGGATTACCAAACCCAAAGGCTCCTTCTTCATATACTGTATGAACAAGTAATCCGGTATCTACCCATACGTCGGGTAGTAAATCTATACCGTAAAAGTTTTTAATAAACTGAACGTCAAATGAAGCATTATGAAATACAAGCTTCTTTCCTTTTAACGTTTTTAATAAGTTAATTGAAATAGTACTAGTAGAAGTACCGTCTATAAATTGATTCTCTAACTCTCCTTTATCGAAGTTCCAAACCAAGGTAGGAATATAAAAACCTATACCTTCATCTCCAGATATAGACCATCCTACTATTTTATCTTTTCTGGGATTAAGACCAGAAGTCTCTGTATCTACAGCAATAACATCTGACTCTTGTATGTGCTGGAACATAAGTTTTAACGTCTCAGAGTCTTGGACGGTATAGTACTTCTTTTCTAACTGCATTACATCCATTTAATATTGTTATAAAATGCTACAGAAGATTTATGACAAGTATTATTGCTATAACCTTCATTCAAATCCGTTTTTATATTTAGTTTACCGGCAGGCGGTAAAACAACTTCCTCTTCAAATTGCTTTCTTGTAAAAAGAACAACTCCATTAGGATCAAGCAAAGGAGAGTAAAAGGCTATATGAGTAAATGCATACTCACCGTTAGCATCCTTCTTCTGACCTATACTCTTAAAAGATACGTATTTTGAATCAGGTTTCCAACTACTTTTAACCTCAATAAAAATTTCACCATCATCACTAACTATATCAAAGCCAAAATTATTAGTAGTCCTAGCTACTTTCATGTCTCTTCTAAAGTAATGACAAGCCCAGTTTTTAATGATCTCCTCAGTTAAGAATGGTCTACCTCCATACATAATTGCATCTCTAGCAGCTTGAGGATCTCTAATATATTTTTGTAAAGTTTTTCGAGGGAATCCTAAATCCTCTTCGTACATAGTTAAAGTATATTCACTTTCCATATAACCGTTTTAGTATACTTAAATATACGAAAAATTATTTAGAATACCAACCAAAAAGTATGTTAAGTAGTATAAAAGTATCTACTGTAATAGCGTATAAAACTATTATTGTTCTGATAAGAGCTACTCTGTCTGCTTCTTTATTATTTGTGCTTGCTTTCTCTCCTAAAGCTCTAGCCCAAAGCTTCCAAAATTTAACCCTCTCCGTAGAGGTCCCATGTTTCTGGTTCCGGCTCTTCAATATCAATTTCTTTCTGGATAATCGCATAAAGTTTTCCGTTCAGTGGTTCGAGTCGATAATGACCTTTAAATTTAGTTTTACGCATATATTGAGTAAGCGTCTGTACTAAACCGTCTATGACATTTTCTCTATCAATAACAAGCTCCCATTTATCCCCCGGCGGTACTCTTTCTGCAATAAGTTCTTTATCTTCAACTAACTCTTTCATACTACTGTCTTAAAGTTTTACCGATAGTATAATCTGGGTTAGTAAAGAACTCAGGTATAAGAAATGAATGAGTAGCACGAATAGGATTAATATCGATACCTCCTCTACGGGTATACAAACAAGCTACCATTAAGCGTTCTGGTTTAAATGCTTCAGTTAAATGAGCATAAACCATCTCACATATCTCTTCATGGAAGTGGCTAACAGTTCTATGGCTAACGATATACTTTGCTAAGGATTGAGGAGTTGGAAGATCATCTCCTTTCATATAAATAAAAACGTCTCCCCAGTCAGGCTGGTTAGTAACCCGGCAGTTAGAACGAAGTAGATTAGATTTAAAACGAATCTCATTATCAAGCTCTGGTCGATAACCTCCTTCTAACTGAGAAGCATCAGATTTAAAAGAAGTAAAATCTATTTCATCTAAATTAGCAATCTCTGAGATATCTTTATATCCTTGAAAAGAAAGAGGGTTAGCTTCTTCTATACTAGAATAAAAAGTAATAGTAGTATCAGTTTCAAGTAACTCGTCTAAGTCTCTTTTTACTCTAGCTTCGATACCTTTGATACAATCTGCTGCTGTATCTCCGATACGGGTCATATTAAAAGAGTTAAGATATAGTTTTATAGATTTAGACTCTACGTGATGAGTAGAATCAGAAGGACATACTATCTTAAGCATACCAGCTACCGGTTGACCTTTTGTAGTAATAGCAGATACTTCGTATGCATTCCAGGTATCGACTCCTTTAAACTCTTCTCCGGTTAAACCATATCCTTCTCTATTTAGATATCGAGGAACCTTTACAAGGAGTTCAGGTGCGTATGTATCTTTATATCCATCTCCTCCAACTTTACCTAAATGCTTTGATGCAATGTCTACTACATCTTGATAATTTTTTACGTCTGCCATTTTTTATTCTTTAATATAATCAATCCAATTTGTACCTTTAGTATCACTATTAGGAAACTCAAACACTCGAGTTACATCGCCAATAGTAATAGTTTTTCTAAATCCTGAAGGTATAGTAGCACCGCTTGGCAATACTTCTAACTCTCCTTCAAATAAAACATCTACTCTTACTTTTACCTCTTTACCGAAAAAATTAGCGGCTGCTCTTTCAAAAGCTTCTAATCGACTCCACTGTCCTCTATTTAATCCTTCATGCTGTAAAGCAGAATTAAGATAAGAGAAAGTTTTAAGTAACGTTTCTTTGTCACAACTAAAAGCGGCTGCAGGAGCTAGATGACCTTTATCCCAAACATTATTCTTATAATCAGCATCATCGGAAGTATTAATACCTTCCGGAACCCAAAAGTCCATACCCTGTCTTGATGCTTGACCGTTAGGGCATTCTACTTTATACTCAACCCACAAAGGCTGTTCCTTCTGCTGGTCATACTCAACGGTAAATATATCGGTTGTAAATACCTGTCCATAGCTTAAGACTGGTATTAAAAATAAAATTAGTTTTTTCATTGTATAAATTTCATTATCTGTTCTACTCTTTGCATAGGAGAACCAGTTATAGTAAGGTAAGGTTGACGTACTCCTTCTAGTACAGCTTTAAACTCATCATCTATTTTCTTTCTCCATTCTTCATTAACACTCCTTACTCCATCATCTATCGAATCAAATTCAATAGGAAAGTATACATAATGAGTATATTCGTTCTTAACTCTATTCCAAGTATCTTCTATATAGTTATAAGTACTAACAGCTATATTCTCCATAAACTTAGAATAAACTACTACATCCATATAACATCTATCTAATACTAGATTATAAGGTTGAAGTAAAGCTTCTAAATGAAAACTACTAATAGCTAACTGAGTAGCATCAGTACCTTCTTCATTAATAGGAAATCCATAACTACCAACAGTACGAGTAGATTCGTTTACAAACTCATACTTAGGTAATTTATTCTTAAGTAATTCATAAACAGTAGTTTTACCAGTACTACTTGCTCCTACTAATGCTATTCTTGTTATCATAAAACCTATTTAAAGTATTGTACATTCCTGCTACTCCGAAATCTGCACCATATTTTTTATTTTGTTCTAAAAAAAACATCATTAATCTTTGAAATGCATTACCTTCGTTTTTTCTTACTAAGTAAAATTCTTTATCAATATCCATATCTCATAAAACTATTTTAAGAAAGTTGCACCACATATACAAACTCCTATCTCTTAATGTATGAAATAATCCATCAAGATCCAACCCAAACGTATTAAATCTTTCTTCTGAGATTATCTTACCCTCATCTACTCCTGCTACTACTTTATGTATAACAGCACCGGCAGTAGGATACTTTCCTTCAAAAGCTCTTACTTGAGGATCTTTTCCTTTTAGTTCAGGGTACTTAGTTATCAAACCTGGATGTCCGTTATAAATTAAGTACTTATCACAAATAGAAGGAGGTACTACTCTTAACCATCCATGCAAAGTAACAAGAGCATTATCTTGTAAAACTGCATCGTAATCATCTGCAGTAGGTTTGTTAGGTAAATAAATTATTTCTCTTTCAAGTAACTCTTTATTTATCTTACGAAGATGTTCCGGCCTTTCATTAGTTATAATCTTATCAGGCCATCTATCTAACTTCTTCGATATGTCAACTATTTCGGTACCTGTCTGACTAAAGAAAGTTACCCACTGGTTTTGCTCCATTTGTAAACCATCTAAATTTTTGAATATTATTTAATACTAAATTGGTATCAATCTCTTCTAGAGGATAGTCAATCAGTTCATGTAGCTTTTGAGACTCTTTAGACCAGAGTCCATCACTACCGTAGTTAATGCCTTTTAAACCGTGCACTACTGGGTTAGAAGTATCTAAAGAATAGATCCAACTATAGTCGGAATGTTTGTATAAGCTAAACTCTTGAGGTAATCCGCAACCTAAAAGATGATGCTTCTTTTCTTTATTAATAACACCGTCTCTCAATAAATCTCCTAGTAGCTTTGCACGTCCTAGCATCCAGCTAACATACTTGTTAGGATGAGGACAAGACCTTGTATAATACGAATAATCGAAAGATATAGCAATCATATCTACATCTGCTTCTTTATTCATATAGTTATAGCAATCTACTATTTCATCGTATGTCTGACCTTGTACTACTCCTATCTTACCGCTAGCATCGTATCCATATGCTTTATTGTTCCAATCTTCCATCTGGTCGATTGTCTTATAAGCATTCTCTAAAGCATCAGGAACTATATACCAGGTAGGTTTTAATCTTTTAACCCATAGATCAAACTTCTCAGCATCGAAAGCCTCTTCTAATTCAAAGATAGAGTTATCTAAAATAACCTCTCTACCTTTCTTAACAGCACGTTCAAAAGTATCTCTATACCTTCCATTTTGTTCTAACAAATGTACTAAAGCATAATCGTAGTCAGTATACCTTTGTACTTCTTCGAATATATCAATCGGTGCTTCGTGTGCTATCTTGATCATCTATATCTATATCTATATTATAAAGTGACTTTTTAATCATATTTAAAGCTTCATCAAGCTTGCCTTCTGTTGAATTAAAACTTTGCTCTACTGCTGACTGTAC
>Ga0208162_1001467_pt1 | contig 12236 bp, 7 predicted proteins | sample CB_VirMetaG_4_FD_184539 | JGI IMG/M metagenome (GOLD analysis project Ga0208162, IMG submission 184539) | Freshwater to marine saline gradient viral communities from Chesapeake Bay - CB_1508_1M Viral MetaG (SPAdes) (version 4) | ecosystem: Environmental > Aquatic > Marine > Coastal | place: USA... | reverse complement strand
CTCTGTACCCTTTTATTCTGGGTGCTATTGTTTTTGCTGAGTACATACGATGATACAGCAACTTATTGGGCCATTGGCTTCGTTGGTTACTGGACATTTCGAGCGTAAAGCAGAAGAGAAGAAGGCTGTCCATGAGCGTAAGATGGTAGCTATTCAGCAGGACGCTAACTGGGAAAACATCCATGCCAACAACGCAGCTAACTCATGGAAAGACGAGTGGTTTACCATTTTGTTTTCTGTTCCATGTGTGCTTGCATTCTTCCCAAGCATGGTGCCTGTAGTCATGTCTGGGTTTGCTGCTCTGGACGCTATGCCTGAGTGGTACAAAGGTTTTCTAGGAGCTGCTGTAGCGGCATCGTTTGGCCTACGTGGTCTGGCTAACTGGAAGAAGTAATTATGGCTAAAAGTTCTGCAGGAATGTTTACAGGCGGAACCATGTACGCAGGTGGTACGCCTAACTTTGATGAACGCACTGGTTTATTTATAAAACCAATAGGCGGTGTTAAAGATGACCCTGTAAAATCAACTCCTATTGTTGTTAACGAGCCAGAACCTGAGTCTAATGAAGATGACAATGAGATAGACATCTGGGACGTTTTGCTACGCGGTGATACAGGCGTTATTACCGGCACACCTGAAGATTGGGATGGCACCGTACGAGAATGGAGGTCTTCCGATCAGTTCTACCCTGAAGACCATGAATTTGCGGGTATGAACTTAGTAGACGAGGTTCGTGCTGTTTACGGGTTAGGCCCTAACGGTCGTGCAACTATTGCACAACGACAAGCACGTCTAAGGATGAGACGAGCGTACGATAGAAACTTTAATGGCCTTAACCGATATCTTGTTGAAAACAGCCCAACCTTTACTGACTACATTGAAGTCGCTAATCAAGCGTACGACCAACTCCTTGATGCGGGTTTTGAGCAAAGAACGTTTTACGGTAGACGGCCTAGTTCTGCGAACCCACTCAATGCTTTTGACGACATGGTTGAGCGCCACATGGTCGAAAACGCTTCTGATTGGGGCGACTCTATTTTTAGAATAGACCCTAACGATAAAAAATCTATCCAACTAAGAGATTTAGGCCGTTTTAACGGTGCTTATACTGGTGTTTTAGGCAAACTTGGTTTAGACCTCGCTGACTGGAAACTTGTAACAGACGATAGTTGGACAGGTGGCTTAGGAGAATTTGGTGGTGCTAAATGGAAGTTACGAGAAGACTCCAACTTTGAACGGGCTTTCAAAGGTGTTGTCATGGCTGCTGTTACTTACGGTGCAGGTCAAGCATTAGCTCCTTTTCTTGCACCAACACTTCAAGCAGCAGGTTTATCTGAAGCAATAGCAGGTTCCTTAAGTTCTGCAATAGGAAGTGCGGCGTCAACAGGTGCCATTACTGGTGATTTTCAAATTGAGGACGTAATACTTAACGCTGCTAAAAGTTACTTTGGTCAACAGTTTGGTGGAATAGAAGGTGTTGAAGGAATCGTAGAAGATGTATTTGATTTTTTAGAGGACTACGGCCCTACTGAAACTACGTCTTTTATGGACATCATTAACAACATTGGAGAAGCTCTTGGTGAAGGTGTTGAAGCTGGTTACTCTGCTCTTATTGATATAGGTTCAGAATTACTAGGGCCTGTCTATGATATTGTAGAAGACTTGGGTTTTGACATCTATGACGCATCCAACTCAGCAATCATTAACTTAGTTAGTGACGGTGTTGCTGGTGGTGTTAACAGTATTAGTGATCTCATTAGAACAGCAGAGTCATTAGGTTTAGACCCTCGTTCAATTATCACTGCTATTGAAAGAATGAACGACATTTCTTGGCAAGAGCCAGATATCGTAGACTATTTACCTACCAGTGGCGATGATGTTCAAGTTCAAATTCCTGACTATCGTGCTATATACGAAGAAATGCAGGAAGAAGCTGGTGGTGGCGGAGGTGCAGCTGAAGAAGCTCAGAAGGAAGCTGAGGCTGAAACAGCAGAGAAGGAACAAGCTACAGCGGAACAGGCGCAAAAGGACGCCGCTGCAGAAACCGCTGAGAAAGAGGAAGCTGCTGCTGAAAACGCTAAAAAAGAAGCTCAGGCTGAAACTGAGCAAAAGGAAGCTGAGGCTGCTGAAAAAGCAGATAAGGAAGCTCAGGCTGAGACTCAAGAAAAAGAACAAGCTGCTGCAGAACAAGCTAAGAAAGACGCTGTAGCAGAAGACGAAGAAAAAAACCAAGCTGAACAAGCTAAGAAAGATTTAGCAGAGTCTGAAAAAGACGCTGAGCAAACTCAAAAAGAAGAACAGGCAATTACTGAACAAGCAAAGAAAGACGATAGGTCTGAAACTGAAGAAAAAGAACAAGCTGAACAGGATAAAAAAGACTTAGCGGAGTCTGAAAAGGACGCCGAGCAAGCTCAAAAAGAGCGTCAAGCTGAACAAGAAGACAAAGAGGCTGCTGCCGAAAACACAAGGAAGGAATCTGAGGCAGAAACTCAGGAAAAAGAAGAAGTAGCCGCAGAGGAAGCTCAGAAGGAAGCTCAGGCTGAGACTCAGGAAAAAGAAGCTCAGGCTGCAGAAGAAGCTCAAAAGGAAGCTCAGGCTGAAACCGAAGAAAAAGAAGCACAAGCTGCTGAAGAGTCCCAAAAGGAAGCTCAGGCTGAAACTGAAGAAAAGGAAGCAGCCGCTGCTGAACAAGCTGAAAAAGATGCTCAAGCTGAAACTCAGGAAAAAGAAGAAGTTGCAGCAGAGGAAGCTGAAAAGGAAGCTCAGGCAGAACAGCAGGAGAAAGACCAAGCTGCTGCAGAACAACAAGAGAAAGATGCTCAAGCAGAACAACAACAAAAAGACGATGAAGCTGTTACTGATATTGAAGGTGACGACACACTAGGTACTTCTACTGACGTTTACGGAAGCATGGAGGACAGCGTTGTTGCACGTCAGATTCATGATGCTATTATTAATGAAACTGATCCTGAAGTTAGGGACGGCTTAATTAATGAATGGGAGCGTTACACTGGACAAGAATGGGACGACTCTTACTTAGACGAAGACCCTTATGAAGGTTACGAAGCTCCTCCTGCTCCTGAACCTGTTGGTTACGTTTATGACGAAATAGAAGATAGAGAAGTACCTATCTACGAAACACCTGAAGAAGGTACTGTAGTTTATGACGAACCTGGTCAGGCTGAGAATGCTTACAAAGATGAGCAAGAAGCCGAAGCTGAAACCCGCGAAAAAGACATGGCTGAGACTCAGGAAAAGGAAGAACAACAGGCGGAACAGCTAGACAAAGAAGCAGCCGAACGTGCGTTAAAGGAAGCTGAAGCTGAGACTCAAGAAAAAGAAGAAGCAGCTGCTGAAGAAGCTCAGAAGGAAGCCGACGCAGAGACTACAGAAAAAGAGCAGGCTCAAGCAGAACAAACTGAAAAAGAAGCCCAAGCAGAAACACAGCAGAAGGAAGAAGCTGCTGCTGAAACAGTAGAAAAAGAGGCTGCTGCAGAAACGCAAGAAAAAGAGGAAGCTGTTGCAGAACAAGCTGACAAAGACCGTCAAGCTGAGCAGGACAGCAAGGAAGCTGAAGAGGAAGCTAAGGACGCCGAAGAAGTAGAAAAAGAGCGTCAAGCAGAAGAAGACGCTAAGGACGAAGCAGCAGAACAAGCAGAAAAAGACGCTGTAGCAGAAACCGAAGAAAAGGAACAAGCTGCCGCAGAACAAGCTCAGAAAGATGCTGAAGCTGAGACTCTAGAAAAAGAAGAGGTAGCAGCTGAGCAGTCTGAAAAAGACGCCCAAGCAGAAACTGAAGAAAAAGAACAAATAGCTGCAGAAGAAGCTCAGAAGGAAGCTGAAGCAGAGACTACTGAAAAAGAAATAGCTGAGCAGCAAGAGAAAGATGCTGAAAAAGAAACCAAAGAGCAACAAGCAGAACAGGAAGACAAAGAAGCTGAAGAAGAAGCTAAGGAAGTAGCTGCAGAAGAAGCTCAGAAGGAAGCTGAAGAAGAAGCTAAGGAAGTAGCTGCAGAAGAGGAAGCTAAGGACGCTGAAGAAACTCAGAAGGAAGCCCAAGCAGAAACTGAAGAAAAAGAAGCAATAGCTGCAGAAGAAGCTCAGAAGGAAGCTGAAGCTGAAACAGCAGAGAAGGAAGCTGAGGACGAAGCTAAGGACGCTGAAGAGGCTGAAAAGGAAGCTGCCGCAGAAACTGCTGAAAAGGAAGAAATAGCAGCAGAAAGGTCAGAAAAAGAAGCTGCTGCTGAGACGCAGGAAAAAGAAGAAGCTGAGCAGGCACGTAAAGAGCAAGCCGAAGAAGCACGTAAAGAGCAGGAAGCTGAAGAAGGCACTAAGGACGAGAATGCTCAAAAGGACGCCCAAGCTGAAACAGAAGCTAAGGATGCTGAACAAGGCAGAAAGGACGCCGCTGACGAACAGCTAGAGAAGGATCTTGAGTCCTCTGAGCAAGAACGTAAAGACGCTGAGGAACAAGCCAAAGACACTACAGGCGACGGCGAAGGTGACGGAGACGGTACTGGTGACGGCGAAGGAACTGGTGTTGGTGATGGTGTTGGAGACGGTGTAGGCGACGGTACTGGTGACGGTACAGGAGACGGCATTGGTGGAATGGGCATGATGGCAGCTGCAGCAGCACCTCAAAGAACTGACTTTACTCCTTTCATGTCAGGCATTACTTACGAGTTGCCTCCTTTGGAAGAAATAGGTCAAGCACCTCAAGTTGACTACGTAGCGTCTCTACAGGACACATTAGGACCAACCGGAATAACAAGCAGTTTGTTTAAGGAATATATCGGATGACATACTTGAACCTTATGAACAACGTGTTACGAAGACTGCGTGAAGAAGAAACCACGTCGGTTACTAGCACTACTTACAACAAAATGGTTGGTGACTTTATTAACGACGCTAAGAAGTTAGTAGAGGAGTCTAACGACTGGTCTGCCTTGAGAAACACTATTACTGTTTCTACTACAGCTGACGACAATACTTACTCCTTGACGGACTGTGGTGACAACGTGAAGGTTATGTGTGTTGTTAACGATACTAGTAATGTCTTTATGGAGTACCAAAGCAAAGACTGGTTTAACGAGCAACTGTACATTAATAACGCTGCTACAGGCGCACCTATGTACTACACGTACAACGGCCTTGATGCCAACGGTGACACGCAAGTGCTCGTAGGCCCAACACCAGACGGTGTGTACAGCTTGCGGTTTGACGTAATTAAACGACAGGGAGACTTGACTGCTAACGCTGACACGTTGCTGATACCTTCGCAACCTGTAGTACACCTTGCTGTTGCTTTGTTGGCTCGTGAACGTGGTGAAACAGGAGGAACTTCTACTGCTGAGTACTTTGGTATTGCTGATAGGTACTTGTCTGACGCTATCGCAATAGACGCAGCTAAGCATCCAGAAGAGATGTACTTTAGGACTATCTGATATGGCTCAAGAACTAAAGAGTATTAATCTTGTAGCTCCTGCGTTCAAGGGTGTAAACACTGAAGACTCACCTTTGGCACAGGATCCTTCCTTTGCTGAGATTGCAGACAACGCTGTAATCGACAAACGTGGTCGTATTGCTGCACGTAAAGGCCATAACGTACTAACCACTGACAAAACAGAGTTAGGTTCTGAATCAATCAGGGCTATAAAAGAGTTTGATAGAAGCAGTGGTAGTAACATAATTTTATCTGTAGGTAACAACAAGATATTTACAGGGACTACGACACTTACTGACGCTACACCTGGTGGCTACACAGTTACTGCGGACAACTGGAAGATTGTTAATTTTAATGATAAGGCTTACTTATTTCAAGCCTCTCATGAACCTTTAGTATACGACGGTACGTCTATAGTACGTTTAGATTCAGTTTCTGGCGCTGCTGGTGTTGTACTAGGTAATGAAGTATGTGCTGCTTATGGTCGTCTTTGGGTAACAGGTGTAGGTGGTAGCCCTTCTATTGTGTACTGGTCTGATCTTTTAATTGGTCATGACTTTTCAGGTGGTACTAGCGGGTCCATTGACGTGTCTAAAGTCTGGCCTGACGGTTATGACGAGATTGTAGCACTAGCTGCACACAACGGTCTGCTAATTATCTTTGGTAAGCACAGCATCATTGTGTACCAAGGTGCAGAAGCACCAGCTACTATGACACTGGCTGATACTGTAGCAGGCGTTGGTTGTGTTGATCGTGACACTGTGCAGTACACCGGTACTGACGTACTGTTCTTGTCACACACTGGTTTAAAAAGCTTTGGGCGCACGATACAACAAAAGTCCATGCCTATTAGTAGTTTGTCAGGAAATATTACTAAGGACATTATTAGTGGGTTACAAACAGAAAATACATTCTTTAGGTCTGTCTATAGTCCAGAAGAAGGTTTCTACTTATTAACTTTTGTAGGTCAGGACACAACTTATTGTTTTGACGTACGTGGCACTACAGAGAATGGGTCTTACCGTGTAACACGTTGGGTGTCTACAGGATTTGCTTCTTATACAAGACAAGAAGACGGTACGTTGCTCATTGGAACGTCGGAAGGAATTAGTGAGTACGCTGGTTATACGGACAACGGTAGTGCTTATCGTTTTAAGTACTACAGCCCAAGTTTAACCTTTGGAGACAGTTCCAGAGTTAAAATTTTGAAGAAGCTTAAGCCTACGTTAGTAGGTGCTAACAACGCAACAGTATTTATGAAGTGGGCTTATGACTTCAAAGGTACTTATTCAACAGCAGAATTTACAGTCGGTGACCAGATTACTGGTTTCTACGGTGAAAGCGAGTACACAACTGTGGAATTCACAGGTGGCGCTTTGACCAACCAAAGAAGTTTAAATGCAACAGGCTACGGAACTAGTATTGTTGTAGGTTTAGAAGCAGATATTGACGGCTCACAGCTGTCACTACAGGAGATTAACGTAATGGCTTTAATGGGTAAATTACTATGAGTACTACACTAGAAAAAATATTGGGCTTAGGTGCCATAGGCGCTGGTGGTTTACTTACAGGTAAAGCTTATCAACGCCTTGGCGAAATCGGTGAACAAGCAAGAAGGGAAGCAGGTGACATTGCTACTACTGGTGTAGAGCAAACACGCTTTATGCCCTTCACAGTAACGACAGGAACAGGAGGAGCATTAACTACTACTCCTGAAGGTGGTCTTACTGTAGGTTTGTCTCCTCAAGAACAAGCGTTCCAACAGCAGATGTTCGGAGGTGCAGGTCAGTTTTATCAACAGGCTATGCAACCTACGCAGGCACGTGAGCAGGCTGTCTTTGAGCGAATAAGGGAAGCACAACGTCCTGAAGAGGAACGTCAGCGGCTTGCTACTGAAGAACGTCTAGCAGCACAAGGACGCTTAGGTTTGCGTACAGCGCAGTTTGGAGGCGCACCTGAGCAGTTTGCTTTGGCTAAGGCTCAGGAAGAAGCACGTAACCAGGCGATGCTAAGTGCAATGCAACAGGCGCAAGCTGAGCAGATGCAACAGGCACAGCTAGGTGGTCAGTTCATGGGTGCTAGTTACACACCTCAAGCGCAAGCATTGAACGTCCTACAAGCTGGTATGCCTGCTGCACAAATGGCACAACGTGGTCAGCTACAAGGCGCTGGTTTGTTTGGTGAAGCACAAATGGGTGGACTTGAGGCACTGCTTGGTTCAGGTCTTGGACAAGCTAACCTCTATGGTCAACTAGGTACTGGTCTCCTGTCAGGACTGTTGACACCACAGCAAGTTGGTATGGGTGGCGGTGTTACTCAAATTGTTAACCCACTGTTCGATCTATTAGGCATAGGAGGCTAAGATGGCTAGGTTTTCACAAGGACTACTACAGGGTCTTATGCAGCCTGCATTTGGTCAAAACCTGTATGACATAGGCAGAGCAGCAGCAGCTGGTCCTTCTTTGACTAGGGCGTCACAGCGGATGAAGGAACAACGTGAGCAAGAAGATCTTGCCAGACGTGGTTTGTTAACTAACGCACTTTCTGGTACATTAACTCCAGAGGTTCTTGCAGAGAGAGTAGGAGAACGGGGTGTCTCAGCACAAGATATTTTACAGGCACAGCAGATTCAAACAGCGGTTCATCCACCAAAGGTAACTAGAGCTAAATACTTTGCTCAGAATCCTCAAGAAGAGGCTGACCTATACAAAAATTTTAAGGCCGATTCTATAAATAACTATATAAATGGAACAGGCGTTTTAGATCCTTTGGATCCACAAGACAAGTCTAAAGTTTCAGAACATGCTGTTAGACTACAAGAACAGGGCTTAATTCCTGGTACTGCTCAGTTTAAAGAAGCGATGAGTAATTACAACGACTCCATAGTAAGCGGTCGTGCTAAAGGGGTGTCTTATAAAGGACCTTTAGAGCAGACTTCTTTTTTAAACGACGAGCTTAGAAAACATCCTCTTTATAAATCTACAGTTAACATTACAGAAAAAGTTAATAAAGCAGAGAGTTTAAAGCAAGGGGTTAGAGAAGGAGACTCAGAGGCAATACGTTTAATGGAACGTACTGTATCGGAATTGTATAACTCTGATTCAAGAGCAGCTTCTGAAATTGACAGATTGCTTGAAGGAAGAGACATAAAAGAGCGTTTTTCTAACTGGATTTTAACTCTTGCTGGTGGTGACGTATCTAAAGACACAAAAGATACTTTGTTTGCTATTGTAGATACATCTAAAAGACTAGCACGTAACCAACAAGCTATGTCTGTAAAAGCCGTTTCTGATTCTTTTGCAGATTATGTTGATTCAGATGTGGCTAGTAACTGGGCTGAAAGAAATAGAAATGCGCCTGTTATTGAAGCATTGACTGAAGAAGACGCTATACAGTTGTACCTTAATAAAACAGTTGTACCTTAATAAATAAGGAATAGTAGCATGACAACTACTTTAAAATACGGTTATGAAGAAGCAGTAACCGCAATGACCAATGCACATAACGCTGGTGATTATGAGTCTGCTAATAAAATAGCTAATTACATTAAGCAAAACAATCTTCAACCAGTAGAGGCTGAATCCCAACCTACTCCAGAAGCCGTTGAAAGTTCGTCTAATTACTACATTGACAAGGCAAAGTCAGGAGCAGCTGATCTTGTTTTTTCTGTTATACCAGAACAAGTGCTAGACAATCTTATAGGAGTAGATCAGTTTAGTTCTGAATATTGGTTAGAAGACGGCGGTTTTGATAGAAAACGTTTTGACAGAGATAGACAAGTTGCTATAGAAAATGCAAAGGAAGAGTTCTTTGGTTACAAAGGAATTAAACCTGCTTCTGAGTTAGAAAGATACTTAGGAACAGGTGTTGAAAGCGTAACTGCTGAAGGACCTTTAGCTTTCTTAGGTGCTAAAAAAGCATCAGGAGCTATTACTGAAGTTTTACATTCTTATGCAGCAAATGTTTTAGGTCAGTTTGGTGCTGAAACTGCCGCTACTGTCACTGCAGAATTAGGCGGTGGTGAAACTGCACAACAATTAGCAGCAAGCGCTGGTGGACTTGCTTTAGGGGGATTAACAATACCAGGCAGAACAATGGGAGCGGCTGCTATTGAAACAGGTAAAAAAGCCCTTTCTGAACGAAAGCGAGTAAATCAAAGTATTGATACTGCTACTGAGTACGCCGCATCCTCTGAAGTAAAACAGTTAATAGATAAAGCAACAAAAATCCAGCCTGATCTTGACGACGTTTTAAAGGCAACTGTTGATCTTCAAAGTGAAGTTCCTGATTTAATTGTACCTCCTGTTGCTGCTTTAGCGGACAACCCTATTTACAGAAAAAACACAGAGTACTTACTGCGTACTAATCCTGAGTTTTACGCTAAGGCTAAAGAGTCATTGTCTAACGCTAAGACGGCTATTGACGCTAGAAAAGAAGCTTTGTTTGGAACAGCTGGCCCTCAAGCAGACGCTAAGTTAAAAGCCGCTCTGCCTACAAACTACGATAGGGACATACGTGTAGCTAAGAAAAGAATAAATGCTATAGACAGTCAATTAGAAAAAGTTACTAATTCTGTTAGAACTTCTGTTGACTACATAGATGTAGGTAAACGTACAGACAACTTAATGAGGGCCAAAGAAGCTGGTGTTCGTGCTAAGTTAGGGCCTAAGTACGATAAAGTTCTTAAGGACGCAGATACAGCTGGTGTTGTATTTCCTGCTTCTTCTGTAGCTAAAGTACATCAAATGTACAAAGGATTACGTTCTGAAGACCTTTTTGCGTCTTTTCCTAATCTTGCAAGCAAACTTAATAAGAAATGGTCTCCAAAAAAAGTAGAACCAAGTCCTATAATTATTCCTGGTGTTACACCGCCTAAAATGAAAAGGGAATATAAAAGTGTTCCTCTAACTGAAATGGACTCTTTAAAAAGAGAACTTAACAAAGCTATTAGAAAAGTAAAAGACTCTACTCAAAAAAGAGTATTAACTAATCTAAAAGCCAGCTTAACTGACGAAATAGCTAAACTTCCTGAAGAGTTTTCAGAAGCGTACAAAGCAATAGACTTAGAGTTTTATAGAGAGTTAGGCATACCTAAGAACAAGGCGGAAATAGACCAGTTAGATTCAGCTAAGTTTATGAGTCAAGCAGGTTCTTACCTTTCTAAACCAGAACAGGCTCAAGAATTTTTAGGCTTTGTTGGAGACGCTGGAATTCCTGTTGTTAGGGACGCTATCTTAATAAAAATGCAAGGTGGTGGTTTAGTGGGCGGTGGTGTATACACTGATGGTTTAGTAGATCCACGTAAGCTTGCTGGTTTTGTTAATCAAAACAGAACTTTAATAAATACTGTTCCTGGTTTACAGGACGAACTTTTAGACACTACAAAACTTGTTAATAACTTAACCTCTGTTAAAGGAAGGTTAGAAAGTGAGTATAACGCTAAAGCTAAAGAATTAGGCGAAGGTTTTTACGAAGCCTTTAATCAAAAAGGAATTAGTACAGTCACTTCAGAAATACTAGGGTCTGCTGTAGGTAGTCAAAAATATCTAAAAGACATTAAGAATTTTGAGCCTGAAACAGCAAAAATGGCTAAACAAGCTGTTAGAGCAGGTCTCATAGAAAAAGCCATGGGTTCGCCTAACACATCAACTATTGATTTTATTAAAGAGAATCAACGAGCCTTTGCTGAGTGGTTTGGACCAACGTATGCAAAAGACGTAGACGCCATAGCTCAAGCCTCTGATCTAATTAATAAAATTGACATTGATAAAATGAAATTTGCTCTTGACTATAAAAATCAAGACATGCTTTTTGAGAAGGCAGGCATAAGCGGTCCTCAATTACAGTCTGTTTTAAGAGACCGTATTAGCAATGGACTAACAAAACTTGCTATTATCGGTTCTAAGATTAGTACATCCTCAGTATCAGCAAAACGAGACTCAAAGGTAATGGAACTATTGTTAAATCCAGAGTCTTTAAAAACTATTAGAGAGTCTGTACAACAAGAAAAGATAAAAGTACTAGATCCAAAAACTGTTGCAAAGATAGCGCAAGCAGTAAACAATGCAGTTTACCGTGGTTTGTACTTTGGAGGAGTTGCTGCAGGTCCAGCATTAGAAGAAGTTCAGACAGAACAGGAATAAAAAAGGGGTCTTATGACCCCTCAAGTTTACAACTCACAGTTATTACCAGTGCAGGCTAACTGTTGAGACCCTTCCGTCATGTCTGAGTTTTCTGAGATTGCCCAATCAATGGTCTCAGGAAACTCTTTCTTCAGCTTCTCATAGGTCTCTAAGTCTATGGGTTCATAAGGCGCTTGTTGGTACGTATGTTCGGAATAAGGGAGGAAACTAACTCCACTTATCTTGTCGAACTTGTTGTACAACCACTGACCTACTTCCAAGAATTCATTATCACGGTAGTAACAGGTCATAGACGGCTTATGTTCACACCAGTAGTCCTGGTAAATTTCCCATAGCTCAAGTTGTTCCATTGCTCCCATCTCAGACGCCACCACAGCGCCTTCAGGAGACTTTATTGGGAAGGAGAATACCTTGGTAGTGGGTGACATTACGTCGTCCTCTACAGGCACTCCAGCGGCTTCTAGGACTTGACAGAGTGGGTCTCTCGCGTCCGCTCTGACTCGTCTAATGTACTGATCTGAGTATCTAGGGTGGATACCACTAGCAGAATCAACCAACTGACTAACAGTGCCGGAAGGTTTAACAGCAGTAATAGCAGTGCTAACATTAATACCAAGCTTTGTAGCCCACTGCTGATTAGTTGTAATCGC
>Ga0208162_1001466_pt1 | contig 12239 bp, 3 predicted proteins | sample CB_VirMetaG_4_FD_184539 | JGI IMG/M metagenome (GOLD analysis project Ga0208162, IMG submission 184539) | Freshwater to marine saline gradient viral communities from Chesapeake Bay - CB_1508_1M Viral MetaG (SPAdes) (version 4) | ecosystem: Environmental > Aquatic > Marine > Coastal | place: USA... | reverse complement strand
TTTATAACTCCCCTCAAGCCTATGTCTTTAACCTCCAAACAACTAGTTCCGCCGAAGCAAAAAGGTTATGGAGGCAAAAGATAAAGGAAGAATGGGATTTAGAGTGTGCCTATTGTGGGTCTGATGAGAACCTCACAATAGACCACGTTGTGCCTCGTTCTAAGGGTGGAGCAGATTTCACCAAGAATGTTGTCTGTGCTTGCCACGATTGTAACCAAGATAAAGGTCATACTCCTATGGAAGAGTGGTATTCTTCTCAGGAGTTTTTTGATATTGAGAGATATGAAAAAATCAAGAATTGGATGAAACCAGAACCTCCAACAAATCTTTATCGTTACGGAACGAGAAGAAATATCGTCTTATAAATAAATCAAAAGGCAGTATATACTGTCTCTCTGGTAAATACCAAGTTATAATAAATGGCCACTCCGATTCGGATTAAGAGGTCTGCCGTAGGCGGCAAAAGACCTAATACAGATCAGTTGCAGCTTGGCGAATTAGCCGTAAACTTTTACGACGGAAAAATATTTTTTAAACAAGAGCAAGGTATTGTTGGTGTAGGAACTAGAATTGTAGAGGTTGGAGCAGGAAGTACAGGAACTGCAGGGAAAACTATATTTGTAACTAATAATGGCAGTGATCTAAATACTGGTCTTGATGAAACGAATGCAAAGGCAACAATTAAAGCGGCAGTAGAAATTACAGTTCCGGGGGATACTGTTAAGGTTTATCCTGGAAATTATGTAGAAGACAATCCAATCAATCTTCCAGATAATGTTTCTATTGAAGGAGCAGAACTTCGTCGCTGTTTAGTAAGTCCACAAAATTTAGATACTGATTTATTCTATGTAAGTCAGGGATGTCATATTACCAACTTAAGTTTTGTTGGTGATCCAATGACTAATCAGTCTGCGGTTGTGGCATTTAGACCATTGCTGGGTGTATCTTCAGACAGATATTTTGATGCTGCCAGAATGATTCGTTTGAATATTGATTTCATTTCAAGAGAAGCAGTTTCATATTTAACAAGTACAGATTACATAGGTGCTGGAAGAGTATCAACATCTGATCCAGTATTCCAAGTTCCAACTGGAGATGATACTGATTGTTCTGATGACGTTAAAGATATTTTGAGAGCAATATGTCATGATATTACAAGAGGTGGAAATTCTAAATGTGTAGGTGCTGGAGAAAGTTATTATAATGCTGGAGCACTTCAACATATTACTGGAACTGATGTTAATGGTTACAGTGTAAAGGAAGCAACTATTGATACGTTAAACTATACTACAGGGATTGTAAGATCGATTATTAATAATGTAAATTGGGGAGGAAAAGATGAGGGTAGTCAACTTGTAGTGACGGATGCTCTTTATGATAACACCACTGGAATTACAACAATTACAACTTCTGGGGCACATGGATTACTGAAAAATAATGCTGCTGAAATAGTTGGTCTTGCATTTACCTGTGACTATGATGGCGGTTTAACTCAAGTTGTCTTCCCAAGAGAAAGTGATTTTGGATTAATATTTCCAGTAAGATCTGTAGTAGGACCAAATACATTTACATTTGTTGGTGGTATTTCTACTACTCCACACTATTACACTTCTGGTGGAACTGTTCAGAAAAAAGTACCGTATCAAACACAATACAGTCAAGTTAGAGATTTGAGTATGCAGGCAGATCCTGCAACTGGTTTCTATGATACAATCAATTCTTGTGCCAATGTAGTTTCTGCCGTCAATACTTGTATTGGAATTGTAACAACCATCATTGATGTTGGACCAGCAGCTGCTGGGATTGTTACAAACTATCCTGGAAATAATGGTGCCATTTCCTCTGGTATTTTAACGGCATCATCAAGTCCACTGCAAGGAACTGGTATTATTACTAAAGGTCCTTATGTTAGAAACTGCACCAACTTTATTCCAAATAGCATTGGTGCTAAAATTGATGGATTTAATTCTGATGAAGGTGATAAGGTTAATAATATTGGTGTTCAAGGATCATTTAACGTTGACTCATATACACAATTTAATCAAGGTGGGATTGGAGTTTCCGTATCAAATGGTGCATATTGTCAGTTAGTTTCTATCTTTACCATTTGTGATGACATTGCAATCTATTCTGGTAATGGTGGACAGTGTGACTTAACAAACTCCAACTCTTCTTTTGGAACAAGAGGATTAGTCTCTCAAGGCATTGGTGATCAGAATAGTAAGTGTAGTGATCGTTATACTGGAGAGGTTAGTGCTCCTGCAAATCAACTTCAGAACATTATTGAAGTTGGTGGTCTTGGTAATAATAGACCATATCAGGGTCAGGCAATTTATTTTGACAAAAAATATTATGTAATTAAAGATATTAAGGTCACCAATAGAGGTTCTGGTTATACTACTACGCCAAAAGTTGCGATTGATGCTCCAACTGGTCCTGGTATTGCGATTCCTAGTCAGGCAACAGCAACTCTTGAAGGTGATGGAGTATCTGTAGTAACTGTATTTGGTGGAGGTTCTCAATATGAATATGTTCCTAATGTTGTGATTGATCCTCCATCCATTGGTGACGATAGAGCAACTGCAGAGGCAGAAATTGAGGCAATTTATTTTGGAGTTTTGGAAGCAACAGAACCTGTTGCTGGTATATCAACAATTAGTTTGATCCAGAACTTAAATAATAATATTGGAATTGGAACCATTGCATACTTTGCAAGACAAAGTTTCCAAATTGTGAGCTCACATTCTTTCCAATATATTGGTTCGGGAAATACCATTGAAGGTGCATATCCTTCTAAAGGTGGAGTGACTATTCAAGAAAATGAAGTTGTAAAAATTGATGGTGGAGAAATCACATATACTAGTACTGACCAGGCTGGTAATTTTAGAATTGGTGATGGTGTTGAAATCAATCAGGCAACTGGTACAGTATCTGGAAACATTTATATTAAGAGTTTATTCACACAGGTTACACCATTTATTCTTGCATTAGGAGGAGATTAACCCATGGCAGTCGCACAGGCAGCCGTAAACGTATTTCAAACGATTACGGCAACAGTAGGTATAGCAACACAAGTAGTTTACACGGCACCAATTGCATATACTGGTGTTATTCTTCTTTCTCAGGTTACAAATGTTAGTGGATCAACTGAGACAATTAGCTTTGGTTATCGTCGTGAAGGAGTTGATACACCAATCGTAAAGGATTTGGACATTCCTGCTAATGATACTGTCAATCTTCTTGCAGGAAAACTGGTTGTTGAGACCGGTGATTCTCTAACTCTAGTTGGATCCAATGGATCTAATTTGAGATATCTTTCAAGTGTTCTGGAAACATCTAATCTCTAATATTTTAAGTACGTAAAATGGCAGCACCAATTCGTTTTCTTAGCGGCAGACAGCAGCAACAAAAAATCGGAATCCCAGCAGGATCTGATTTAGACAAGAAGGTACTTGAGGTAGTTGGTCGTGTAGGCATTGGTACTACCATTTTTGATGCAGACTATGATCTTGATGTTCGTGGAGATGCTAGTATTAGTGGCATTTTAACAGCAAATAAAATTAGTGCAGATATATTAACTACACCTACAGTTCTAGTTTCTTTAAATGATTTAAATGTTGCTGGTATTGTAACTGTCCAGGAAGAATTATATGTTGGTAGTGCTGCATCTATAAGTGGAAATTTATCTGTTACTGGACTTTCTACTTTTTCATCTGATCTTGATATCGATGCTTCTGTAAATATACAGAACAATTTGGAGGTTTCTGGTAATCTAACTGTAACTGGATTAATTGATTTTGATGAACTTAATGTAATAGGGGTTTCTACATTTCAAGATGATATTAATGTTGGACTTGGAGCAACAGTAGCATTCTTTGATATTAGTACTGGTACTATTGGCATTGGGTCTACACAACCAGAATCAACACTTGATATCAATGGAACACTGAATGTCTCTGGCGTTTCTACATTCAATTCTGATGTTAATATTAATGCCAACCTAGATGTTGATGGTAGAACAGAACTTGATACAACTAACATCTCCGAAACATTAAACGTAGTTGGATTATCAACATTTGATTCTAATGTTCATATTAATGCTTCTATTGATGTAGATGGTCTCAGTGATCTAGATGAACTTAACGTAGCAGGATTATCGACATTTGATTCTAATGTTGATATTAATGCTTCTATTGATGTAGATGGTCTCAGTGATCTAGATGAACTTAACGTAACAGGTATTGCCACCTTTGCATCAGACCTTGACGTTAATGCATCTGTTGATATTTCTTCTAACTTAACCGTTGATGGGTTAAGTGATCTAGATGAACTTAACGTAGCAGGATTATCGACCTTTGCTTCTGACATTGACGTTAATGCATCTGTTGATATTTCTTCCAACTTAACCGTAGATGGTCTCAGTGATCTAGATGAACTCAATGTAGCAGGATTATCGACCTTTGTTTCTGACATTGACGTTAATGCTTCTGTAGATGTAAGTAATAATTTAGTTGTTGATGGATTAAGTGATCTTGACGAACTGAATGTAGCAGGTATTGCCACCTTTGCATCAGACCTTGACGTTAATGCATCTATTGATATTTCTTCCAACTTAACCGTTGATGGGTTAAGTGATCTTGATGAACTTAATGTAGCAGGTATTGCCACCTTTGCATCAGACCTTGACGTTAATGCTTCTGTAGATGTAAGTAATAATTTAGTTGTTGATGGATTAAGTGATCTTGACGAACTGAATGTAGCAGGTATTGCCACCTTTGCATCAGACCTTGACGTTAATGCTTCTGTAGATGTAAGTAATAATTTAGTTGTTGATGGATTAAGTGATCTTGACGAACTGAATGTAGCAGGTATTGCTACATTTAATACTGATGTAGAATTTGTAGGATCATCTGCTGGTGTTACATCGGCATATTGGGATAGTTCCGCAAATCTTTTAAACTTTAAGGATAATGTAAAGGCAACTTTTGGTGATGGCGGTGATTTAGAAATTTTCCACGATGGAATTAATAGTATTATTGACGATGTTAATGTTGGTTCTCTTGTATTAAGGTCTGATACTTCTATTCTTTTAAGAAAGAGAACAGGAAATGAAAATCAATTAGTAGCAAATCCGGACGGAGCAGTAGAACTTTACTACGACAACTCCAAGAAATTTGAGACCACTGGTATTGGCGTTTCTATTCTCAATGGCGCATCAGACACTGCAACCATCGCAGGTCCAGCAAATCTAATCATAGACCCAGCCGCAGTTGGAGATAATACTGGAAATGTAAGAATTAAGGGTGACTTATATGTAGATGGAACCACAACTCAGATTAATTCTACGACAATTGAACTTGCTGACTTCATTGTAGGTATTGCAACTACTGCTACAACCGATTTACTTGCCGATGGTGCGGGTATTCAGATTGGACCAGATAATACATTCCTTTATGAGTATAATGGTGGAATTAATCCTTCATTAAAGTCTAGTGAGAACTTAAATGTTGCTTCTGGTAAGGCATATCAGATCAATCAGACTGAAAGATTATCTGCAAATACATTAAGTCTTGGAACAGGAACGACAATACATTCTCCTGCCACTAATGAATTAATTCTTGGTACTAATGATCAAGAAAGAGTTCGCATCAGTGAACTGGGATTGGTTGGTATTGGGACCGCAGATCCAACAGAAGACTTACACGTCGAAGGAGATTTAAGAGTTACTGGAGCATTCTACGACTCTAATAATTTACCTGGCATTGCTGGTCAAACATTACTTTCTACTGCAAGTGGTACGGAATGGACCACTTCTGTTTCTGCCGCTGCTGGTCAACAGATACTATTAGCATCAGAACCAGTTACTTATTACATTACTGCTGCCGATAGATCTTCTGGAATTTCTAGTGCTGGATTTATTGATAGTCAATTTGTTCTTGATCAGAATGCAAATGTTGGTATTGGTTCTACTCAACCAACAGCAAAACTTGATGTTTCTGGGGATGCTAATATAACTGGCGTATTAACTGTAACAACATTAGATGTTAATAGATTATCTCCAGATGGATCTAATTTTGGTACAGCTGCTTATGTCCCAGTTGCTAATGGATCTGGTGGTTGGACTTGGGGAACAATCCTTGATACTGGTGCTGGTACGCTTAGTTCGATCTTACTTTTTGATGAGGGAACACTAGTTTCAACAGCAGGAACAGTTACTCAATTAGATATCAGAGGCAATAATGTAATTGCAACTGGAGTAGATGGTGGCACAATTGGAACTATTACTGTATCCGATAATCCAACGTTTGAAAGTTTATCTGTTAATGGAATCTCATCATTCACTGGAATCTCTACATTTAGTGATAGAGTTATATTTGATAGTACCAATTCCATACAGATTCCAGTAGGAACAGAAGCGCAGAAAGATTCTGTCGGTGTTGCTGTAACAGGACAAATAAGATATAATACAACCAATCAACAATTTGAAGGATTTGGTGTAGGAAACAATTGGGGATCTCTTGGTGGAGTCAAGGACGTAGATGGTGATACTTATATCCTAGCAGAAACTACTGCAGGTTCTGATGAAGATATTTTATATTTCTATACAGGAACTAATCTTTCAGGAACTATTTCATCTACATCAGGAGTAGATTTTAACGTAGATCTTAATGTAGATGGGCACATAGAGACTGATACTCTAAATGTTTCTGGTGTTTCTACATTCCAAGGTAATGTAAATCTTGGTGATGATGATAGATTGAGATTTGGTGATGGTAATGACTTACAGATTTATCATGATGGCAGCAATAGTTTTATAGATGATACTGGAACTGGTGATTTAGTTATATCAGCAACTCATCTTAGACTAAGATCTGCTGATGCTGAAACTTATCTTTTAGCTACTGCCAATAGTTCAGTAGAACTCTACTACGACAACTCCAAGAAATTTGAGACCACTGGTTATGGTGTAACCGTTTCTGGCGGATTAAATGTCTCTGGTATTTCTACATTCCAAGGTAATGTAACCTTCGGAGCAGATCTTCTGCTTGGAGATAATGTTGTCCTAAGAATTGGTGATCAAACTAACGGCGATTTAAAACTCTATCACGATGGATCTAATAGTTATATTCAAGATAGTGGTGATGGCAATCTAATTCTACGTGGTGATGATGCAATTATCCTTGAGCAGACTGATGGTTCTGAAAAATATGCTCAGTTTAACAAAACTGGTTCTGTAGAACTTTACTACGATAATGTAAAGAAATTTGAGACTACTGGTTATGGTGTAACCGTCTCTGGTGGATTAAATGTATCTGGTGTTTCCACTTTCATTGGTGCTATTGATGCTAATGGTGATTTAGATGTATTAGGATTATCAACCTTCAGATCTAATGTTGACATCAATGCTTCTGTAGATATACTTACCGATCTTACGGTAAATGGTAATCTTGAAGTTGATGGTCATGCTGATTTAGATGACCTTACTGTAACTGGCGTTACAACTACTGGCACTTTGTACATCGGTGCAGCAGGAACTGTTGGTATTACGACAATTCTTGATGAAGATAATATGGTGTCTAATAGTGATACAGCACTTGCAACTCAACAGTCGATCAAAACTTATATTGACAATAGTACTGGCAATCAAGATCTCAATTTCTCTGCAGATTCTGGAACTGGTGCGATTAATCTTGCAACCGAAACACTTAATATTGAAGGAACTGCCAATCAAATACAGACAGAAATTGCTGTTGGTTCAGGAAACACTGTAACCATTAGTCTTACAGATGATGTAACACTTGTCACATCATTGACGGTTGGAACGGCAACAACACTTACCAATGATGGTATTGTTGCTGGTGTTATTACTGCAACATCATTGACGGTTGGAACGGCAACAACACTTACCAATAATGGTATTGTTGCTGGTGTTATTACTGCCACAACATTAGATTCCACTAATGCAACCATTGATAACCTAACCTTCACCGGTGGCACCGCAATTACTAGTGTTGATACTGACTTAACAACAGTATCTGCTTCTGATGATACACTTGCATCGGCAAAGGCTATTAAGACTTATGTTGATAATACCGTTAATGCAAATAATCAATTAAACTTTACTGACGGAACAACAAGTGGAAGTATTGATTTAAATGTAGAATCCTTAAGTGTTCTTGGAACAAATAATGAAGTCACAGTTGAAGTTACTTCTGAAGGTGCTGGAGTTGGAAATACTATTACCATCGGAATTCCTGATGATGTTATAGTAACAACATCATTGACGGTTGGAACGGCAACAACACTTACTAACGATGGAATTACAGCAACCAATATTACTGGAACACTTAATAATACATTAACACTCGAAACTTTTGGAACTGGTTTAAGTGGTTCTGCCACATATAATAATTCTGGTGTATCAACATTTACTGTTACTTCAAATGCAACTCCTGATAATACTTCATCAACAATAGTATCAAGAGATGGTTCTGGTAATTTTAGTGCAGGAACAATCACCGCAGATCTAACTGGTGTTGCTTCTACTGCTACTGAACTGCAAAATGCCAGAACATTCCAACTTACTGGTGATGTAGTTGCAGCACCAATTAGCTTTGATGGCACTGGTAATGTATCATTGGCTGCAACAATTCAACCAAATAGTGTTGGACTTGGAACAGATACTTTTGGTGATTATGTAAAATCAATAACAGGAACTGCTGGAGAAATTGAGGTAGATGTAACTTCTGGTGAAGGTGTAACTCCTCAAATAGGACTTCCTAGTAATGTAACTATTGGAAATAATCTAACTGTAACAAATGATCTATTTGTTCAACGTGACTTGTTCGTTGATGGAAGTCTCAGTATTGGTGGTACATCAGCAACACTGTTTACACAAACATTAGAAGTAGAAGATGCTAATATTATTCTTGGCATCAAGACTGATATTGGAAATAATATTATATCAAATGATTCTAGTGCCACTGCTGGTGGTATTGCAATTGCTTCTACGGAAGGAACACCAATTGTTGACTTCACGGTTTCTGGAATTGATACAATATCAAGTACCTATAAGAAACTTCTTTGGTTCCAAGAAGGATCATTAGCTGGTCTTGGAACAGATGCTTGGATGTTTAACTATGGTGTTGGTATTGGTTCCACACAAATACCATTTGGGACAAGACTTGCCGTTGGCAACGTTCAGGTGACCGATGATGAAATTGATTTACAATCGATCACCATTCGTGATAAAATTTATGATTCTGGCGATAGTCCTGGAATAAACAATTATGTTCTTACTTCTGGTGGTCCTAGTGGATCATGGTCATGGCAGTCAGTTTCTGCTGTTGGAAGTGCAAGTGTAACTATATTAGAAGAGTCTAGTTCTTTAGGTAATTTTACTGATATTGATTTTGTAGGTTCAAATATAACGGCAGCAGCTGGAGCAGGAGTTACTGCAACAGTTACTCTTTCGGAGTCTCCAACGTTTAATAACCTAAATGTATCTGGTCTTACTACAACCAATAACCTTAGAGTTGTTGGAATAGCAACGGTTAATACTCTTGGTGTTACTGGTATTACTACAACCAATAACCTTAGAGTTGTTGGAGTAGCAACGGTTAATACTCTTGGTGTTACTGGTATTACTACAACCAATAACCTTAGAGTCACTGGAATTTCTACCATAAATGGATATCAATATAGAGGATCTAGTGTTAAGACCGCATCAATTTATGTTCGCGGTACTGGTCTGAATGCAGGATCAATTAATAGAAATGTTTATTTAAATGGAAACTTAATTGTTAATACTTCATCTAGAGGATTAACTCTCACAATACTTAATGATTCTCTAGAAGAAGTTTCGAGTACAAATTATGATACATACGGTTCTAATATTGCTTCAACTAATCTTGCGACTGCACTTGGAAATCTAACTACTGGTCAAATAGCAATACTTTCAAGTTATGATTCTTTTGAAGGAAATGTAAATGATAATTTAAGAGCTGCCGCTCTTAGAGTTGGTCTAACAAAACTTGGAACATTCACTGACGACTTTAGTGCTAATAGAAGACCATATGCTGCAGTCTTCTATGGGACAAGTGATGATACTAATGCAAGACCTCAAGAAGTTATTGAAAGAATGGAGTCTTCTGATGCAGATGCTCCAGAAGCAACTATATTCTGCACAATAGCAAAAGAAGAAGGTAATAATTCTGTAGCAATTCAGGGCGCAGCATCTGCAAACGCATTGTATTCTTCAGATTCTGAATTTGAAGACCCAAGAGTAGTTGTAGATTCTCAGAACAGAGTTGGAATTGCTTCCTTATCACCATTACAGTTACTGGATGTATTTGGATCTGCAAGGATTGCAGAAAGAATTTATGATTCATCCAATAGTGCTGGTGGAGCTAATGCAGTTTTAACCTCGGGTGGTCCTAGCGGAACATGGTCTTGGCAGACAGTATCTGCTGTTGGTGGCGCACAAATAGATATATACGACGAAGATGTTCTTGAAGGAACTTTCTCCGCGATCAAATTTGTAAGTATAAATTTAGATGTTACATCTGGAGTAGGAAGTACTGCCACAGTTACTTTAACAAATACACCAACATTTACAGATTTGAATGTCACTGGAATTTCTACAATTCCAACTGTTAGTGGATTAACAACATTTAAGAATAATGTTGAATTTGAGGGCAATGTTGATTTACAAGATAATGATAGATTGAGGTTTGGCAACGGCGATGATCTCCAAATTTATCATGATTCTATTAATACATACATTCAAGACAGTTCAAGTGGTTCTCTTTATATTGATTCTGACAATCTTATAATAAGGAGTGGACTTGGTACAGAATATGTACACGTAACCGAGAGTGGGGAAGTTGGCATAGGTTCAACTCAACCAACTACACGACTTGATGTGGTAGGTAATTCTAAATTTGATGGAAATATTTCATTAGGCAATAGTGATGAGCTGAGATTTGGAGATGGAATACCATCCTTAATAATCAAACATGACACCGCCAATACTTACATCACAGAGCAAGGAACGGGTGATTTAATAATAAGTTCCGATACAATAAACCTTCAACAGTCTGGAACAGGAGATCAACTTGCTCTGTTTAACGGTGGAGCATCTGTAGAACTTTATCATAACAATTCCAAGAAATTTGAAACCATTGGAACTGGTGTAAGTATTACTGGTAATATTGATATTGATGATACCACAGTTATTGGTTCTGCTACTGCATCACTTTCTACACTGACACAAACTGCTATTCATACTGAACTTCCTATAGCAACATATCGTTCGGTAGAGTATACGATTCAGGCAACAGAAGGAACAAACTTCCACGCCACAAAGATACTTGCACTTCACAATGGAACCACTGCTTATCATTCTGAGTATGGAACAATTTTTAATAATTCTTCTGTGGCATCTTTTGATGTTGATATTTCTGGTGGTAATTTGAGACTTCTTGCGACTGGTGCATCAGCATCTCAAACGGATTATGTTGTTAATTTTGTGGCAACAAAAGTCTGAGGATAAATAGAAAAAAGTAACTTAGCAGAAGGGGATAGTGAACCTTGGCTACTCAGAATTTTAGGGTAAAGAACGGCCTAGAAGTAGGCATAGGCGCAACTATATTAATTGCAGAAAGTGGTGGAAATATTGGTATTGGTTCTACACAACCAACAGCAACACTTGATGTCAATGGAACACTGAATGTATCTGGTGTTTCTACATTCCAAGGTAATGTAAATCTGGGTGATGACGACAGACTAAGATTTGGTGCTGGTCAAGACTTACAAATTTATCATGACTCTGCAACAAATAGCAGTTATATTAACGAATCTGGATCTGGGAGATTAGAGATTCGTGGTAGTGATCTTTATCTAGCAGATGAAGATGGCACCACTATGCTGTACGCTGTCAATAATGCTGGCGTATCATTATATTATGGTGGAGGTAAAACATTTGAAACCACTGGTGCTGGAGCTACAGTCTTTGGAACATTAGAAACTCAACAACTTAATGTTTCTGGTGTTTCTACTGCTACAACATTTGTATCTACACAAACTACAGGGACAGCACCATTTACTGTTTCTTCTACGACTGTTGTAACAAATCTAAACGCCGATAAACTTGATGGTCAAGAGGGTTCTTATTATAGAAATGCTTCTAATATAAATGCTGGAACAATTGGTGATGCTTACTTACCAGCAACTATCTC
>Ga0208162_1001462_pt1 | contig 12258 bp, 25 predicted proteins | sample CB_VirMetaG_4_FD_184539 | JGI IMG/M metagenome (GOLD analysis project Ga0208162, IMG submission 184539) | Freshwater to marine saline gradient viral communities from Chesapeake Bay - CB_1508_1M Viral MetaG (SPAdes) (version 4) | ecosystem: Environmental > Aquatic > Marine > Coastal | place: USA... | reverse complement strand
CCCATTCCGCCGCCGCCCATTCCGCCGCCGCCCATTCCGCCGCCCATTCCCATTGCCATCGCTAATCTTCCCTGAAACTTAGTTAATTACTATATTAAACGAAGTCTATTGCCAAGATTCTCAATAAGATCCGTAGTACCGGAATGGTGAATCCATGGCAGACTCTAGAGTGACACGTTTTGGTAACTCATAACCCTTCTGACCTCTCTGCATCAGTCCCGTAATCCAATCATCTTCATCGTTGCCTGAATAACGCTGATATGGCTCAGTAACAGACTTTTTATCGAATTCCTCAGTTGTGTAATCTCCCTCCTCTTGCTGACCAAACAAATCTGCTATACCAGAAAAATCAATTCCACCTCCGCCACCGAAATTATCTGGAATCTTACGCCAATCAACCGTATCCTGTGATGGATCCCGTACGTCTACGGGTTTCGGTAAACCGCGACGATCAGGTTTGTTTTTATTACGACCAACCCTCTGTTTAGGCACATTCGCTAATCGTTTAGGTCGACGAGCAGATGAGCCTCCCATCCCACGTCCCGCTCTCGCGCCACCGGTTTGTCGTGGAGCAGCGTTTGCCATGCGTGGTGGACTAGCAGACCTACGTGCACCTCCACCCATTCCGCCGCCCATTCTGCCGCCGCCACGGCGACCGTCTCCACCCATCGGCATGATTAAAAATAATCAGATTACAGATATTTACTAGTTTACTCAGGATGTGTTCAACTGTTAACATCGAATGTTGCATTATCAATACCGTAGTTAATTGTTATCTCTTCTCCCGCTGCAATATCGCGAGTGGCGTAGTGCCGTATCACTTCGCTGATCTTATCAACTTGATAATCAGCGTTAGGTTCAAAACTGTGATTGTACAGGCCTGCGTATCCCATGCCGATCAACATAGTTTGATCTTCAAGCCAATATGTGTATGGCTCCACGGAGATGGCGCTGGCGACTTCTGATTCGTTGATCGCAAAATAGGGGGAGTCTTCTAAAACTTCGTGTTTTTTAATCGCTTCACGAGCAAAAACACCCCAGCGATGTATCTTGGAACGACGTACGCAGATCTTATTGGACTTATGAGCCTCTTCAATTGACACTAGAAAACGGGGCGTCTGCACGGCCAAGGTATCGGAACGTCCCGATTTTAACCAGGGTATCACGTTTGGTGAACAAAGACTACCGCTTATGCGCGGCGGAAACCGGCAACTCCACGGGCAGCTGCAACTGCGCGGAGCATATCGGCTTCACTGCTCCTGTCTAAGGCTATTCGAGCTTGCTCGGCACTAGGAGTTCCTTCTTTTTCCTTAAGAAATTTAACACTTAAACCATAATTACGAAGTGCTCCTTCTTCAGCAGCTTTTTTTAAGTACGGATACAAACTGGCTAGCTGTTGCTCAGTAAGTGCAGCAGAGAGTTGTGCAGCTTGAGCCTGCTCCTGCATGCGAATTGGTGACATGGCTTTTGTAAAATCAAGCCATTCTTGGAATTGCGGTGAGACTCCAGGAATCGCTGATCCTGTAGATGTGTAATCAATTGAAGGAAAATCTCTAGATACTTGACCAGGTGTCGTATTAGTACCCTTGGAAGATTTATCCGGCGTAAAAACGGATTTCCAGTAATCAGGGAGTTGGATATCCAGACCCCAATTAACTTGACGGCCCAGCTGTGGCATCTGGAAATTGGGGTTGTATGCAGACATTACGAATACTGATACTGGCTTGTAATTGCGTTGCCCATCTGCTGAGCAATGTTAAGGCCCATCTGCTGAGCAGCTTGCTGACTGCGTTCAAGCATATTTGCCTGAGTAGTAATGTTTTGTCGGATACCAGCAGCGGCCATCTGGCGCTGGAGCTCATTCTTTTTAGAGGCCTCGCTAACACGATACAACTCTGGATAAAGAGTGCGCATTGCGTTTAACTGTTGATTAATGATTTGATCGTATTCTGCGCGTCGACCTGCTGCAGTTCCTGTTGGAGAATAAATATCAAAAGGAGTGCCGTATGGATCAATAGGACCCGAACCACCCAATCCTGGTGGAAGCGCGGCGCCACCATAATTTGGAGGTGCTCCTGTGCCGCCGCCACCGATCAAGCTGGCTCCAAGGCTGGCGGTAGTTTTAGCCGCTGGCGCAAGTCCTGCCGCTACCTGTCCTGCTAAGCCAGGGACATTCAAAAGTGTAGTACCGCCTAAGGCGGCAAGATTACCGATCCCTTTAGCCGTGGCTTCAACGCCAGCTTTGCCTAAGACTTGGTTTAAAGCAGACAAACCAGCAGCGCCAACAGGTGTACCTGCTAAAGCTGTCCCCGCCATCCGAAGGCCTTTCGGTACCAAAGCACCAGCACCAGCACCGAGTAAAGTGGCACCTAAATTACCACCACTTCGGCGGTATGCCTCATATCCTCCTAAACCCGCGCTAATAAGTGGTAGCAGCATTTTGTTTAACTCTTTTGATTTTTATTTTAAGTGTAATTAATCAAGCAAACTGATCAATTAAACCGCCAACACCTGCTCCAATGGCGGGTCCAAGCGGTCCGAAAATGCCGGCGGCTAATCCGATAGTTCCGGCTAATCCACCAATTTTACCAAATGCACCACCGGATCCACTGGATGCTGCGCCTCCTCCAGAATATCCACCAATCGGAGGTGGGGTATAAATCGAGAAGTTATCAAAAACTTGTTGAGATCCATATGGAGAACTACGTTCGCGTCGGCGTGCAGATGAAGAAGAAGCAAGGTTCTGATATTTATTCCCACCTGTCATAATGCCTGCAGCATAATTACTTAACCAATCTTTTGCGTTTTTCTGTGCACGCTCATTTTCACCAAGGGGTCGACGCTCCTCAGCACGATCCCAGTCGGCCATTGTCGTGCCAACTGGTCCGGCATACTCTTGCCAGTCGTATCTTTGTGGTGAATCGGCTGCGTAATCTTCCCAGCTATAAGACATATCAGTAAGTCGGTGCCTGGAACACTTGATCCGCTAATCTCATCATATCAAAACTAGATCCGCCCGACAAAGATCCGGCGCCAGCAGCCGCTGCCTGGCGTGCAGCAATAAGTTGCATCTGTTGTTCAAACTTACGCTGATCCATAATCATCGCGGCAACTTCTTGATTTGTATAAGGAGACTGGCCTGGAATATATTGCTGGTGGCCGTAAGGAATGACCCTAGGTTCTTTTGGATTTAAAATTTCCTCTCCTAACTTCATCCCATATAAAGTTCCTGCTACGGCACCCCCGCTAGTAAGTAGTCCGGCGGTCGATGGCAACGCGCGTGCAATAGGCTGTGCAAGTCCTAGTGGAACAGATTGTGCAACTCCTCCAACAAGAGGGAGATTACCAAGAGCTTGGCGAGCAACTTCTGGCGATCCACTAGCAATATTTTTTAGTGTTGGATTAGCACTTAAACTTTGCTTTACAGCTTTACCTAATCCAGCAATTTTTCCGCCGTAAGCCTTCAAAAACTCTTTTGCAATTGAGGTTGCTACTTTTGCTGTTCCAGCCGCCATCAAGCTACTCCCTTGCTACGCCCTGGAAATAAACCAGCATTTCCTGCAGAAGGCTGTTCTTTAAAATACATAGCGAGTCGATCTGCTGTAATCGCTTCTTCTGGATTCAGTATACTACCAATTGCAGCTGAATATTTACTTAAGAAAGAGTTAGCAAGATCGTTTACAGCAGGATCACGGAAGACTGCGTTTGGAGTGTAACTTAAATCTAAAAGTTTTTGCTGAGATTCAAAAGCATCCTCGTCTTGAAATTGCGCACGAGAATTAAATGAAGCTGCTTTAGGACTATCTTTTAAGTTTGAGCTCCACGTATTCTTAGATGGTGGATCAAAGTCAGCTTCTTTGTAGAGGCCAAGCGTTCCGTTATACGGATTCTTATTTAAAGCCTTCTCCCTTGGGTTTGTTTTGTCCCAGCTAAAAAGAGGTCTGACCATCAGCTACCACCCTTTTTACGTGCGCGTAATTTTTTAAGTGTTCTAGCAAGGTTTGCTTGCTTGACTGTTTTAGGATCATACTTGCCAGGGTTGGCAGCCACCTTCGACGCAAACTCCGATGTACTCATATCGCGTTTATCGGCCTTACGTGAGAAGGCGCCAGGATTTTTGCTAACTGCTTCCTGGATCCAGTTACCATCACCTGGCATCCTTAATACCTCAGTTACCGCTTAATGCTTCTACTTTAGCCGCAACAATTGCAGCAGAACGCAGTTCCGGAGCAGAGTCTTGGAAAGCACGCACTTTATCGGCTGCTTTTTGAGGGAGCCAATGCTTAGCCATTTCAAAAGCTAAGTGTTTGATCTCGTCAGCAGAAAGCTTACCGTCGGCCACGGCTTCAATCGAAAGCTCGAAGGCCTTATCAACCTTAGATCCATCCCAGTGGGATAAATTTTGATCTAAGACTGGGTCGATAATGTCGTAGGCCTTTTTGACAATTGGACCGTACTTCAGAAAAGTTTGCGCTGTCAGATTGTTCTTCACAAACATGGCAAGCGCTACAGTTGCAGCACCGATGATGCTAGCAATAACTGGTTCCAAGAAAGTCATGGTATCTATGCAGTAATCAAATTCTACAAAGAGCTGTATCTAGCAAACGCGTCCGAAATATTAAATTTCAGACATCACCTGACGACGGGCCGCACGCGCTTCCATTGCTTTCTTCAGAGCAATTGTGTCCTTCGACATAAAAGGCTCCTCGATAAAGTTACCGCCTTTGGGTACGCCGCCAGGAGTAACGACTTGTTGTAATCCCATCTTCTGCGCAGACCCCTTTGGAGCAGCAATCACACCAATGGACCCCATGCCGGAAGGGAAGCCCTCTTCCGCGTAATCACCCATTGTCATGCGATAAGGATCCGAGGTGGCGTACACATATTCTTGGGGACCACGCTTGGTTCGCATCTCCACTCCCATCTCACCGCCAGGGTAGAAAGAAATGGCGCCCACAGCTTTACTGCGCTCGGGCTCGATGTCATACTTGGTCACGGGACCCTGTTCGGCACTCATGGAACTCAAAAACTTATTTGCCCTAATTTTAGCTGGCGTGCCAACACGAACAGATTCCGGTTGACGTGTAACAACGGGAGACGCTTCACCAGATCCAGACAGCAACGCATCACGCTGTGATTTCGGTAAAAGACCGAACGCTTTAGCGGCTAAAGCGGATTCTTCATCAGATTCAGGAGAACGGCGAGCCGGAGCAGACGGAGATTCAATCTTGGTAACAACGACAGGCGCTGCTGCTTGTCTTGTCTCTACAGGCGCAGAAGGCTTCTCAGTAACAACTCGTGTTACAGGTGTCGGACGGACTTCTGTAAAGACAGCTGGTTGACTACCGCCTACCAATTCTTCTGGTTCCATAGAGGAGCCAGCACCCCGCATCATCGTTGCATATGCAGGTGTTTGACGGAATGCTTCGGCTCCACGGACCGAGCGTTGTCCTAACAGGCTGCTGCTATCTGGCTCATCCGCGCCACCTAAGAAGCGTTGAACCCGCTCACTCACATTTCTCTGATGGGAAGCTTGCTGGTGTTGTAAATAAAGATCTAAAGTCCCGTATTCATCTGGAGATCCTCCCATGTCGCCAAATCCGGCAAGACGGTCTTGTTTGATCTGCTGACTGCTTTTAGCTTTTGCCTCTAACACAGCCTGGGCAATTGCCGCAGATTTTTGCTGCGCCAATGCATCAACCGGATCAACTACTGGCGAATAAGGAACTTCTTTGGCAGCTAGCTGTTCTACTTCACTACCAGGGCCAAAATACTGGCTCGAAGAAATAACGTGACTTTGAGTGGCTGGTTTCTCTTCAGAATCGACAACGGTCGGCTTGGCTGGAGACGTACCACGGAGTAACCGCATTGCAGTTGTTTGATGCGGCACTACACCTTGCCTATACCGATCAGAAGTTGTGGGTGGCGTTATGTCGGTAACAGATGCTGGAATAATTCCTTGTGGAACTGCAAGAGCACCGATATCAGCCTCGTCATCAAGATCTAAAGAGCCGAATCCTTTGGCTAAATATGCTGCGCCAGCGATTGCACCAGCAGCAAGCGCAGTCTTACCGATTACATCAAATGCACGCCGGATCGGACCAGGACCCTGACGACGTCCAATATTACGAGTGAAGTTATAAACCTCTGGAGCTAACGCCATGCGCTCGGATGCGCTCTGAGGATATGGATTGCCTGTGAGGTCGGACCAAAGGGCAAAGTCCTGCGGAGAAACAGGCATCTTTATAAATACGTTATCTAGATATAAGTGATTTTAGATCGAGTCAATACGTCAATTTGTATTACCCTACCGGCTCAATATATAACCCGATTTTGGGGAAATTTTCCGGCTGCTATCTGGCCCGCTTGTCACAAAAGTTTACGTTGGAGGAAAAAAAGAAAGGGTATGTGACGTTTTACAACATTCCGGCCGGATGGGTCGGCGATGCGCTAGGGTGAGCGAAGCGGCCATAGAAGCCGCGCATCCACTTAGTACGGAGAACCACCATGACCACGGTCCCCACCACTGCGCAGATCGCGCAGAACCTCGAGCGCGCAGCCCGCGTCATCGCGCCAGCCATCGCGCTGGTGATCACGTGCACGGGCCTGCTGACTGAGCTGGCTTACGACCTGGGCTTCCAGCTCGGCACCGCAGTGCACACCCGCAACGATCAGCTTGCAACAATATGGCGCCGCTTGTGGGTGCCAGGCGCCGAGCCTGCAGCCGCGCCAATCACGACCAAACCTGCGCCCATCAGGCTCGCGGCAAAGCTGCAGCCCCAGGTGCACCCGCTGGCTGACCTGGCCGCCGACCTGGAGACACTGACCTGCGCTCAGCTGCGCAGCCTGGCCGGCACCAAGCGCAAGGCACGCAAGGCTGAGCTGATCGCAATGGTGCTCGCCTGAGATCGCAACCCAACCCCGTCCTGGGTTAGAATGACGGAGTCCATCCACCTAGAAAGGAGACACCATGATTCGCTACACCGACGAGCAAATTGAGCAGATGAGAGAGGCTCGCGTAGCTCGGGATGCCGTCTACGACCTCCACGAGGAATACAGCTGGGAAGTTCTCGCCTGCGAGATGATCTGCCGCATGACCGGAGACCAGGCCAGGAGCTTCCTGTCGTGGATGCAAAACTTCCCGGACGAGCGCTACATGCGCGAGGACTGACCACCAGGGGGCTTCGGCCCCTTCCATCCACCTAGCAAGGAGACTGACCATGCCTGACTTCCGCCGCTTCAGTGTCTGCTTGATGACCAACGATGGTCGGATGCGGATCCTGTTCCATAGCGACAGTTATGACCAGTGTGACGCCAAGCTGGACCGTTACTGCGACATGTTCCCGAACGCCCTGGTGGACATCTACAAGCGTGATGTCCTGCAGAATTGCGTTCTGGCCGACTGAATACCAGGGGGCTTCGGCCCCCGATTTTTTCAAGTTGATAGTTGATAGTGCTTAACAAAGTTCTGTTACATATGAAGAGTTACAACATTCCGGCCGGAGGGGTCGGCAATGCGCTAGTGTGAGCGAAGCGGCCAAAGGTGTCGCTGTTCATCCACCTAGCAAGGAGCACCATGACCGCGACCGTGATCAATCCCAGCGCAATGCCTGTCACCTTTGAGGGCTGGCACAAGAACGGGTCGGATGTCACCATCCACGCCATTCAAGTGCTGAGCGCTTACCGTCTGCTGCCGCTGGCAAGCAAGGGTATGAAGTTCCGCCCGGCCACTAGCCCGGTGCGGTTCCTGAATCAGACCTTCGGCCGTAAGCTGAGCGCCGAACGCTGGCAAGAACTGCTCGCCCCAGTGGTGGAGCAGATCAAAGCCTGACCACCAGGGGGCTTCGGCCCCCTCCATCCACCTAGCAAGGAGAACCATGAAGCTGAACCTGAGCTATACCATCCCGAATCAGCAACCGCGCAATACTGCGATGGAGCTGGCCGAGATGACAAGCGAGAGCATCGTGTTGGGCGAGCTGATCGCCTGGCTGCCCCACGCAACACTCAACGCGTTCCTGGCAGACTTTGCCCAACACCTTGAGTCTGGAGACTTTGACGATCTCCTGGTTAACTGACCACCAGGGGGCTCCGGCCCCCGATTTTCTTCAAGTTGATAGTTGATAGTGCTTCATAAAGATATGTAACATGTAACGAAACATCTCATTCCGGCGCCAGGGGCAGCCGATGGTCTAGGATTGATGCATCGGGATCGAACCCGATCATTCACTCGCACTTAGTACGCGATGACGAAACCGAATCTGAACGGCCGCATCCTGTGGGAAGGCCCCAGCCCTGTAGACGGCTCTCCGCTTGTCTGCATCGTGACTGGGCTCAACAAACGGTCGGCCAATGGCAAGACGGGCAGCATGTTGCAGATCTGGATTCTGCGCCAGGATCTGCACCCTGTAGAGGCTTTCAACACTGAGGCCGGACGCGCCAACTGCGGCGACTGCCCCCACCATGGGCTCAACCTGGGCTCGTGCTACGTCAACTGGGGCCAGGCCCCACGGTCGATCTGGGAATGCTACCGGCGCGGCGGCTATCCCCATATCGGCTCGGATTGGCACCTTTTCAACGATGCAATTGTCCGGCTCGGGGCTGCAGGCGACCCCGCCATGGTTCCGGCTGAAGTGTGGGATCAATTCCTGCGTCGTGTCGGGGCTCACACTGGCTACACGCACCAATGGCGCCAGCCCTGGGCTCAGCACCTAAAGGGCATCTGCCAGGCATCCTGCGACGGGTTCGCCGATTATCTGGAGGCTACGGCCCACGGTTGGCGCACCTTCCTGGTGAAGCCTGCCGGTGAGGCGGATCCTGCAGGCCTCGTGCACTGCGCGGCCAGTGCTGAGAAGGGTGCCAAGACGACTTGCGAGCGTTGCACCCTGTGCGATGGGGCCAGCGCTGACGTCGTGATCAATGCCCACGGGGCAAAGGGCGGCCGCTTTGTCGCTGCCTGATCAAATACGGGGGCTCCGGCCCCCCATTTCACCTAAATTCTGAGGATCTCACCATGCATTCACCGTATCTGGGCTGGATCGTACCCTACGAATGGCAGGAATCACCCGAATGGGACGAAACTGACACCGAATTGGACGAATATCCGCCCGATTGTGACTCTGAAGGCTACCTAATCGAGCAGAATTAGCCCCGAAAGGGGCTTTTTTTGACAAAAGTTGATAGTTGATAGTGCTTTACGTCCAGAAATATACATTTTGTTGCAATATGACCGAATTTTAAGCGTTTTCGCGACTTGCTAGGGTTGATCAGAGGCGGCCAAACCAGCCGCTTTTACTGTCCAAAGCCTGCGTAACTGTCCTTCACACAGGTACGCTGGACAAACGACCGGTTTCCACCGACACACGCAGCACATGCCCAAATTGGGCCAAATTTCCCACTTTTTACCCCTTGAAAAGCCTTGCAGCGCAAGGGATCTCAGGGATTGGGCCTGAAGGCTAGTCTGGCCTGCCGGCTATCCGCTACGTTTTTGTGTGGAAAACTTTTGGCCTGAATAGGCTAATTGGACCGGACGGAGCTCACGGCTGGACAAGCCAAGATCCGGATCACTGCTACACTCAGTTCCGGACCTGGACACAGCTGTTAACACCTAACGAAGTGTGAACAGCCGTCGACACCGGCAACCGATTCGCTAGGATCAATGCCAGGGGGACATCCCCATCCATCAACCCACTTAGTAGGGAGCACTCCAATGCTTACGTTCGATCTGATCCTCGAGCACTGGCAGACACACCAGGTTAAGTTCGTTACCGTTCGGGAATGTTCTGATCTGGATGACTGCATCAACCACATCAACCAGACTGATCCCGACTTCGATATCATTCAGGTCAAAGCAGTCTGATCCTCTCCCGGAGCCTGCTAGGCTCCCTGAGGGGTTCACCCTCACCTCCACCTAGCAAGGAGCAACACCATGACCGACGAACGCACTCTCACCCTGTTCGACAGGATCAACCTCGCCAATTGCGCCATGCAGCGAGCTATTGCAGCTCCCGTACGGGATCGAGACAGGTTTGATAACGAGTATGGCACCGCACGTCTGTGGACCAAATATCGCATCCACGCCAGTGCTTCCTACCGCTTCATCGAAGCTGACTGATCATCGCCCAACCCCGGCCTGGGCCAGGATGCCGGACTCACCTCTTAGAAAGGATCACCATGGATCACTACATCAACATCACCATCTGCGTCGACAATGACGCATTCGGCGACACGTACGATTCACAAGCCCAGGAGCTGGGCCGTCTGCTGCGCCATGCTGCAGATCGAATCGAAGCCAAGCCCACCTACATCGACCCTTACAGTGGGATCGATCTCTGCTTGAATGACATCAACGGGAACCGGGTTGGCGTCGTCGCTGCCTGTGTCGTTCCCCTTTCCTGATCACCTCCACCTAGCAAGGAGCAACACCATGAACGCCGACAAGCTTCAAGACCAATTCGAATCCGACACGCTTCCCTGCGGCCGCTGCGAGGGCAGCAAGCTGACCATCAGCGAAGCCTGGACAGCCGTAGATGGGCGCCACTTCCCGCGTCGCGAGAAGCCCTGCATCTGGTGTGATGGCGTTGGCCACTTCACCAAGCCCGATCTGTCTGCCCTGGTCAAAGCTGTGAAAGGTCGCAAGCCAGGGAAGCTGCGCTCGAAGCGCCCGGATGACACCCGCGCCTACTTCATCTGGCGTATGGCTCGGTTCCACACTGGGGATGACGTCTGCCTGCCTATGGCTGCACAGATGGACATCGCTGGTGATCCGTACCGTGACATGCTCGAGCTGGTGGCCGAGATGCTCGCTGAGCGTCTGACTGGTCACAAGTCTGCTGGCCGCTCCAGGTGGCAAGCAGCGCTGTACGGCACCGACCCACAGGAGCGCTACATGCCGGCTTCGGCTTTCGCTGGTGGCCCTGTGGCTGATGCTGACAAGCCTCTCGAAGAACTGCTCGAACTCCTCTGATCTCATGCCCGACGCCCGTCGCAACACCAACCCGAACAAGATCCGGATCGCCATCTCTGGCGGTCTGGACGATATCCGGGATCTCGAATCACTGATCAAGGAGGATCGCCTCACCAACGGATGGGAGCTGAATTGGTATCAGCTCAAGCAACGCGGTGATCATGGTCCTCTCCACGATCTTCAACTTGGTTTCATCGAATCACTCAACTAATCATCACCATGGACAAGCAAATTCTCACCACCTACACAGTTAACGAGGGCGCTCACTTCGGGATCTGTCCAACAGATTGTGAGATCTTCATCAATGATTACAGCTCCAGGGAGACAATCAGTGTTGAATGCATCTCGAGAAGTGCAGTGAATGGTGCAATCAACCGCTATGTAGACAATGCCTACAAGCACATGACAAAGGCCGAGGCTATCTCGTGGTTGAACAACCTAAAGAAACTCACAGAGAATGCAATCGAAGCCTGTGAAAGTGTGGAGGTTAACTAATGCCTACCACCTACGTATTGGTCCGCATTGATCACGCTGAAAGCCTGGAACCTGAAGACATCATCGCCAGGATCGCAGCGGGTAAAGATGTGTACCTCACCAGGATTCTCGATGTCGACACACCGAACGGACGCGACAACGAACCTTACATCGCTTTCTGATCTTCACCATGAAACTAATCACCAAAGCCATCGCGAAGAAGATCCCAGCAATCGGATCGCAAGACGATAAAGGTACAGACGCCACCGCTTTTGTAAAGATCTTTACGCCCGACAGCCGGTGGACCTGGTACATCACCGAGATGGATCCCGAATCAGGCGAATGCTTCGGCAAGGTCTGCGGCCTTGAAACCGAATTGGGCTACTTCACCATCGGAGAGCTCGAGGCCATCAGAGGCCCGCTGGGGCTGCCTGTAGAGCGTGATCGCTTCTTTGATCCGACACCCTTGAAGCTTTGCAACTAATGCATCGCAGGCTACAGACGAAGCCTCTCACGACACGCTACAACATCAGAGAGATCGGCTCCGATCTCGAGCACACACCACCAACCCACAAGTAACCATGACCACCACCAAGACCACCAAGCGCACCATCCCTGGGCTCCCTAACGTCCAGCGTCGCATCGTAACTAAGCAGAACGCACGCACTGCTGCAGTTCTCTCCCAAGCTGAAGCTGACGTGGAATCGTTCCGGTCGATCAGCCTGCAGATCAAGGAACTCCAGCAGGAGATGGAAGCCCTGCGTGGCCGCCTGCTCCTCACGCTGCAATCCACCAACCAACGGGCTCTCTATAGCGTTGAT
>Ga0208162_1001461_pt1 | contig 12270 bp, 5 predicted proteins | sample CB_VirMetaG_4_FD_184539 | JGI IMG/M metagenome (GOLD analysis project Ga0208162, IMG submission 184539) | Freshwater to marine saline gradient viral communities from Chesapeake Bay - CB_1508_1M Viral MetaG (SPAdes) (version 4) | ecosystem: Environmental > Aquatic > Marine > Coastal | place: USA... | reverse complement strand
TACATTTAAAAGACCTTTCTGATCACCAGAAGCGAAGCAGAAGTTCTCGTTGGTCAAAGAGGATGGATCATGCACTATGTTGTGAACTAATCCGTTTACATACTGGCGACCTTGTGGTCCTGTGACTGAGGATGCTAGATGCTTCGTCCATTTTTTATTTGGGGAATAGTTCCAGAATACTAAGGTTCCTTCATAGTCTACCTCAGGCTCTGTATGAAGCCATACTGAGTAGCCCTTACCTCCAGTCTGTAGGTTATTCAAGTTCATGAATAGAGAACTTACATTGATAGAATAGTCGTGTTCTGGATCGAAGCTAACATCTCCATCTCCGTAATTGAATGTATACCTTATCCTATTCCCTTGGGATTTTAGACTAAAGAAGGTTGCGTTCTTATTGAAAAGAAGTGAGTCTTCTGATATGACGGTGGTTTCATCAGATACATCAAAGACATACATCTTGGACTTGTCCTCATCATGAGTGATTAACTCAACTCCTGAGAAGTAATAAGGATCTCTATATTCAGTAGTATAACCTCCTATGTATAGTTGGCTATCTTGAGAAGCTGTTATTAAATCTCCTCCTGATCCCTTTATTGTTATAGAACTAATAGAGTCTACATCAGTTATCTTGCCATTGATACCACTTCCGTCTACTTTCAGTAATCCATTGTACAAGAATGGTCCATAAATCTTGGACAGGATGGTGCCTCCACCATTTCCTAAATTGTCCAAAGTATCTCTAGAGATATCAATATTATCAGAGCCCGCATAGTCTTTTTCATACAGGTAGTTTATACCTCTAAGAGAGCCTCCTAATAGACCCGATCTTCTTTCATATTTGTCTAAGAAGAACTGGTAGTATTGATCTTTTGAGAAGTCCATCCTACTCCATAGGACATTCTCAATAATCTTCTGGTAGTTCTTCCACTTGTTGAATCTGAATAGATGTTCATTCCTCTCTACGAACCTCATAGATTCCATTTCTAATTCTCTTTGTATAACCTCGTATACTATCTTTTGGAAGTCCTCAAGATCATCTCTAAATTTATAGTAATTGCCGTTTATAATTTCAATATCATCGACGCCTCTAGTCTCAAATGTTCCAGACACGGGAACACCGAAGAAAACTGACGAAGAATCTGTGTCTTCACAGTATTCATATACGCCTGGGAGATTGAATGTATCCTCTATGGTCTGGTACTGATACGAGCTTGGGATTAAACCTAGAGGCAGGTAGCCTGAAGGTCCAAAGTCTATTGATGAAAATGCATCTGTATACCTTCCAAGGTTCAGCCATAAAGGTGGATTAAATCCATCTCTTACAAACCAGTCACCTTCAGATATTACCTTGTGATATCCCTTTCTCCTCTTGGTTCCCCTACCTCCTTCTATGGAAACATAGTCTCCACTCAAGGTAAATGGAGAAGAGCTTAAATCGGATAATCCAGTCTTTGAGTTGTACTTATTTCCAAAATAGGTTTTGTCTCTTGTAAATGTAGGATATGCTTCATGTAGGGCTTTATTTCTAGCTCTAACATCATCTCCACCGAATCCATATCCTACATATTTGAACTTACCAACAAGACCAGCCTTTTCTGTACGCATGTTTAATCCACTTACATGCCATCCTGCTAAGGTTGATGAGACATCTGGGGTAGAGGTCAGTTTAACATTGAATCTAGGGGATAGCTTTACATAAGATATTAAAGGCTGTCCTTGTAGGAGATCAACATGTACCCTTGATATTGCTTTTGCTGGTGTGAATGACGGTATGGCTTCCAAAGAATCAAAGAAGTCTTTTCTATCAAACGCGCCTGGATTGAAGAATTCATCCTCTATTGATGTTGAAGATACAGTTAAGTTGAAATGAGAGGACTTTCCGTTCCACATGGGAATGTAATCAAAGCTCTCTCTTTTGTAGTTATTAATTAGATAGCTATAGTTAGGAGGAAGCTGTAATCCTGATGTTAAGAACAGGAATCCGTTGTTATAAAATATAGGATCTGTCTTACCGTCAGCAGTGTTTGATAGGGTATAGTTAAAGAAATCATCCGCGTATTCTTGAGTGACTCCTAAACATATAAGCTCATCTCTAAGATACTCTAATAAGTCTTCAGAAACTGCACAGTCTTTGTAGAAGTTCTCCTCCTCCCATGGAGGTATTGGGAAATCCCTTCCTCTGTAATTGAATACAAACTCTGGGTCATAGATATTGAATTGGTATCCTCTTACTGAGAATAAGTGTGGGAACTGATCTACGCATCTTAATAGCAAATGATCTACAATGTAGCGTATAGAGGTGTCTAAATTCTGTGGATCCCTTTCTCCCTCTGTATAGTCTACAGCTTTATCAGAGGTCCAACCACTTAGACTACTTGTTATAAAAGAGTCTGTCTTTAAAAGATAATATAGTAGGTTGGGAATGTATGATTCATGGAACTCATTGTAAGCTGCGCTGAAGTCTAAATCAAATGAGGGTAGAACAACCTTTATAAGGTTCTCTAAGCCTGCTGCTGTTCCTTTCTGGTGATACAGACTGATTGCACTGTAAAGCTGTCTCCTCCAAGAATCTGGTTTAGATGTGTAAAGCTTCCACCCTGCAATGTCAGCTAGATATGGTAGAAACTCATCTGGGCAATCGGATATTGAATTCAGAGTATCTAGCCTAAGCACCTGATCATTTATATCTGATATCAGAAATCCAATTGCTCTCTGAAGTTTGAACAGAGGTCCGTTCTGTGTAATAGTATTAGGAGATATATTATTTTCAAAGTAGTCGTAAAGAATACTTTCTATATAAGAATCATCCTCTTGAGCATAATCAACCGAGTAAAGTACATCAACCCAGGTTTTTAGCTTGTCAAGTTGCTGTGTTCCACTAGTCCAAGTATCATCTGAATCCACAGAAAAACTATCGGGTAGGAGCTTGGCTAAAACATTAACATTACCAGTATCAAATAGTGCCTCCTTAATAGCCTTAAAGGCATCTACTAAAGTTAGTCTCTGTCCTCCGTACAGCTTATTTACAAACAGTTCAGCTAAATAAGGTCTGAAGTTTATTTCAGTGCGCTCATAGGTGAGTAGGTATAAAAGACCTAGCTCTTCAAACATGAATCGGTGAGAAGCTTCGTTGTCCGATCCTAATAAACCGTTTGTAGCAGCGTAAAGATCTGAGGGTGCTCCGAAAGCTCCTATTGTAATTTTTGGTATGAGTGTTCCAGATACGAAAGTGGCAAACTCTTCTTTTGTATAACCATCAATAGAATACCCTAATCTTTGAATTACATTTAGATCTAATTCCTCTAGGGTTAAATCTGTTAGATTGTTTCTCTTTACAAAATAAGGCAGAAGACCAGAGGCATATAAGGTTGCTGTGCTGTATCCTAGTATTGTTTTTATAGGTTCAGATTTTATAACATCACAATAAAGCTCTTCTTCAATTAGTTTTATATCTGATCTAAGTATCTCATCTACTATATCAAGACTCTCTGGAGCTATTACTTTATCTAGCCCTTTGTAATACTCAGGGGTTATGATTTGAAGTACATCGACATAGTTTCTTTTGTAATACTTAGACATAATTGAATCCTATGTAAAAGTTGTTCAACTGTAGAATTTCATTAAACTCAAGGCTTACTGGCTCTGAGTAGTTTAATATCTTTGCAAGTCTTACCTCAGGTATTTTCTGGAACACCTCTCTAGATACAAGCTCTGGTATAAAGTCCTGACCAAACTCCCTGTTGTTGACATTGAAGTAGTTTAGAATTACTTGTGAGATAGCAGCCTTCAATGATCCCTCTTTATTTTCAAATCTTCTATCTAAACTAACCTCCATATTAAGATCTATGGTTCGTATAAGACCATCGACTACAACAACTTCATCTGTAATCATTTTCTTTGTAGAGATGTGTTTTAACAAATCACTCTTAAAGGCTATGGAAGCCTTTTGAAGTTGTAGGTCAGAAGCAACTTCCACAACATATAGATCAATGAGATTAGCAGAGCTATAGGCTTTTCTAGTAGCAGCTATAGCCTTAGCTGATGCTCCTGTAGATGATTTAAAAGTATTTCCTACTGTTGTATAGTCATCCAATGAGACATAACGATCCTGCTGTCTAAAGGTTAATTGTGCATACTTCCTAGCGTGGTCAATTGTTTCAGCATCATTTCCTCCTGTGAATGGAAGTATATTTTCTACTGTTAACGAAGCCCCTTCATCTGATACAATTGTATCTCTAACTTGAGAGGTGGCTGCATTTCCTCGCGTTCCTCCACCAACTCTGTACAAGATTCTATAAGTGGACCCTGTTGGAGGAATCTTACCGCTAACACCATCTCCAAACAGAACAGTAGCAGTGTAGTCACCGTTATATATTAATTCAAACGCGGCTTGATCGGATGAAGATGTTGATAATAAAGACGCAACCTCTCTATAAGGTTCTGAATTAGAATCACCAGTATCAATAAATACTTGAACACTACCATCAATCACAGGACCCCGACTAAGAGAAACTGATTTTAAAACATCAGTATCAGCAAAAGTTCCTGAGTCTTCAACTAGAGCACCTTCTACTAGAACAAGATTACTCCAAGCTTGCCCAGTCCCTAAATCTGAATCGGCAACCTCTAGGTTTATTTCGTTTGTTGCCGCAATGTCAAGTATCTGTCCGTTATCTGTTTGATATAAGGTATAGTTAACAATCTCACCATCTTCAGGTGATTTCTTTGTAAACACCCTGGACGCTACTGGTATGGTTAAAGGAACTCCACCTGATCCTATAACAGTTGCTACGGCCTGTGCCGCAGATGAAGATGGTCCTCTGAATTTAACACCAATTAACTGTAATAGCTTCCTTACATTCACAGGGTTCTTTGCTGTTTTAAGAAAGGATTCGTGAGCAAGCATATCAGCTTTCATAGACAGTACAGACCCCATGTAGGATACTAATTCTATGAACATCATTCCCAGATCTGATTCTGAGAATAGGTTGTAGTCTAAAGGATAGACAGCCTTTACATAATTAATTAAAGATTCTCTAAGAGTTAGGAAGTCGGTGGCGGCGAAATCAATAAGATCAGATTTATCATCATCCTTGAACTCTACTAGCTTTAGGAAATCAGAAGCTGCTGTTGTGTAAGGGATATTACTCATAATTTAAACTCCACTGGTAGTATCTGATTGTTCAGCTTGTTTACAACTTGCATTTGTATATTTATAGATGGCGCAGCTATAGGGTTAAATGGGTCCTCATTTAGGGATTCTTTAACTGTTAGCGATAAGATTTTACAATTTTCAACATAGCTCTGGACTTGATCTGAGATAGTTTCTTTTATCTTATCGACAAGTTCAGGAGTTAATTGCTCAAATAGATAGGCGTTTAGGTCTATTCCAAACCTAGGCAACATGACCCTCTCCCCAGGAGATGTAAATAGAAGTTGTTTTATTTGGCCTATTAATAATTCGTTGGATGATGATTTAGAAAAAAGTTTATTGTCCTTACCTATTGGCAAAGACAACCCAATAACCTTTTGCTCTTGAACTTCTGAGATATTCTTAAGCTTATAACTAGGCGGTACATCTCCATATACTATGCTCTGCATTACAACTCAATTTTGGTAAAGAACGCCTTGTGTGCGTTATAGTTTACATTAACCTCAGTTATATCTAGAGGTTTGTCATATATTTTTAAACTTCCAATCCTACCGCCAAATCCACTAAAGAATCCGTGAGAGGTTGACATGAACCCACCGCTGCTGGTATCGGTGTCTATAGGTAATCCATCTGTCCATCCTCCACCTACAATCCAAGGAGTGAAATAAGGATCATTCTTGGGGCCAGCATCAAATATTGAGGTTGCTGTATTGTCCACGGTGCCGCTAGAGTACGCAAAACTTGGATTATCTCCAGTCTTTATAAAGGATGGGATCCTTGGAGCTTCCTTAGGATTCACTCCAAACACATCAGATAGTGTTGAGGTTTCTAAAGTTTCTCCATTTAAGAACACGGTGATTTTATCATTCTGAACATCGAAGGAAACATTGAGATGAACAAACCCGTCTATGACATCCATGAAAGAATACCCAGAATCCGTGGTTGCTGACACAGAAACAACCATGGAATCAAATCCCGTTTGAGATCCTACGCAAGTGCTCGACCTTACAAATTCTACATCAGTTCCGTTAACGGATTGTGTTGGGGCTATAAAGAACGCCATAGTTCCTACCGTATTTTCGGTGGTCACTCCATACCCGTCTCCTGGCTCTAGATCTGTTCCTCTAGGTAATGTGTTGCCAGGAGTTGTAAGTTGAGGATCTCTTGTAATACCCATGAGCATACCACGAACTGTATTTGAGTTCTTATTCCTAGGCATACCCTCTGCGTCCTCTTCGTAATCCCCGCCAATATTTTCATTAGCTAATAGAATTTTGTAGTAGTTGTAGTCTAACCATCCAGTCAGAAGATCCGCAGACAAGTTTCCGTTTCCTACAGGAGTTCCTGTTATACCTCTTTCTTTTCTGTTCTGAGTTGGTTGTGTGTCAAGACCGTCCTTTAATGATATCCAAGTGTCGAAGCTACAGCCTCTTAGATTGAACATTAAGTCTTGCATCCTCTTGCTGTCAGGCAATCTTAAATAACTTCCTAAACCAGATACTTTAGGAAGACCTGTAGAGCTATCCCCTTTGTATGAGACTATTCCCTCTAGTAAAGGAATACCTAGACCTTTAGAGAATACAGCCTCAGGAGTTCTACCTACAAGCTGTGCATCTTGCTCAGAATCATTATTGCAGCTTACAACATTCCTTCTGGTGGAATTTGGTTTTTCGACAGCAGCGTCCAAGAAGCTGTAAATAGCTACAAGGTTATCTAAGACAACAGAGTCCGATATCGTTATGGCAGGCATAATCGTAGAGCTTGCGGGAGGAGTGTCTGCAAATACGCCTGTTCCTATTGGACCTATGTGTAAAGGTGTAAGTGAAACATTTTTATTGCCAGTCACTGATTTAACAAATATAGGCTTTACTGGTAATACAACACCGCTTACTTCACCGTGATCTAGAACTAGTCTTCTTTGCTTCTCAAAGCCTGGAGCTATGTTTAATCCTCCAAGATATGAGAAGTCGTTTAATGGAATATCGCCTGGGTCTGGGATAGACTCCGCTCCGAAAAGATCAAAAGACTTGACAGCAACTTCAATTTGTTTTTTTCTCTTCCTTATCTTTACATCGTATGATTCTATGGTAGAGAATATCTGCTGTTGGATGTTTTGAATGACGGCAGAGCTTTCTTCATATCCAGAAGTTATTAGATTCTGTTTGTCCCTTTCTAGGTCCCCAATAGACTTAGCCTTATTTCCTTCTAAAACTGAGATAGTGTGATCTCTTCTATAGTATTCCTGAAGACTTTCCCCTTCGTCTGTATTTTCTATATCAAATAGAGTATCAAAATACTTATCAAGTGCTCCAATCGTGACATAAGTTCCCTTACCTCCTAAGTTTGGAGCATGATCCAATGTCCACTTTGATGAGTCTGGTACAAATATAAGATCGTCCTCAGTAGGAACTTCACTTTCGTTTTCATAAGTTCTTGTTTGAGAATCGTAGTAAAGCCCATCAACTGAGAACAAGAATGAACCAGACTTAGATTTTGGAGGACCGAAGGTTAATCTAAAGATTGCCTCTTCTTCTTCAGGCTCTCCTGATGGCTCTTCTAATATACCCTGATTCCTAAGATCTTGTACTTCATTTATCCTAGCTAGAAGCTCATCAGCCTTGACCATGAAGTCTGCCGCATTTGAAATGATAGCTTGAGATTCATACAAATAACTCTGTACTGAAGCAGGTGTTGGACCAACAACTCCTGAAGCTCTAGACTTGGTTTTTTCATTGTTTAAGAATGCATTAAGGCAATCAATAATAGCCTGAACCTCTTGATATAGAAGAGATAGCTGTTCTTGGTAGCCTTGAACCTGTCCTATAAACTGGCCTATGCCATTCAGGGCGTCGTCAAAGGCTGCTCCAAACCCACCTTGACCAGAATCAACTCCATATTCCGTTCCTTCATCACCGTCAGTATCTCTTAATCCAAACAAGTTTAGAGCATCTGCCTTGGTTTTAGCTACGCTTTTTCTAGCATCAGCAATCCCTTTGTTAATACCATTTGATAGAGAATTTAAAGCGTCTCCTGGCATGAGGCTCAGTAGATCAAAGGCTAACTCGAATATACACGCAGGAACCCCAAAGGTAGGTATTAATCCAGAACCTGTTGGAATTCCGTAGTTTAACCAGCTTGTGTCAAATGGATTGATAGGCATTAGTTTAGTCCTTTATTAGAAAGCGTTGGAATGAATGGGAGTGGGTTCAATGGCTGTAGATTGATCTTCTTGCCTCTAGAAAGAAGGTTTATGTCTCCAGTATCTGATACTATATTTATATCCCCCGTAGCTCGTATCTCTATATTACCACCAGGGCCTATACCCACAGAACCCAAAGTGTTATTAGCTACAATTTCTATATTTCCTCCAGACTTCAATTGAACTACACCATCCTTGTGTAAAGGATTGGTATTGATCATTACCTTAGGTGGAATAGCTGGTGCTGCTAAATATCCAAGAGCTTGAATGTTTACGCTATTGTGGTAGCTTACAACATTGATATCGCCCATTATTCTATCTTGAACAGGTAGCCCTGTTCCTCCATCATCTTGCCTACCTAGGTTTATGATGTCTACTGCATGGCCCCTAGATGCCATTATTCCCATTATAAGGGAGTGATATGATTCTATCTGACAGACTCCCCCAGCTTTTATATAAACTGCGTCAGGTCCATATGGGAACTCTTCGTTCTTTGGTCCTGAAAGTTTTATCTTAGCTCCAGCATGGATGCCTGCTACCTCAGGCTCATTACTTATTGAAATGTACTCATCTAAAGGTAGGTTGCTCATCTTCATATTCATGCCACCTGCATAAACTTTAAGATGTTTCATTCTCTTGTTTCCTACCTGACCTCCATCAGAGTTTTCGCTTACAAACTCCACCCCCATTTGATCGTGTCCTTTTATACCTACAGTCTTTCTGTTGAGGTTTCCTGTCATGAAGTTTGGGGAACCTTTTGGTATGTTAGGAAGCGCAGTATCCCCAGTTAGCATGGGACCTATGATTGTTGAGAGGTAGTAATAGGTGTTCTCAGATCCTCCTCCTATCTCCACATCACACACTACGAGTATAGGATCATTCACAGACGGATATGCCGTCATACCGCCTCCTCCTGGCTCTGAGGAGTTGTATGGGGTGGTGTAGTAGGCTTGCCTGATCGTTCCATCAGGAAGCTCTATATTGATCATGCTAGGGTCAATAGCGGCTGTAGGGGGAGCAGCCACTTTACATCTAATTATCTGCATTATTCTTCACCGTCCTTTTTAGGATTGTCTTCAGCTTTTGGTAATAGCCTATTGAACTCATCAGAGGCTGAGGCCATTCTCTGTATGTTGAACTTAGAATAGCAATCATTAGCAGTTATTATATGCTCATACCCTAGTATAAGATATATACCGCTTACATAACTCTTTCCTGCGCGACGAGTTGCCTTAAAGTGTAAGGGCTTGTGTAAGAATAGAGCAGGTTGTTTTATCCACCTTGGAGCAATTTTTGAGAAGTTGGCCTCTGTGGATATTTGAGCTATGCTTATTATGTTAGACATCTTCTGCAAGAAGTATAACTGAGACGCCATAGCGGCATAAGATATTTCAAGTTCTGTGGTATAGTTAGAATCCTCTATCAATTTTCTGATAGTGCTTTTTAAATGCTTGTAGAACTTTACTAACTTAGAATCGGTTTGAACTTCTTGATCTGTTTCTATAGCTAAAGTATTTAATAAACTTCTTATAGAAGCGTTAGACTCATCTCCTGCTATTAAGGAATTAGCTATTACCTGCTCAAACAGACCATCATCAAACTCTAGTGTTTTAGGCTTCTTAGAGTCTCCATAAACTACATCTCTAAAAGACTCTACTACTTTTGTTTGCAATATCTGAAATGTAGAGGCTAATTGAGATAAGGCTTCATTGTTCTCTTGAAAAACTACAGAGTGAACATTAGAGTGCTGTACATTAAATAAGAATTTAGGAATTGTCTCTAACACCCCTTGTACAATTGATAGTTGTTTTAGTCCAAACTCGTCTGGAATGTTAGTTCCGAAAACCCCTGTAGCTTTGTCTGGGTATATTTTTCCAAGGTTAATTATGTAATCAGTAAAGCTTCTTGGTTTAAAAGAATCCCAGTGCGTAGTTTCTCGATTAGGAACAGGTTTAGCTACATAAATGAGTTTGTTTACATTGCAGTATTCTTTGTCTGCTCCTTTTGATATGCTAGATATTTGCTTTATATATTCTTTTACAACACTCTCTTTGAATGATGGAGGTAAAGGATTTATGATACCTGTTCCTACTTCATAGTCAGTTAGAACATATACATTGTAATATCCGCTGGCTGCATACTCAGTTTTATTTTTAAAATTAGGGCCATAGATATTTTTATCATTCTCTTTTAGATCCTGTTGAGGAATTTTAGCTTCTACTACATACCTATTCTCTAGCTCTGGATATATAAAGGATGTGCCTGCTGATTGCTCACATAATTGCTTTAAAAATTCATAGGCGTGATCCTTGTTTGTAAGATCTATAGCTTTTGGATTTCCAGTCCTATCTTCTCCAAACATGCTAATTTTTAGATCTACCTCTGAGTATAGTCTAGAAATTATACTATACACAAAGTCTATTGGACTATTAAACTTAGATGGGTCATAAGCAATACCCATGCTGATAGTTTCTATATCAACTCTCTTATTGGAGCCTCCCCCTCCACCGCCTTTTATGTACCTTAAAACATTTCTGTCCTCAGGTCGAATTTCACTAACAAATTCAATTCCACATCTAGAAAGAAGTTCTTTATGACCAATGAAATTTATTAACTGAGTTTTTACATTGTCATTATAAGCTTGATATAAAGTTTGCTGATCTGAGTATTCCTTGGCTCTCTTTTTTATAAGACCTATGAGTCTAGGATTTAGAAATACAAAAGGTCTTTCCCTTTCCTTATCTACAGATGTGCTGTATAAAAGTTTTTGAAATAGGTTCTCAAGACAATTAAGAATTGAATCTATGTTGGTATATTCAAAGCTTACAACTCTTCCAATTCTAAAATGGTGTGAATCAGGTATTTCTCTACCCTGATTGTTCATAGCCATTCTGGATTGCCTAGCCTCGTTGTACGGTACTACCACTGCTCTAGCTAAAGGAACAGTCACTAATCCTCCTGCATCGTTCCTCGTTCTTGAATTAGAAGTTAGTTCATCCTTAGCTATAGATCTTTCTGATTGAGGTCCTGGGGGAACAAGTGTCATAGATACCATTGCGTTATCTACATCATCTTGAACAAGTACAAATTTTACTATCTTAAACTTTCTAAAGGGAGCCTGATTGGTAGGATCTTGTCCTTGTCCAAAACTTAAGTACATATGCAACGGAGGGACCGCAGAGGCTGAGTAGAAAGAATCAAGATCATAAGTGCTTACTTGATCATTCTCTAATACTTGATTTATATTTACTTTGTATGGAGGTTTGGACTTTTTCTCTCCTTCTGAGGTTGTGTATGTAGGAGCATCTTTACCTGTCAGGAATTTATATTCGTCTTCCGTTAATACTTCTATTTCATAATTAGGATTCTTCTCTCCAGTAGACGGTAGAAATGCTTTGTATTTGTCTGCTGCAAGGCTATCCTTTAGCTTATCTAGAAAAATTTTATACTGATTCAACATAGAGTGTTGAGTTAGTCTAGGTATAAATAACCCTTCTGGATCTAGAAATTTTAGTAAAATAGAATGCGCTTCATCACCAGAACCTTTAGTGGGATCAAACTTCTCCATAAGTGAAATAAGATTACCTTCATTCACCGATAAGAAAATAGTCTCAGGAGATTCGTCATAATCCTTGATACCGTTTACAATATCCATATCTGTGGTAAGTATAACATAAGGAGATCCGATGTTATACTTACTACCTTTATCAGATACAGGTATCCTAGGTGTGTTTTTCATATCATATATTTGGTATCAGAATATCGTCCCCAGAATTGAATTCTTCAAAAGGATCTGTTATATTATTATACTGCATTAGAAGCCACCAATACTTTGGACTTGAGTAGAATATATCAGATGTAAGATCAGGTCTATTAGCGTGAGCTACGGGAATAGACCCTTTTCTGTTTGAATACAATC
>Ga0208162_1001457_pt1 | contig 12294 bp, 15 predicted proteins | sample CB_VirMetaG_4_FD_184539 | JGI IMG/M metagenome (GOLD analysis project Ga0208162, IMG submission 184539) | Freshwater to marine saline gradient viral communities from Chesapeake Bay - CB_1508_1M Viral MetaG (SPAdes) (version 4) | ecosystem: Environmental > Aquatic > Marine > Coastal | place: USA... | reverse complement strand
CCCATCATGAAAAAAACAAAATTATGGGTCTAACCCTAGATATTCCCGGTGACAAAGCGGGCATGCTTTTAAGCGCTGTTGCACGTGCTATTCTTACCGGCGCGCTTACACCTCACGATATTCAGGACATCGCCAATGATCTTTACATGGGTCAAGCAGTGTTAATGCCTTGAAAAATAAAATCTTATTTTTTGTTTGATCGTTAAGTAAGGTGCAATATTCTGAGTAAAATTTAAACTTTTTGCATATATAATAAAGAATCTTAGGGATATATAAAATGTCAAAAATCACTAGAAAAGAATTGAGAAAGATGATCTTAGAATCTTTTGGGTCTTATCAAGACAAACTCGACTTTGAGCCAAGTCGCTCCGTAGAAGAATACACATCCATGGCAAGAGCTTTGATAGAAAAAGAAAGAAAATTTTATCCCGCAATTTTTAGCGTGTGCGACGAAAATGTACTTCTAGAAGAAACAATTGGTTATCTTGCCTATGCAGATCAGCCGGGTATGGGTCCAAATTTTCGGCGCGGCGCCGCTGGGGTCTATGAGATTCCTATGGGTGCATATGAAGCTGCAGTAGCAGCCAAGGCAAGCAGGGTTAGTTAATTTCAAAAAAGTAAAAATTCGGGCCGCATCACGCGGCCCTTTTCTTTTTTTTAAAAAATTTCCGGAGAAATTTTTAAAACTTTTAAGTTAACTCTCTCATTTTTTAGCATATGTAATAGAGAAAGAGGAGTTAACAGTGAAAGTTACACGCAGACAATTAAAAAATATTATTTTAGAACAACTAAGGTCTGATAGCTTAATTGAGGGAACAGCAAGGCCCAGGTCACCTAAAACAAGCATTAGAATTGAATTTGAAGCAGGACAATCAGACACACAGAGCCCAAAGGCTATGATTGTTAACCAGACTGGTGACCTGCAAAAAGCATTTGATATTGCGGTTTCCTCTAGCAGAGAAGACTTTAAATCAATAAAGATTACTGCTGGTACTTCTGGTAGCGGTACACGGGCGGCAAATGAAGCTGTATTACAAAAAAGAATAGATGCTGCACTTAAACTTATTTTAGATGAAGTGCAAGTCACAACTATACCATCTGGTATCACATTTGGTACAAAGTCATTACCTCCTGGAATGACTCTAGATCCTGCTACTATTAAAAATATGGCAACAGTTGAGATGGAAGTTGATACTGTGCAACCAGGACAAAGTGTTCAAATCCCTGGCGCTGCTAGAGGTAGAATGGCATTAGCGCCAGATGATCCAAATGATCCATTCTGGTATCCTTTCCAGTTCGTAGAAATAGAAATATTGCATCCTGGAGTAGATCCAAGAATTACTAGGTTGGCTGCAAGATTTATTGAAGCAACATTAAGAACTGCTGGACCGGCCTATGCTAAAGTCCCTGTGTTGGGAACTTTCTTACCACTAACATCAGAAATTACTGATATACTTTCTGATCTTAGAAATAAGGCTGAGTTTGATGCATTTAATCAATCAATCAAAGACCAAGATGTGGGCTTTCCAGGAAGCAATGAAAGAGATTTTTATGACATAGCTAAAACAACGACACTTAATGTCCCTGGTGGTATTGTTGGAGCGTTTCTTAAGCCGTATGGCATGAACCCACTCGGGTATTTGAAACAAAAGGCGCTCGGACCTGTCCCAGAGATTCCAGGTGGAATTGATGAGATCAACGACGAACTTGAAAGACTCAATGCTTCTCCACTACTATAGAACAAAAAAGGATTAAAAATGACAAAATTTAGTAGAAGTGATATTAGACAATTTTTTCAAGACACAATTCGTGAAAAACTAAACGAAAGCAGTGAAAAAAGAAAAGCTATTGAAAGAACAATTCAAAAATACAAAGCAGATCATCGTGCTTGGCGTATGGCAAAAAATGAGTTTGAAATCATGGCCGACGGTGGCAATCCAGATGGCATTAGAGATCAATACTACCCTGAATGGTCTGATCTTGATTTCCATAGCGTTCTTGATGCACTTAGAGCACCTTCACCCTATGATCTTTCTGACGAGCCTGATGCGGGTGAAATTCGTCGCAGAACACTTGCTTACCGAGAAGAAAATCCACCAGAGCCTGGGATTGTTAAATTTCCCGATGAAGCCACCTTTACGAGTGATCTTGCCGCGCGTCGAAGACGCCAGCGTCTTTCTCGCCGAAAATTGCGCGACATGATTGGCGAGGCCATTCGACGACTAGACTATCATGATGCAGAAGGCGATGAGAGATCTGAATTTTATGACGAGGCTGACTTTATGGACCCAGATGATCCTACCATGGTAATTCCTCCCGCTGGTGACCGCGAGTATGCATATCTAGATCGATCTATGAATTATTCTATTGTTGACTCCACTGACGTTATGGACTCTGATGACTTGGGTCTTTATGGAGATCTGGGTGGTATGGAACGCGAAATGATGGGTCAAGGCCGATATCCTGCACATCACCATGATGATGACTATTCTGATTTGGGCGACATGGACATGTTGGGTGACGATTTGGATGCATACAACCCTGACGAAGACCTCGTCATGGAAGGGCAGACAGGTACAGGTACATCTGCCGAAAGTCTTAAGAAGTTAGTTAACTATTTAAATCAACAGCAAATAAAATTTTCTCCTTTCGGTATCGCAATTGCTGCCCATGAAATCGGAGACAAGCTTATCGATAAGATTACCCGAGGTGATCTCGAAGGTGCTGCCAAGATGTTTACAGATAGATACGGAAGAATGTAATTGCAATTACAAAAAGATCCGCCAAATGGTCTCTAAGCATCATAAACGACGCGGATGAATAGATAATCGGATTTTCGTTTAGAGTTTAGCAGAAGACAACTGCGGGCGAGAAAAGGGTATTCTGGGACTTGGGTGCAGGTTCTGATTTGTTGGTCTGGGTGAGCAGAGGACGCAGCGTACTCTGCGAGTCATAGAGTAAAAATTTTCGAAAGTAAAAATGAAAATAACAAAAAAGCATTTAAAAAGTTTAATCAAAGAAATTATTGACCCGAATTAAGCCCTTACCAAATATTGAAATGAAATAGAATTTTTTCAAAAATCCGCCTATGTATAATAAATCGGAGATCAATAATATGAAAATTACACGCAGACAATTAAAAAATTTTTTAAACGAAGCGATGAGGCAAAGAGGAGATGCTGAAAGAGCAGAAGCAGAAAGAGCAGAAGCAAGAGAAGCCACTGGAAGCTCAGCAGTAAGATACGAGGTTTTGTTAATTTTGTTTGCCTATGTTGTCAAGTCTGGGTCTTTATCGCCGATAGCGATGCTTATATGTTTTTCCTATATGTTTCTACCATCTGCGAGAGTTGTAATAAATGCAGCTTTCAATGCTGGCAAACTTGCATTGGATACGTCTATAGAAGCGATTGGTGAGTTTTTTGAATATTTATGGGAATCAAATAAAAGAGATTGGACTGCACAACTAATTAATGAAGGTATTATAACTTCTGAACACGCTGAACAAATGAATAACGAGTATGCTTAATTTAAAATAACAAAGAGAGAAAAATGAAAAGAATAAACAGAAAAGAGTTAAGATTTCTTATTGAAAGTCAGATAAAAGAAAATGCTGACCAACTTAGTCATCAAGATGTAATTGATGCATTTAATAAAATGAAAAAGTTTTTGACTCCAAAAGGTATATCAGCTGCTCAAAAAATAATACGTGATATAATACTTTGATTTTATTTAAAAACATAAAGAAAATTTAAAATATATCATGGTGAAGATGTTGTTTTCGCCCTTGGAACATTGAATTTTTTTTGATGACGGAGAGACTTACGGATTTGCTTATGATAGTGAAAAAGGTTTTAGAGACTGCTGGCAGTTTTGTATTTAAATCTTTCATAAACTTTAAAGACTCGCGCATATTTATTATGCCGAGTTTTTGCGTATAAGAGAGATAATATGTCTAATCAGAAAAAAATAGCACCCGTAAAAGTATCCAAAAGATTTTTAAATGAAGGTTTTCTTCGTGCCGGTCAGATATCTTTTGATTTTAGCAAAACTGCAATTAAAAATAATATGTACTCCGGAGAAGGAAACAGTCTACCTATTCCGGGTGACAGCCTTATTACTCCTTCACAAGAGAGAAATTTGCGCGGAGCTATGATTCTTAGAGCTCTTATTGATTTTCCAGGAAAAACAACAAAAGTAGCATCTATTGCTGAAGACTTGGCAGCAGAATTGTTAAATGGAAAACAAATAAATTCTGCTAGATTTGCAGGAGACAACACTACTTTTGCAGACATTAATGTAAATGGTGTTCTCTATTCTGTCAAGCTGAGAGGTAAAAAAACAGGATATCAAGATGATTATAGAAGAGACAAATATTCTAGCATTAAGACAGATCACTGGATTAGCGAAATAAATACACGACCTAATAAAGTTTGGAAATTTGGCGTAGCAATTGTTGATTGCAATGAAAAAGGATTTGATTTTATTTTCTCTGCCCCTAAGGAATTTAGGTCGCAAGACTTTGAAAAAATTAACGAGAACTGGTATTATCAAAGTCAAAAACTTCCAAAAGGAATCGAGTCTACTGGTCAAATAGCTTCTGTCTTTGGTGACCTTAGAAAAGAAGTCTACATTATTGCTTCAGCTAATAGAATTAATGTTGCACTAAAAGCTAAGAATTACGATAAAAATTTCCAAGACTTTCTCTACATGCTTCAGAATAATGATGCAAAAGAAATTGTAATGAATTTTGATATTTTTAGTCAAGGCTTAGGTGCTGCACAAGGAAGATTGAACTCTTTTATGTCTCAAGCATCAAAATTTGTTGAAGATGATGATAGCGGCCTAAAGAGGAATATGATATACCAATCTTCTTCTGTTCAGAGAACTGTAAGAGATTTAATGCGTGTCTATGATAAAATTGAAAACGAAGAAAAAAAAGAAAAGTTTTTAAGATTAGTAACAGACATATTGCTAAATCTCAATGACAAGCTAGACACCGTTAAAGTAAATGCTCAGTCTGGAAACTTAATTGGGTATCCGGAGGTTCAAGATAAAGTTAGTCTTTCTAAAACAAAACTCGGATCATCTAGTATGGATGCACCATTTGCGAATACAAGACGAGGTCCAAGAATGAGACTTCAGGAAGAAGCTCAAGTAACTAACTCGATCTCGCAAATGCAAAATGAAATATTCAAACTAATTAAAAGTAAAGATTTTAGTAGAAAAAAACAAAAACTTCTAGAATTATTGAACGAAGCCAAAAAGAAACGTCGAAGAAGCAAGTGTCGACCCGCTCGTAGAAGAATCGCATCAGGCGGAAAAGCAGGATCTTATGCTGATCCAAGGACAGGCGGGAAACAAGCTTATGCTGCACTTAAGAAAGCCAAGCCACCAGGATCAAAAGGCGGTTGGACAAAAAAGAAATGTATCTGCTGTCATAAATGCCCTAACGATCGTTCTGCGCCTAATGGGTTTGTCTGTACCAACCCATCACATCTCTACTGGGGAACAAAAGCTGATAATACATACGATCAAAATCGTGGAAACGGTTGGGCTGCAAGAAACAAAAAGAAAAACGAAGGAGATCCAAACGGAGAAAAAGCTTTTGCTTATGAACTAATGGTAAGCGAAGATAAGATTAGAGATGCTATTAAGAAAATTCTTTTAGAAGATGCTCAATCAGAAGCTTGGTTTGGAAATTCATTTGTTACTTTTAAAAAAGAAGTGTCAAAAGGGAAAGACCCATTAAAAGTTGCTAAAAAAAACTTAAATGAAATTGGAAGAGGTTCAACAAGGGTAGTATTTGATTTACCTGATAATGATGGATTTGTTTTAAAAATAATAAACACAGAAGTTGAACCTACCAGGCAAGCATTTATAGGTCCTGATGGTAATGTGATGCCTAATGTAAGTCCTGAAGGAGATTTTAGAACAAGGCACGGTTTCTTTAGAAGTCATATGCGACAGTCAAATGAATGGGAAGCTGATTTAATTATGCAGCAAAAATTTCCAGATGTTTTTCCTAAGACATTTGAAAAAGCTGATGATTTTTCTTGGATTCTAGTAGAAAAAGCGCTTCCAATTGCAACGCTGGATGAGCTTATTAATATTTTAGGTTTGACAAATACTTTTTCTAGTTTTGCAAGAAATAAAAAAGTACAGTTCATTGTGATGATTAAAGAAGCAATAGAATATTTTAAAAACCCCGATCACAGGCTGAGAATAGTAAAAGAGTCATATGATTCTACGATTACTGGTTTTGATTTTGATGACAAAAATAACAAAGAAACATTTTCAACAGATCTTTTTGATGTTTTACCCACCCAAAATAATTATGAGCCTCCATCAGACACAGTTGTTGTTACAGATGATGAGCCTTACACACCTGTAGAAGATCCTCATGATAAAAGAGTAAAAGAACTAATTTCAAATGCTCACAATAGAAAAATTTTAGGAGTCATGGCAGATTTAGGAATTCCTCCGAGAGAATTCCTTCCAAAAAACTTAGGAGTATCTAGTTTGACAGGAAAACTCTTAATAATCGATGCCAGTCTTTGGGAAGAAAAAAAGAAGGTTAGATAATGTTTGATTTTTCATCTTTAGAAAAAGCTGGGAGCGGAGGCTTTAGAATTGTCTATATTCACCCGCAAAATCCTCAGCTTGTTGTCAAAACTTGCAAAAAAGAAGATGCAAGAACTATTCGTCAATGTCTTCAGATGATGAAGGATGAAGTAATTGCAGCTCAAAAGTTTCCACAAATATTTCCTCAAGTTCATGACATATCACAAGATGGAAAAAGCTTAACTGTCGAAAGAGCTGATATATTAATAGAAACACATCAAGAATTTTTAATCAATAAATACTTTCCGGAACTGAAGGGGTATTTCATCAAATCTTTTCAAAAAGATTTTATGGACTTTCTTCGAAGAATTATTAATCAAATCCTAAAAGATAACTTAGAAGGTATTCCTGCTTACGACCCTAAAAAATATTTTAAAAACAGCCCGAAAAAGATAATTAGAAGAGCGTTGACAAACCAGCTCTTTGTTAATATTTTAAATGCAACAGTTGAATTAGACATTGACTATGTTGATATCGATTGGGGCAACATAGGAATCTCTGTCATTGATAAAAGATTTTTGTTAGTCGATGCTTCAATGAAAAGCGGATTTAACGCGTAAGGAGAAGAAAATGTTAAAAGAAATAGGCGAAGTTATGAAAGAAGCCTATGATAGAAACTGGATTACAACAAGAGACGGTAATTGTGCTGTTAGATTCAGAGATAAAATATTCATGACTCCTTCTGGCGTCAAGAAGAATAATATTATGTCTGATCATCTCATTAGTCTTACATTAAAAAGCCCGGGCGTACTTTTTAATTTGCATGACGGGCTTTCTCCTACTGGAGAGTGGGAAATGCATTATAGAATACTAGAATCTTCAGAAGAAGAATTATCAACACTTCATCTTCATCCTCCGCATATTGTTGCTGCTATGCATGCAGGCTGGGAACTTATGGATCTTGTGTCTCCTTTTCCAGAAGTCTATAGATATACAAAAGTCGGGAAAAATGTAGATAGTTATCCGGCACTTTCAAAAGAATTAGCTCTTGAAACTTTTGAAAATATTTCTAAAGAAGACACCTTGCATTTTGATCTTGTAGGGCAAAAATCGCATGGTGTCTGCGCAGTAGGAAAAAATCCATGGCATGCTTTTGAACATATTGAAAGAGTAGAGCATATTGCAAAAGTAGTCTTACTAAGTGGTGTTAACCCTCCGCTTAAGCCAGAAAATAAGAAATCAAAAAAAATATTTAGTTTCCTCGCTTGATTAAGCCTATTTATAGGGAAGACCTTTTAGGAGGGCACCATGGCTTCAGTTACAAAAGATGATTTGTGGAAAGTATTTTCCTTGTTAATGTCTGTCCTTGTTTTGCCACTTGCAGGCTGGGTATGGAATACAAATGTTAAAGTTGCAGAACTTCAAAACGACTTAGGCGATGCTGAAGCTGTTATTGAAAAACTTGAAACGGAATTGAGTGATTCTGAAAGAAATTCTCTACAAATCGTAGGTATTGAAAAAGATATTGAGTATATGAAAGGCGCACTTAATCGTATTGAAAATATTGTTGCAAATGGGAGATTTTAATGCTAACAAGATTAGTGTTTTATTCATTAGTTTTAACTAATCCTAACGAAACTAATATGACTTTAGTTCAGGAAGGAGAAAGTGGTTTTGAAAGCACATGTGAAACTTATCTGCCTACAAAAGAAGCAGCTCTTGATTCTGTAGAAGACAAAACCGAAGATATGACTATTTCAATGGCAGCATTGGAGCTTTTTCTAATGGATCAAAAGCATCATAGAGAATTTTGCTCAAGCATTGCCTGGAAGCAGCCCACCATGGATGAGTATAAATTAGATTTGCGCTCACATTTACCAGAATCATGTCTATCTAAAATTCCTTCTTCAGCATCTCCACCACCTCCTCCGCCGCCCGTAGTCGAGGAAGAAGTTGAAGAGAGTGATTCTGAATAACTTTGTCCACTTAAAGATGGTTATAATACTTTGGAAATTAAAGAAGATTCAGGATAGTTATAATAAATTAGGAGATTAATATGAAGATTACTAGAAGCGAGCTTAGAAGAATGATTTCTGAAGCATCTGACGAAATGTGGGCTGCAGGTCAATCCGACTACGAAGAACAGCAAGCACTTATGCAGAGTGATGAATTTCATAATGACCTAGATTACGATTATGAATTTCAAATGGCTGCAGAAGAACGCCACGCAGAAGAACAAGATCATATGTATGAATTAGCGAAAGATGTTTTAGATAAGCTAATTGGAGACGGTATTAGTTCTGAAGAACTGGTAGGTAAAATCAGACAGCATAGAGACTTAAGATTTTATCCTTTTGAAACAATTATGATGGCAATTGACGAATTAGATTCAAAAGGAAATATCACAGGTTTTCTAGGTGACGGGATGGACTATTAGTAAATAGCTCCATACTTTGACATAACAGAAGATCTATCTAGAGTGTCATCAAACCCTAGTGCATGACCTATTTCATGCTCAAGCAAGATAAAGCTGTCTACATTTTCAGGCCTAATGTAGACTCTTGAGTGGTTAATATCTCTTGTGAAAGTCCCATCAGGATTCTTGTACACGTTTCTGATTGTCAGTCCGTGAACATTTCCTGCAGGCATATCATCACTAACATATATACCTATTTCACCTGCAAGAGGTCTACTTCTACATTCTTTTACTAAGACTTTTCCAACTTCTTCTCCTCTGTCTCTCCAAACATCATTTACTCTTTCAACTAGCTGTGGATCTATGTTAGCACCGTTACAGATTACAACGTTAGGTACAAATGTATTCCACTCGTACTGCCTAAGATGTTCTAGATCTTCTGCAAAAGAAGTATTTGTAGCTAAAATTATTCCTAGTAAAAAGTTCACTGTTTTCTCCTATTTATATCATATATAATAAATTAAGAGTTTACAAAATGCACTTATTTCCCAACTATAAGACCGTAAATATTCCTATAGGCGGTAGAACATATACACTGTATGTCGCCGATGATTTTGAAAAGCGGAGAAAAGGATTAGCAAATATACCTTTTATCCCCCGAAATGAGGGTATGCTCTTTAAATACGACGAACCTGTGTGTCATGCTTACACAATGGAAGAGACACAGTTCCCTCTAAAGATCATGTTTTTTGATGCTGACTTTAATCAAGTAGGATCATTTGACGCAAAAGCTCGCCAAAAAGAAGAAGTCAGACCTCAGTCTGACTTCATGTATGTGATTGAAATTCTGGGAAGATAAATTAGTATCTTCTGTATCTTCTTCTAATCAATGCACCGTGAGAAAGTGATTCTTCAAGGGCATCTGCTGGTTTATCTATCACAACATACTCACCTACTACTTTGACCGGGGTGAGTTTAAACTTTCTGAATACGTTTCCTCTAATTTTGTTGTTAATAAAGATCGCATCTTTTTCTTTAGAGAGTCTAAGATTTTTAAACTTTTCTAGCTCGGTGCTGTTTGACCCACTTCTAATTGATGTAGGAAGTTTTAAGTTATCTGCATTCAAATTGATTTCAGTATAACGGTTAGGATCTGATATTCTTTCTCCCTGTCTATTCTGGAATCTATCTATTTTAAGTTTTAAGTTTTTCACATCGAAAACTTCTTCTGAATCTGGCGCATCTCCGGACGGAGATGCCGCCATATCATCATCTGCTGTTGATGCTCTTGTTTGAGCAGTTGTATCTTGACTTTTTTCAGCCTCAACAGCGTCTACAAATTGCTTTACACCTGTTAAGGTTGGCGAAAATCCTAAATATTCTGCAGCTTTAGATGCATCTTTTACAAATAAACCGAAAGTTTCTAAAGGAAGACCTTGTTCGCTAGGCTCGGCCGTTTCATCTTCTTTTAAAAATCTTTCAAAAAGTTTGCTTAGATCATTTTTGTAAAAAGTCTCATTAGTTGGTGTTGACATTTCTGACTTGAGTTTTGCAATCACACTTTGAGATTTTTCTAGCCAGCTTTTCCAAGCTAAATTTGTTCCTGTACTCCATATGCCATCAGGCTGTGTTCTAGTAGCATTAGGATCAATAATCTTTTGTATTGCTTTAACTTTTTCTTTTGCAGCAGTACTTCTCGCGGTGGATGAACTTCTGGGTTGGCTTGTTTGGGCAGGGGTATCAGCTGGCTGGGTTTCGCTTTGATCATTTTGAGGTTCAACAGTGTCAGCATTTTGAGTTTCATATCTGCTTTTTAAGCTTTCGAATGTCGGTATAGAGCTTTCTGTGTTATTGAGAAAAAGAGAGTATTTGGCAATATTTTCACTATTGAATTCTGCTTTAACTTGATCATAGTTCTCGACATATAAAGAATTTTCCCTCACAATCACTCCAAAAAGACTGCCGAGACCTAAATTATCAATGTCTTCAGGATCATCACCAATACTCTTAGGCATTATTGTTAGTAAGTCGTCTTCCCGGCTAGGTACAAACTGAAAATCATTTTGTTCTCTTTTAAACTCCCATATTCTTTTGCCTGCACTATTTGCTGTTATGGCTTCTTCAGACCCATTTTCTAAGATAGGAATATCTTCTAAAAAATTTTCAGAAATTTCATCATCTTCTGAACTAGTTGTTGAACTGCTATCTTGCTCCAAAAGCGCATTCACATTTTCCATTATCAATCTTCTCAGATCTTTTTTAGTTATTTTCATTAAAAATCTCCCTAATAGGTCCTTTTGCAGTATAATTAAATATAGGAGTCAAACACATAATACTTTTCTGAAATAAAAAAAATGATACTACAAATAATTTTCGCCTGGTTGTATAGTCACATATTCGAATACATTGCTCACAAGCACTTTCTTCACGACCATCGAAGATTTAAGTTTGCCTTTAAGAATCATTTTGGAAAACACCATAGAATATCTAGAAAAAATGAGATGCATGATGAGTCTTACAAGTCAATTTTATCTTCTCGTTTTGAAATTTACAGCCTTTTAATGGTGTCAGTTGTTCACTTACCTGTGGTATTTTTCTTTCCGATTGCTTATGCGACACTTGTGTTTTGTCTTTTAAGCTATTATTTTGTCCACCGAAAGTCTCACACAGACATCGAGTGGGGCAGAAAATGGATTCCTTGGCATTATGCACATCACATGGGGATTGATCAGCACAAAAATTGGGGAGTCAGATTGCCTATTATCGATATAATTATGAAGACGTCTAATTATTAGTGCAAATATCTATCAACAAAAATAGATATTTATAAAAGGGATTCAAAATGAAAAAAGAAGCTTTGAGAAAGATCATCAAAGAAGAAATTCTTAAGAAGGTCAAAAAAAGAAACATGGTCAGTGAAAGACAGGCAGCTGCTCAAGAATTAATTCTCTTTTTTGAGAGTTACATGGAAAAAAGAGAAGAGATGATGCTGCTCAGAGAATTTGACATGAGCAGTTTTGAAATGCCAGAAGGGTCTGAAGAATTTTTAGATATGATACCTGCACCTTTAATGAATTGGTTAGGAAATAGGGTTGAAAATCTTGAACCGGCTACAAAAGATTTTGCAGGAGAAGTTTTAACAGGTGTTATCTTGAACGCAACTGCTCAAGCTCTTGGGCTTCCCTCTTCTGTTACAACTGATTCGCCTTTCGGAAGAGCCATTAGAAACTTTGTTCCAAAAATTGTTAGTCATCCAAAAGGAATTGAATTAATCACGAGCGCAATACTTCAGCGAGGAAATAATTCCGAAGCTGACT
>Ga0208162_1001456_pt1 | contig 12300 bp, 13 predicted proteins | sample CB_VirMetaG_4_FD_184539 | JGI IMG/M metagenome (GOLD analysis project Ga0208162, IMG submission 184539) | Freshwater to marine saline gradient viral communities from Chesapeake Bay - CB_1508_1M Viral MetaG (SPAdes) (version 4) | ecosystem: Environmental > Aquatic > Marine > Coastal | place: USA... | reverse complement strand
CATCTAATGGAGATTTTTTTCTTGACGTAAAGAGTCCGAAACTTTACAAGAAAGTCCGTCGATATTATGAGTCAGAAGGAGTAGTATTCTCCGGTGACCCTCTTGATGATTATGAAATTCTTATGGAATATATCTATCAAGATCTTGAAACTGTTGAGGTTGCTTAAGGATCACAAACAAGTACATTAGAAACAAAAACAAAAATTGATGAAAAAGTATACTCATCCCGAAATGCGTTCTAAATTTGCACTTAAAGACTATTTTCCTGTTAATGCAGATTTTCAATATTATATGAACGAGATGCCAGATTCTTATACTTCTATGTTTAGTGGAAATAAAGCAGATTTTCAATATTATATGAACGAGATGCCAGATTCTTATATTTCTATGTTGTGCTCTATATTTGCATTTCATAGTGGAAATATGGAATCTAATCCATTTATGCAAATGATTGAAGTTTTTGTAGATCATAAAGGTGTTACTGGTCGGAAAGAAAACATAGAATCTAATCCACTTATGCAAATGATTGAAGTTTTTGCAGATCATAAAGGTGTTACTGGTTGGAAAGAAAACTATGAATCTTTACATAAGGGTGATTCATGAAAGTTGTGAAAAAACCTTCTATTCTTTTGGAACGTTTTCCTTATCGTTATGTGCAAGTCGGTAATCTGAAAATTAATGGCAAACCAGATTGCCGTATTCAAAAAGTAGATTCATACACAGGTCGTTACAAAGACATTTATCTTTGTGATAATGAAATGCAGTTAATGACTGCTATGGAAGACCATTCATATACTGTTTGGTTAGACCCTGATGGTGGTCCTTGTTATGTTAAAGACTCGGTAGGTCGTTAAACTAGCCCTGGTCGGTTGAAGTATCCCCTTCATTCCCGAGTCTTGGAATGACTCTAAACTTACCCTGGTGGAGTCATTAGACCTCCTTAGAGTTTACTGCCTCTCTCAAGGGCAGTTGGTGCGGATGGGATAACTCCTGCCCTGTTTCTTGCTTCAGGTCAAAGAGCAAGTGGCGTGCATGAAAGACCGTATGAGGCAGAGTTGCATAAACTCTGCTTTTTTAGTATAATAACTACTATAGTATAAAGATTGAAATGAAAAGAGCTTTGGTAACTGGTGGTGCAGGATTTATTGCACACCATCTTATATCTCAAATTCTTAAGAACACTGATTGGGAAGTTGTAACACTAGATAGACTTGATTTTAGTGGCAATTTAAATCGTCTTCAAGATGTTCTAAAGGACTTTTCCGATCAAGATCGTGCTCGTGTAAAGGTTGTATTTCATGATCTGAAGGCAGCAGTTAATCCACTCATTGCTGCTGATATTGGACGTGTAGACTATGTTCTTCACCTTGCTGCTGGATCTCATGTAGATCGTAGTATTGAGTATCCAATGGAATTTGTCATGGATAATGTTGTTGCAACTGGACATATCCTTGATTATGCTCGTGGTTTGGATAACCTTGAAAGGTTTGTATACTTTGGTACGGATGAAGTATTTGGTCCTGCTCCCGATGGAATTCTTTATGATGAGAACGATCGATATAATTCTACCAATCCTTATAGTGCGACCAAGGCAGGTGGTGAAGAACTAGCAGTAGCATTTGAAAATACTTACAAGATGCCCGTTTACATCACTCACACTATGAACGTTTTTGGCCAACGTCAACATCCAGAAAAGTTCATTCCAATGTGTATCAAACGCATTCGTGATGGTGAGACAATCACTATCCATAGTGATCCAACTAAGAAGATTCCTGGTTCACGACACTATGTTCATGCTGAGGATGTTGCTGATGCACTTCTATTCCTTCTTGATCAACCTCCTGTTGTTGAAAATAATTGGGGTGGTGCCAAGTGTCCCAAGTTCAACATTGTCGGTGCTGAAGAACTGAACAATCTGCAACTCGCACAGATTATTGCTGATGTTCAGGGTAAAGAACTGAAGTATGAGATGGTTGATTTCCATTCGGCACGTCCTGGTCACGATCTTCGTTATGCACTTTCTGGTGAAAAAATGAAAGAAATGGGTTGGGTTCCTAAAGATATTCGTGGTCGTATTCGTGAAGTTGTGGAGTGGACTCTTACAAATGAACGTTGGATCAAACTGTAACATATAAAACATTAAGGAATGGTATTGATGAAAAATGCATTAATTACAGGAATTACTGGTCAAGATGGATCTTATCTTGCAGAATTTCTTCTTGAAAAAGGTTACGATGTTCACGGCATAATTCGCAGAAACTCTACAACTGATCCTACAGATAGAATTAAGCAGTTGTTAGATAATCCAAATATCCATTTGCACTATGGTGATCTGTCAGACTTCTCCAATCTGACTTCACTTATTCAGCAAACACAACCAGATGAGATTTACAATCTAGCTGCACAGAGTCATGTAAAGGTTTCTTTTTCAAATTCCTTATATACTACAGACATTAATGCACTTGGAGTTACAAGACTTCTTGAAGCAATTCGTGTTCTTGGAATGGAAAAAAAGACAAGATTTTATCAGGCATCTACTTCAGAAATGTTTGGTAAAGTTCAAGAAACTCCTCAGAAAGAAACAACACCATTTTATCCAAGATCTCCTTATGGTGTTGCTAAACTTTATGGATATTGGTTGGTTAGAAACTACAGAGAATCATACAATATCTTTGGGTGTAATGGAATTCTCTTCAATCATGAATCTCCAAGAAGAGGTGAATTATTTGTGACTCGAAAAGTTACAAAAACTCTTTCTGAGATTAAGGTTGGTATTAAAAAAGGTCCTCTTGAGCTTGGTAATATGGATGCTAAGCGTGACTGGGGACATGCCAAAGATTATGTTAGAGGTATGTGGATGATGTTACAGGCAGATCATCCCGATGATTATGTTCTCAGTATGGAGGAACAACATTCTGTTCGTGATTTTGTAAATATTTCATGCAAGCATCTGGGATTTGATATTGAATGGTCTGGAAAAGGTATTGATGAAGTTGGTATAGATAGAAATACCGGAAGAACAATCGTTCAAATTAATCCCGAATATTATCGTCCTACAGAAGTTGAAACCCTGATTGGAGATTGTACTAAGGTTAAAACTGAACTTGGATGGAAACCCGAGTACACATTCGAAAAATTAGTTGAAGAAATGTGTGAATCTGATTTGAAATTAACAATGGAGAAAAAAAATGAATTTGTATACTGAAATTGAATCTTGTCGAGTAAGTAAAGAAAAGGATCTTGTATCTTTTCTCAATCTTGGAAATCAAAAACTAACTGGAGTTTTCCCCAGACCTGATGAAGAAATTGATCGAGGTCCATTAGAATTGGTATGGAGTCCATCTAGTCATCTAGTTCAATTGAAACATACATTTGAACCAACAGAAATGTATGGTGATAATTATGGATATCGTTCTGGACTGAACAATTCAATGGTTCAGCACCTTATTGGTAAAGCAAATTATCTTATTGAACTTTCGGATCTTCAACCTGGAGATGTTGTTGTAGACATCGGATCTAATGACTGTACAACTCTCAAAGCATTTCCTGATTATGTAAAAAGGATTGGTATTGATCCAACCATCAAAAAGTTCTCAAAATACTATCCAGAAGAAATTCCTTATGTTGCAGATTTCTTCTCGGAAGAATCTTATCGTTCTGTCGAAAAGGATAAGAATGCAAAATTGATAATGTCAATTGCGTGTTTCTATGATCTTGATGATCCTGTTTCTTTTGTAAGAGATATTCGATCTGTTCTTTCTGATGATGGTATGTGGCATTTTGAGCAGGCATATCTTCCTTTAACATTAAAATCTCTGTCATATGACACTGCTTGTCATGAGCATATTGAATATTATTCGATGCTTTCTGTTCAGAATATTCTTCAACGAGCAGGAATGAAAATTGCTGATGTTACTCTTAATGATATTAATGGTGGCAGTTTTGCTGTTACTGCTTGTAAGGATACTAACACTTCAATTAAAGTTAATGATGCTGTGATCAATTGGCTTATTGATGAAGAATATAAAATGGGTCTTCATACAACTAAACCATATTTTGATTTTGCTCAACGTACTTATGAGCATCGTGATTCTCTTGTGAATCTTGTAAGAGCTCTTCGTGCTGATGGTAAGACTATTTACGGATATGGTGCATCAACCAAAGGTAATGTTCTTCTTCAATGGTGTGGATTTACTTCCGATGATATTACTGCCATTGGAGAAGTTAATCCTGATAAGTTTGGATGTGTGACTCCGGGCACCAATATTCCAATTATTTCTGAACAAGAGGTAAAAGATTTGAATCCGGACTATATGATTGTATTGCCATGGCACTTTAAAAATGGTATAATTCAAAGAGAAAAAGAGTATATGAAGTCTGGAGGTAAATTTATTTTCCCACTACCTGATATTCAAATTATTTGATTATGAGTACAATACTTATTATTAATTCAATTGAAAAGCAATGTGGAGTTCATCAGTACGGGTTGAGAGTGGGTAACATTCTTACTCAATCTGATAATAATAATTTTGTATATTTGGAGTTAGATTCTGTTGATGAATTAAAAGTATCAGTTGATAAGTATAATCCCACATCTATCATCTATAATAGGTGTGGGGTTCTCCAATGGGTAACACCAGAATTAGTTGATGAGTTTAGGCAAAAACAAATATGTCAATTTAATTTGATACATAATGCTTATAATTATGAACAATTTTTTGATGCTTATCTTCATCAACATCCATATTGGAATTGTGATAATGAAAAAGATTTTGCAATTCCAAGACCACTTCCTTTTTATACTAAAAAAAGTAGAAAAGAAGAAACGAATACAATTCGCATAGGATCTTTTGGATTTGGATTGATTAACAAATACTATGACGAAGTTTGTAGAGTCGTTAATGAGCAGTTCACTGAAGAAAATGTTGAATTGAGATTGCATTTGACACATGGAACTTATGCAGGATCTAATCAACAACCAGAAAGAATATTTGATGCTTGTAGAAAAAACATTACTAATCCAAATATTAAATTAAAAATCACTACAGATTTTATTAGTGATGAAGATTTGTTAGATTTTCTTGCAGGTAATGATTTGAATATGTTCTTTTATCAGCATTATAGTGATTATAATGGAATCTCATCTGTAATTGATTATGCTTTAGCAGTTGAAAAACCAATAGCAATCAATAAAACATCTATGTATTCTCATATTATGGATGCAACACCTTCTATTTGTGTTGAAGATAATTATCTTAGGGATATTATTTCTAATGGATTCTCACCATTAAAAGAAAGAAAGGATTCTTGGTCTCGTAAAAACTTCATAGATACTATTGAAACGGTAATTAAAAAAATTGAGGATAAAAAATGAGATTTTGTTCTGATGCTAAACAAGATGAATTTGTTGCAAACATTTTAAATTTTAAAAAGGATGGATATTGTGTGGATATTGGATCTTGTCATTCAATTCTTTCCAATAATACTTTTGCATTTCAAGAACTTGACTGGACTTCTTTAAGTATTGAAATTGAAAGTGGGTATAATGATAGTTATCCTTCAACACGAAAGTTGGGTACACATTTGAATGAAAATGCCCTAAAGGTTGACTATAAAAAAGAATTAGAAGAGTGTGAGTTTCCCAAAAATATTGATTACATTTCAATTGATATTGATACTCTTTCAATTGATGTTTTAAAACTTATTCCATTTGACGAATATACCTTTAAAGTAATTACAATTGAACATGATGGTTATCTATATGGGGATCAATATAGAAAACCTCAAAGAGATTTTTTGGAAGAAAAAGGATATTTACTTCTCTGTTCTAATGTATATGTTGAGCAGAATGGATACTATGGAAAGGAGTGTCCATTTGAAGATTGGTGGATTAAAGAAGAAGAATTCGATTCTGAACTGATTGAAAAGATTAAATGTGATTCACTGTTGCCTTCTCAGATTATTGAAAAATTTAAATCATGAGTTTGAAAATACCTTATTCTAAAATTGTTATATGGGGACATCCTTTATATTCCCATACTCATTCTTATGTACATTCATCATATTACAAAGCGTTTAAATACCTGGGATATGATGTCTATTGGTTTCATGATAATGATTATCCTGAAGATTTTGATTATGAGAATACACTTTTCATTGGTGAGGGATTTGCAGATTCTAAAATTCCTCTTAATCAAACTAGTTGTTATATGATAATGTATTGTCCTTCACCTAAAAAATATGAAGGTGTTGGTAGATATATTGATATTCGTATGGCAGCAAAAAACTTTAAAGACCATATTCAAGAATATTCACTAGATAAAAATACTGCTATTAAAGTTGGACCTGCCTGTTATTTTGTTTCAAAAACATCTAAAAATGTGAGAATTAAAAATGACTATCATGACTATGTGATGAATGATTTTGATAAGGTTTATATTAGTTGGGCAACTAATCTATTGCCACATGAAATAGATTATGATGACATGTATATTCCTAGAGAACAAAACATTTATTTTTGTGGAACCATAGGTACTTCTGGAGAGGGAGAAAATATTTCAAATTGGAAACCATTTTTGGCAGAAGTTCAAAAAGCAGGATATGATTTTATTCCCAATAATCCATGGACAAATCCTTTGTCGGATGAAGAAGTGATTAGAAGAATGCGAGAGTCCTTATTGGGTGTTGATATTCGTGGACCACTTCATATTAAACAAGGTCTTTTGACTTGTAGAGTATTTAAAAATATTAGTTATGGGCATCTTGGAGTAACTAATTCTGAAGAGATATACAATGAGTTAGAGGGAAAATGTGTTTATAACTCCGACACCGCACAACTTTTTCATGATGCCATGGCACAGAGAGAGAATGCTAAGTTGATAGAAGATGGTATGAAATTAGTTAAAGAAAATCACACATACATAAATCGTGTTAATAGTTTGTTGAGTATATTATGAAGAGTGTTGGATTTTTTTATAGTGTTTATAAGGAACAGAAAGCAACTGAATATTCTGTTGAACAGTTGAAAAAGATTTATCCAAAATCCTTTGTTTATTTGGTTTCTGATGGTGGTTTAGATTTTTCTTATCTTGAAGATAAGCATACAAATCTAAAGGCATTATTGGAAGAAGATACTATGTCTGACACCTTTAATATTACGGCAGGAACCACTGGATGTGATTATACTATTGGTAATTATCGAGAACCATTTTACCAAGAGGCAATTAAAAAATGTGCATACACAGTTCTTGATAGAATTACTAGAGCAATTGAGTATTGTAATTATCCCGATTGGATGGTTATGTGTGATCCAGATTGTTTAATTAGGGGGCAGTTAAATTTTTCCGAAGAGGGAAAAATACTTGGAACTAGAATTAACTGCTGCTTACCTCAAGGATATCAAAATATTTTAAAGAGTATAAATGGTGCTATACCTATTTCTAGGTGGGGAGCTTCTCCTTGTGTTTTTCATGTTCAAACTTTTTTAAAAGCATTAGAAAAGTTTAGATATTTGGATACAACTCAAAATTTACTTGATAGGTTGTGTGAAGAGTTTTATGCCTTATATGCACATGATGTACTTTTCCCAACACTCTTTGCTTTAATTGGAGAAGAGGAAACATTTAATTCGGATGTTGTGGAGTGTACACGAAATGCAAATTGGAGAAGTACAAATCACCCGTTAGTTCATCAATTTAGAGAGTATTATTAAAATGATTGGATTTAATCATCTTGGTCAGATTGGAAGACTTGGAAATCAAATGTTCCAAACAGCAGGACTTCTAGGACTTGCTGAATATAAGGGGTATGACTATTGTATTCCGGATCATTCTGCGCATAATGATTATGGTGGATTCATACATCATGAACTTCAGGGTTGTTTTAAGATGAAACATTTTGAAGGTAAATATGGATTTGTTGATGGTGATCTTTTGCAATTGGATCAATATCATTTCTGTCAGGAACTCATGGATGAATGTCCTGATAATGTTACTTTAGTTGGATATTTTGAATCTGAAAAATATTTCAAACATGTTGAGAATAAAGTTAGGGAGAATTATGAATTTCTGGATTTTATTCAGGAAAAGTGTTATAATTATGGTAAGGATTACTTAAAAGATTCTCCTGTTGGAGTTGTTGTTCGTAGGGGAGATTTCCTTGCAGAGCATAATAAAAATAGGCATTGTCTTTGTAGTCTTGATTATTATCGGCAAGCACTGAGTAAATTTGAAGGAAAGACAATCTTAGTATTTTCTGATGATATTCCTTGGTGTAAGCAGCAGAAAATATTTCAAAACAACAATACTTTTTTTGTTGATAGTAATGAAGACATATTTAAAGGACATTTTGATTTGTGTTTACTTTCTATGTGCTCCGATTTTGTGATTGCGAATAGCACCTTTGCTTGGTGGGGTGCTTGGTTATCATCTAATAAAAATAAAAAAGTTATCGCACCAAAAAGATGGTATGGACCGGAACTAGAGCACTTAATTTTAAAAGATCAATTGCCCGAAACTTGGGAAAGAATTTAAATGAAAGACATAACGATAGTTACAGCACTGTTTAATATCCAAAGACAAGACATGGATGGTAGAACTTGGAATGAATACCTTCAGTGGTTCTCCAAAACATTGGAACTCAAATGTCCCATGGTAATTTTTGTTGAGGATGAATTAGTTGATTTTGTAAAAGAGCATAGGGGATCTAGAAAAACAAAAATTGTTTCTCATCCCTTAGAGAACATTCCATATTATTATCTCAAGGATGATATGGATGCAGTAATTAACTCCGAAGACTATAGAATCAAAACAAAATGTCTTGATAGAATTGAGTGCAATCATTCTCTTTATTCCATTATTCAGTATTCAAAGTTTAAGTGGATACGTCAGTCTATTGAAATGAATCCCTTTGATAGTGATTACTATTTTTGGATGGATGCTGGTGCCTCTAGGTTCTTTGAGGGATTTGATTTAAATCAAAACTTTCCTGGAGAATCTGGATTAGAAGCTTTAGATGGTATTGATGAAAAAGTATTGGTTCAGTTAAATACTGAAACCTATCAAGATCTTGTACACTCAGATACTCTTGGTAAAGAATACTTCTACGATCCAAGATCATTTGTATGTGGAACTTTCTTTGGTATGCATAAAAATATTCATCCGGAGATAGAGAAGGAAGTTGAAAATATTCTTCTTAATGATATGCTAAAGGAAAATAATTTGAATAACGAACAAATTGCTTTTGCATATCTTGTAAAGAATAAACCAGAATTGTTTGAGGTTTATTATAGAAATACTTGGAAACAAATTCAATTATTTTTGGAGTTGACGCAATGAAAATTTGTTTGGTTGGTCCTGGAATCATGTCTATCCCACCTACAGGATGGGGTGCGGTTGAATCTATTATTTGGGAATGTGCTACTGAGTTAGGAGAACTTGGACATGAAGGTGAAATTTTAAATACTCCAGATAAGAAAGAAATTATTTCGTCAATCAAAGAAGGTCGATTTGACTTTATTCACATTCACTATGATGTCTTTTGTGATTTAATACCCGAAATTAAAAGAGTATCACCCAATTCAAAGATTGCTTTATCATCACATTATCCATATATTGATCAGTTTAACTATCATCAAAGAGATGGATACACAAGAATTTTTAAATGGATGATAGAAAACGGAAATACTTTTCATAATTTCTGTGTATCTCAAAAAGACTATGATGTATTCAAGTGTCAGCAAGTTAAAGAAGATAACCTACATTTGTTTAAAACTGGAGCACAGCATAGAGATATTAAATTTATTTCTAATCCAAAAAACACAGAAAGAACAATTTGTATCGGTAAGATTGATCGAAGAAAGATGCAGTTTTTCTATCAAGACATAGATGCGATTGATTTTGTTGGTCCAATAGGAGATCCTTACAATTTTGATAGGAACAAAAATTATATTGGAGAATGGACAAGACAAAATATTTGTGATAATATTGGTGAGTATGCTAATACAATGCTATTATCTGTTGGTGAAAACGGAACACCTCTTGTAATTAAAGAGTGTCTGATTGCTGGTTTAGGTGTAGTTACTTCAAAGTATTGTGCATATGAATTGGATGATAGTCTCCCATTTATTACAATTGTTCCGGACGATAAATTAGAAGACATAGATTATATTAACAAGTGCTTGATCGAAAACAGAAAAGTTTCTATTTCAATGAAAAAAGAAATCTCTGAGTATGGCATTAAAAATTTTTCCTGGGAGCAACTAATTAAAACTTACTCCAAAAATATTTCTTCTCTTGTATGAAAATCACTCTTGTTGGTCCTGGATTAATGCCCATTCCACCTAAGGGGTGGGGTGCAGTAGAGATATTGATTTGGGATTATAAACTGACTCTGGAAAAACTGGGGCACGAAGTTCAAATTGTAAATTCTCAAGACTTAAATAATGCTCTTCGGCAGATAAATTCTTTCGATCCAGACTTTGTACATATTCAGTACGATGACTATGTTTATCTCTACCCTCATCTAAATTACCCGTGTGCGGTAACAACACACTTTGCTTATCTTGAAAGATCCGAAATGATGGGTCCTTATAAGCAGAGAGTGTTTGATGCATATTCAAAAATATGTCCAAATGTTTTTGGTCTTTCTGAAGGAATTAATCAAGTCTATGAAGATGAAGGTATTCCATCGAATAAATTATTCCTTAATCCCAATGGAGTAAATCTTGGTAATTTTAGAACAACTTTAGAACCAAAGTACTCTGATAGATCAATTTATCTTGCAACCATAGATCATAGAAAAAGGCAGTTTCTATTTCAAGATATAGAATCTCTTTGGTATGCTGGTAATATTAGAGACAATAGATTTGATGGAACTAAAAATTATCTTGGAGAGTGGGACAAACCTCACCTATATGATAATCTAACCGACTATGGTAATTTAGTGCTTCTCTCAGATGGTGAGGCACATCCTCTTGTTTGTATGGAAGCTCTTGCTGCCGGACTTGGAGTGGTAGTTTGTGAATGGGGTAGAGCAAATCTTAATTTGGAAAAGGAGTTTATTACTGTAATTCCTGAAGACAAAATAAGTGATATAAATTATATTGAACAACAAATTGTAAAGAATAGAGAATATTCTATTTCTCATAGAGAAGAAATATTGGAATACGCAAAACAATTTGATTGGGAACAAGTAATTAAAAATTATTATCTTCCTAATATTGAAAAGATGATGTCAAAGAAAAAAATAGCAATCAATTTTATTGGGACAGGAAACTATTTAAAATTCTTCCCAAGATACTATGAAACATTCATGGAGTATTTTGCTCCCGAGTGTGACAAAGACTTCTTTGTTTTTACTGATGGTGAATTGGGTGATGATATTCCAGGCAATATTAAGATAATTCCTGTAAGAGAAGAATCTGATATTCAAAAAGAAGATTATAATAATTGGAGTGCTCTTACTATTAAGAGTATGGGTGGTCTTAAAAGATTTGAACAAATTTCTACCATAAGGAATCAATTATCTGGTTATGATTGGTATATTTACTTTGATGGTGATATGCATTGTTGTCCAGAAGTAATAACATATGACGAATTTTTTGATGAGGAAAAAGATTTCTTTGCAGTTCAGCATCCATGCCAAAATATTGGAATGTGTAAGTTTACTAATCCATCCAAAAAAGATTTACCCTTTGAGAGAAATGAAAAATCTTTAGCATATGTTGATTATGATGATCAACCAGATGATGTATATGTTCAAGGATGTATATGGGGAGGAAAGGTTCCCAAAGTTCTGGATATGATTGATGAACTTCGTGATAGAATTAATAAAGACTTACAAAATGATATTATTGCAGTGGTTAGGGATGAAAGTCATTTGAACAAATATAGACTAGAAAATATTGATAACTTTAATATTATTCCACCATCATATGCAAAACCTGGAGATTATCCTCCCGATCAGTTTTTGTTTGATGCAAAAATAATTCACTCACCATCCGACAAAAAAGAAATTTTAAACTCTTGATCATGGACAAAAATAAAGCACTTTTCAAACTTAAAGGTCTTCCTCCCATATATTATCTGAATCTGGATGAGCAACCAGAAAGAAAAGAGTTTATGGAGAATCAATTTGATTACTGGGGTATTGACAACTACACTCGTATCTCTGCGTATGATGGTAGAGATGGTAGAGATCTTGGTGATATTCTTAAAGGAAGATATCCAGACGCAATGTCATCTGGTGAGGTTGGATGTGTAACATCGCACCTTAAAGCAATGGTTGAGTTTCTTAAAACAG
>Ga0208162_1001455_pt1 | contig 12313 bp, 20 predicted proteins | sample CB_VirMetaG_4_FD_184539 | JGI IMG/M metagenome (GOLD analysis project Ga0208162, IMG submission 184539) | Freshwater to marine saline gradient viral communities from Chesapeake Bay - CB_1508_1M Viral MetaG (SPAdes) (version 4) | ecosystem: Environmental > Aquatic > Marine > Coastal | place: USA... | reverse complement strand
GGGGCATTAGAAAAGCTGAGGATAAAGAACATGTGGAAATATGGGATATAGCTAGTACAGCTAAATTTAGTAAACGGCACCTCACTGAAAGGAAAAAGTTTTACAATGAGGCACGTTATCCATTTACAATTAAGAAAATGAAGTATTAAAGATTATTGTCTACTACTTCAGCATCATCAGCTGCAAAGTCATCAGTTGTAACATCTTCTATTTCTACCTTGTTATCAGTATTGTCTTGTGTGAATGTCCAAGGATAAGTTACGCCATTTTCATCTACAATTTGATGAGCGGTAATTTTAAGTATTTGGACAATATTATTAGGTGGTGCTGCATCAGTTCTTACAGTAATTGTCATGTCTCCTGCTGCAAGACTACCACTATCTGCTGCAGATAATTTACAATCAGCAGTTACAGTACCATCAGCAACAACGTCTGTATTTGTTACACGGAATTTTTTTGTTCCTAATTGCTTAATAATGTAACCATTGTATTCCTGTGCAGATCCAGCTGGTCTAAATTGTACTTTGATACTGTTAGCATCATTTCCAAAATGTTTTTTGTTAATAGGTCTTCCCATTTTTTTCTCCTCAGTGACGTTCTAGGTCTACGCTGTGGGGACAGCATAAGTCCGCCGTTATGCGGCACAAACTTATAAAGTATTTAGTTGATTTATGTATAATACATGCTACAATAAAATAAGTACTATATGGAGAAATAATGTATATTAATACGATCGAAAAAAATATTGATCTTAATTTTATATCTGATGAAATCGAAGAAGACTTAAGATTTATGGTATTAGATTTTACTAATCAAAATGATCCTGATTATATATATACTCCTTTGGTTTTTTTAGAAAGTTTTACTGCACCTTGTGCATTACTTGAAATTGGTGATAACTTTTTAGAGGTACCTTTAGATTGGAGTATTATTATTGCAGATCAATATTTAGGTCAAAGCGAAATAATTAGTGTAATGCAAATTGCAGATAGGAATTTTAAAGCCTTTTCTATTAATCCTAAACACATTAAACCCGAATTTTTACCTTTAAATTTAAAAACAGTGTATAATGAAAAAAAATGGTATGTACCAAAATTAAAAACTGGACATATATTAGCAGTACCATTAAGTTTAGAAAACGATAGTCTTTGTGTGTTTTTTGTAAAAGATATGACAAAAATTAATGAAGTAATTAATATTGACCAATTGTGGCTATGATTAATTTAAAAGAATTTTTTAATGCTATTGGAAACAAAAAAAGAAATTTTTATGCAAATTTATCTGAAAGTAAACTAAAAGAATTTGATAAAACTGTTTTTGTATTAATGCGATGGTGTAGTCATATAGAAAACAAAACACGCCAACAAGTTTTTTTATATATGACTAATGAATTAGTAAATTTACATTTTAATACTTTACATAAACATAAAGAGCTACAATATCTGTTAATGTCATGTGTAGGATTAAATTATGTAGAAACACATAACTGGATACCACCAGCACGTAAAAAAGCAAAAAAAGATGTTCTTTTAGAATATTTTTCTACGTTATTTCCGCATTATAAAATTTCAGAAGTAGAACTAATTTTAAAATTAAGTACAGATGACGAAGTTTTAGATTTTATATCTAATAGTGGTGTAGATGATAAACAATTAAAATATTATAAAAAATTATTAAAAGAAAGAAAATGAAAAATAGTAGAATATATAATAAAATAAGAACAGTATATGATTGGCCTAAACCTGGTATACAATTTAGAGATATAACCACTTTACTACAACATCCAAGATTAGTAGAACAAGTTGTAGATCAATTTATTACATTTGCTATTAGAAATAAATGCAATAGTATAGTTGCTATGGATGCTAGAGGATTTTTATTTGCAACACCAGTTAGCTTGCGAACAGGATTACCAGTAAGTTTAGCTAGGAAAAAAGGTAAATTACCAGCTGAGACTGTAAGTGCTACTTACCAACTAGAGTATGGGGAAGATACTGTAGAAATACATAAAGATAGCATAAAGAAAAATAGTAATGTATTATTAATAGATGATTTAGTTGCTACAGGAGGTACCGTACTAGCAGTCAACGAATGTATTAAAAAGTTAGAAGCGGAACTTGTCGCAGTAGCAGTTGTGATCGATCTTCCAGATATTGGTGGAAGCGATAAAATTAAAAAAGAAGGAATTAAATTTTATAAATGCGTATCTTTCGAAGGAGAATAAATTTGCAAAAGCATAAGTGTGACTTTTGTGGAAAAAAATTTAGTAAAGAACAGACACTTATAGTACATAGTTGTATATATAAACAAAGGCATTATGATAAGGATAAACCTGCGGTATTACAGGCTTTTAGTATATATAAAAAAGCCATAGATCCTACAGGCAATAAAAAGATAACTTATGAAAAATTTACACATAATAAACTTTATACAAGTTTTTTAAAATTTAGTAATTGGTTACGTGAAAATAAGTTATATAATATAAATGATTACATTGACTGGTTACTTAAAAATAACATTATTATTAGTAATTGGAACAAAGAATCTGTATATCAACAATACATATATCAATCATTGCAAAATGAAACGGTGGAACGTAGTATTGAACGATTTGTATTATTAGCTGAAGATTGGGCTAAAGAAAACCAATGTAAATGGCAAGATATATTTGACCAAGCTAATACTAATTGGATATGCCATAAAATACAAATGGGACAAATAAGTCCTTGGATATATTTGGGATCTAATAAAGGTCAAATTATGCTACAAAGACTAACTAGTGAACAATTATCAATAGTAATTAATTTGATAGAAAAGTTAGGAAGTAAACTTAATAATAAAATTAAAAAAGAAGATAAACAATGGATCAACAACTTGTTTATGTAGATGCTGACATAGATATAGATTTAGCAGATAGAAATATATTACTAGATAAAATAGATCATATCTGTGCTAGTATAATTAATGATGATAAACTAATTAAACATAAAACAGGAGTATACTTTCAAACAGTTCCTGTTGATCCACGTACCGGATACTGCTCAGTAGATTATAAAAATGCACAGTCTAAAGGGTATTTTAAAGTAGATTTTTTAAATGTAGGACTACTGTCACAAATTAAAAGTAATGATTATATATATGATCTAATCAATAAAGAACCTGACTGGAATAAATTACAAGATTACAATATTGTAAAAAATCTTTTCCATGTTCATAATCATTTTGATGTTTTACAAACTATGAAACCTGATAGTGTGGAAAAATTAGCTGCAGTATTAGCAATAATAAGACCAGCAAAAAGACATTTATTAGGTAAAAATTGGAATGAGGTTTTAGAACAAGTTTGGTTGAAACCTCAATCAGAGGAATATTTTTTTAAAAAAAGTCATGCAATAGGATATGCACTTACAATAGTTATGCAACTTAATCTATAATTTTTTAATAAGTTGAATTTGTCTTCTTTTAATTCTTTTTTGAAATACATTTTTTAAACTAGTTTCAGGACCTTGTATAATTTCGTAATCTTTAATAGTAAATACTCTTAATAAAAATTTAAAATTAAATCTAGAACCTAAAAATAAATTTATAGGTATTGTTCTGTTAGATTCCCACCACCATTCCTCACCTAATTTTAAAAATTGTATTTTGTCTTGTTGATTTGTTAAATTATGATAATCGTAAAAACTAATAAAATTTTTATCTGTATGTTGTATAATTCCTATATATTCGTTTTTTTGTATTTTAATTAAACTTAAAAAAGGGTATTCGTCAAAGTTCATGTAATTATGCTAAATATTTTAAAAAGAGAGCGTTATGAATTTCACACAAGATATTTATGATATTCCTATCATACAAGAAATTGTCATAGGCTCTGGTAACAGTGGAGATCCCGTGAGTCAAGGTATAAGCGAAATACTTTTTCCTAGAGCTAAAGTTATTCCTGTAAACAAAGGTTTTACTACTTCTGTTACTTTTCATGTTCGTGATGAAAATAAAAAAATTAAAAATGTTGCTGGCCTTAATCTAACAGCTAGATTATATAATGTAGACCAAACAGTTTTACTAATAGAAAAACGTTTAGTTAACACTAATATGGCAAAAGGTATAGCAACACTTTTATTTACCCCTAACGATATTCAAGATTTGGAACCTGGTTTATACAACCTATATGTTAGTCAATCAGATACAAATAGTAATACTGTATTATATAATAATAGAGCTTATGATACAAATCTAACTGTAGAAGTAAAACAAGGTGGATCAGTGACGTATATTACTCAAGAATCCTCTGTATTTTATCCTACAAATGAAGATGATGTTAAAATTACTGAACCTATGGAAGCGCAAGCAAGTAATTTAATGAATAGAGACGGGTTAGCAACATTTGTAGTATACATGACTAATTTTACTGGAAGTATATTTTTAGAAGGTACATTAGAACAACATCCCAACAGTCAAACAAAATATTTTACAATACCGTTAGACTGGACAGTTGATGACTACAAATATACAAATTTTACAGGACTAGATCCACAAAATTTTGTTTGTTATTCAACTTTTATAAGATTTAAAATAAAAACAACCTCAGGATCAGTTGACAAAATACTATTTAGAGGTTAAAATAGTATTATGATAGTTCACGATCTAATCACTAAAAATCTGCCATTTGGCAGTAAAATGAATCCTAGTGGCTGGACAAGCTTTAATTGTCCGATGTGTACAATTAGAGGAGCGAGAAGGCCTGATAGTAAACGTAGGGGAGGATTACGATTTAATGAGGATAACAGTGTTAGCTATCATTGCTTTAATTGTGGATATAAAGCTGGTTGGACTCCTGGAAACCAAATAGGTAAAAATTTAAGAACATTACTTGATGTATTAAATGTACCAAAAAATGAAATACAGCTAGCTAATTTACAATTAATGGATGAAAAACCATTATTTAAGAAACCAGAAGTTAAAAAAGTTATATTACCTAAATGGGAAGGAGTACAATTTCCTCCTGATACAAATCCAATCAAAGAATGTGAAGTTACACATGAGTTTATATCTGCAGTAGAATATTTGGCAGACAGAGAAATATTAGACATCGCAGATTGGCATTACAGTACACATTTACACTATAAAAAAAGAATAATACTTCCTTTTACATATAAAAATAAAATTGTAGGATATACAGCAAGAACAATTCCTAAATTAGTAGATAAAGATAAAAAGAAATTTCCTAAGTATGTTAATACAATGCCTAAATATTTTGTATTTGGGTTAGATGATATTAAACCTGAATATAAATATGTACTTACATTCGAAGGTCCTATTGATGCAATTTGTTGCAAAGGAGTAGCTATAATCGGTAATAACTTAAATGATGTCCAAGCAGAGATATTGAATTCTTTAAAAAAACAAATTATTGTTGTTCCTGACAAAGACAGCTCAAGTATGAGTTTTATTAAATCTGCTATAAGATATGGTTACAATGTGAGCTTTCCAGATTGGGATCCAGAAATAAAAGATGCTAATAGTGCAGTAATAAAATATGGTCGACTTTTTACTGTGAATAGTATATTATCAAATATTGTATCAAATCCTGTAAAAATAGAAGTGCAAGCAAAATTATGGCTCAAGACTTAGAGTACACAAAACAAATTCAAGAGCTTTTTGTAAAATTCTTAGCTAGTGATAGTGAGCTTTTTACAAGATGTCAATCAATTACCCGCAAAGATTTTTTTGACCCTCCTTTTGATGAAATTGTAGAATTTTTAGATGAACATGTAAATGCATATCAAGTATTACCAACTAGAGAGCAACTAATAGGAATATATGATTTTGATTGGCATGATATACTTGACGCAAAAGAACAACACAAAAAATGGTTTGTTGAAGAGTATGAAAAATTTTGCAGACACAAAGCACTTGCTATTGCAATTTTGGAATCTACTGATTTGTTACAAGAAAACAAGTATGGAGAAGTAGAATTAATAATAAAGGAAGCAGTACAGTTAGGGCTTCCTAGAAACATGGGAACAAAATATTTTGAAGATCCTAGAACTAGATTAGAAAGCATCAAAGACAATAACGGCACAACAAGCACAGGATGGAAAACATTTGATCGTGTGTTGTATGGAGGGTTTAATAGGGGAGAACTTAATATATTTGCAGGAGGTAGTGGTGCAGGTAAGAGTCTATTCTTACAGAATTTAGCATTAAATTGGGCATTGTCAGGTATTAATGTTGTTTATGTTAGTTTAGAATTAAGTGAAGGGTTGTGTAGTATGCGGATGGATAGTATGCTCACAGGATATGGTACAAAAGATATTTTTAAACACATGGATGATGTAGAGCTTAATGTAAAAATGCTAGGAAAGAAAAGTGGTAACTTGCAAATTATACAAATGCCCAATGGTATTACAATAAATGATATAAGAAGTTATTTAAAAGAACTAGAAACCAAATCAGGAAAAAAGACACAAGCTATTCTAGTAGACTATTTAGATTTAATGATGCCTGCACAAAGGAAAGTTCCTCCCAGTGATTTGTTTATTAAGGATAAATTTGTAAGTGAAGAACTAAGAAACTTGGCAACAGAACTTAATATAATATTAGCAACTGCAAGTCAGTTAAACAGAGGTGCAGTAGACGAAGTGGAGTTTGATCACAGTCATATTGCTGGAGGGTTAAGCAAAATACAAACAGCAGATAATGTTGTAGGTATTTTTAGCAGCAAAATGATGCGAGAACGAGGTAGAATGCAAATACAATTTATGAAAACCAGAAGTAGTAGTGGTGTAGGTAATAAGCTAGATTTAAAATTTGATATTAATAGTTTAAAAATTAGTGATTTAGAAGAAGATGAACAAAATGAAAAGCCTGAAAGCATATATGAAAGCATTAAACGTAAAACTGAAACAAGTGTAGAAGAAGCACCAAAATTAGATCCAGTAGATCATAGTGAAAGGCTTAAAAATTTATTGCGGAAAATGAATTAAATGTTGCTTAGTACTTGCAATAAAGCTTTTCTGCTTTCAGAAGGTATAGGTCTATTGTCAGCTAAAGTAGTAATGGCTTGTTGAGCGTTTTGTACTATATCCATAGGTAGGCCACTAAACTCAACCATGTTTAAAATTTTATTAACATCAATTTCAGGTTCTCGAGCAGGTTGCTCATTAAGTTCATATAGTTTCATATACATATTTATAATAAATATAAAAAAGGATCTTTCCTATGAAAAGAAAAACTCGTAGTCTTTTCCAAGAAATTGACCAAATTTATATTGGTAATGATAGGCGAATGATTATTGAGACACGTAGCGATCATTTGATTAATGGCATCATTAATTTAATAGAACAGCTATATCATGAATATCCTCAAGAACAAGCTGATGAGCTAGAACGCAGACTTGTTAATAGCATAAGGGGCAAAGATCCAAATAAGTTTAAGCGAGGTTTAAAAAAGTTTAATGAAGATAAGTGAAATTACATTAGCTGGATGGAGAAAAAGAGATATAAGAGGACCCAGGAAACCTCGTAGAAAACAATTAGATTTTAATAATAAAATTACTGAAGGTGGAAATATTTTTGGTGCGGCTACAGATAGAATTCGCAGAGAACACATAGCTCCTACATTACAAAAATATTTTATAGAGCTAAAAAAAGTATTTCCTAAAGCTCCTATCAACCCTAACGATTTCCATCCTGTAGGTAGTGTTGGTAAAAAAGATACTAGTGGAGATATTGATTTAGCAATAGATGGAACAAAATTGTTTCCCAATGGTGTAACTTCTGATAGTGTTCAAGCATGGAATATTAATCCCGAAGAATTTGTAATGCGGTTTGATCAATTACAAAAAAGAGCAAAAACCAGTACAAAAGAACAAATTGCTATGAAAGCAGTCCTACAGCTAATAAGCGAGTATGTTAATGCCCATGCACCCAACATACACATGGACGAAAAAAAAGCAAATCCAGGAAATGCTTTTGGAATGTTTCCTCAGTATGATGAACAAGGAAACAACCTAGGTATAGGTATACAAATTGATTGGATGATAGGACATTTACCTTGGTTGTTGTTTAGTTATAAAAGCATTGAATATGGTAAAGAAGATAATGTAAAAGGTTTGCATCGTACCCAACTTTTATTAAGTATGTTACAGGTAAAAGGATTCAGTTTTAATCATGTAAAAGGAGTTACAGATAAAAAGACAAATCAAGTTGTTGCAAATACACCAGAAGAAGTATTAAAACTAATAAACTCTTTATATGGAAGTCATCTAACAGCAGAAGAACTTGACAGCTATTATGAACTTATTGATGTAGCTAAAGCTGATAGTAATTTTGATGATATAATGAGTGTATATTTAAGAATTTTGGATAAAACTCGTGCAGACATTCCATATAATTTACAAGAGTACTGGATAGAGCATCAAGATCATTTTGGATTAACTGGTAAGTTTTTACCTGATACAAGTAATTTAGTAAAATATAGGAAAGCATAATGAGCGGAGTTGCAGGTGCAGACAGAATAGAAAGGGAGTTTGTTGAACCTACTATTAGAGATTTTACTAATAGAGTTTTAAGCAAATTTCCTGGATATGAATCTGCACAAACTAGCGGTAGTTACAACACTAGTGCTAAAAAAGATTTTGGTGATATTGATTTAATTGTTCATATAAAAGGTACAGATAAGAAAACTATTAAAAAAGATTTACAAAATTATTTGGAAAGTTTGCCTGCTAGCTTGATAATACCTTTTGATGGTAAGCATCAAGGTAGACGTAGTTATAATGCAGGCGAGCTTGTGAGTATTAGATATCCGCAGTTTAGCAATCCTGGAAAAAGTGTACAAATAGACTGCATTGTTGCATTAGATGAAAATGAATCCAATTTTAAAAAAACTTTTTTGGACTATCCTGCAGAAATGCAGGGATTGATGATTGGCTTAGTAAAAATTGCTTATCAAGAAGCGCAGGCCAATGGAACAGAAGAAAATTTATTACAAGGTTTCAACATTGATATCACCAGTTTACCAAACGAACCTAATACGAGGTATGAATTTAATCTTAGCGGACAAAAATTGGAGTTTAGAACATATGAAGAATCAGAAGATGGATCAGAAGTTAAGGGAACCCGCAATATTCACTGGTACACTACCAGGTGGGACGATGTTACCAGGTTGTTATCCGGTTATAATTTCGACAGAGGATTTGAAGATCTTCTATATCAAATTGACAGAAATGTTAAAAATCCTACTAGTAAAGATCGTGTCAAAGGCATGTTTAACAGCATGGTTTCAGTCAAGTCAGGAGAAGTCGGAACACAAAAAGAAATAACCAAAAATGATGCAAAAAGAAAAGTATCACAAGTTTTAGAAGATACAGATCTAAGTTTTATACAAATATTAGCTGAAAGCAGACTGTTTAGATTTTTACATACTCAAAAATACAGCTGGGATTTTTTGTGTGAATTAACTTTTGTCAGTATTTTAGTTATTCATATTTTGCGCCATTATGATGTAACAGAAGATTTTGCAAAACAATATCTTAAAAAAACAGATAAATTACATAACTTTGATAGACCTATGTTAAATTTACCTGATCTATATATGGGTCTTCATGGATGTATAGGAAAACATAGAAAACTTAATATGTTTTCTGAAGAAATTTTATCAAAAAAATTAAATGTAGATGTAAATCTTTTAAGAAAATACATGATAGATTTACATAATGGTATTGATAGTAGTAATAGTAGAAGACATTTATATAGATTACAAAAAGAATTTAAAATTAAAGGAAATATAGTTAATTATAGAAGGTATATACAAGAATGGCCCAGTTTAGAAAGTAATCAAAAACATTTTATTTTACAGAGATTATATAGGTGGTTAGTTTCAAACGCAAGATATATAGATTTTTTTGATACTTTTGTTTTAGTTTTAAGACTTAATAATGTACATATTCCTAACAATAATGATAAATAAATTTAAATAGCCTTAAGGAGAATATATTATGGCAACAACAGTTTATATTGATGGTGTTCAAGGACCATTAAGTGCAGGTCAAACCACACAAGTAGGTGGTACCCAAGGACCTAATGCTACTCATAATTCTACAGGAGCAGCTGGTGAGTTTATTGGTGCTAATTTTAATTATATTAAAATTACAACTCCAGATTTAAATGCAGCAAGAGGTGTTGATGCTAATGGAGAACTGCAAGCTCTTCCAAGAATGATTCAAACAATTCAAGAACGTGCATCAACAGTTGTTGTAAATCAATCAACAACAACAACAAGTGTAATTGTTGAAGGACCTCACGGATGGACTCAGTCAGATTTGCAAACAGCTATTCAAGCTCTAGCAGTTGTAGACGGAGTTTCTTTAGCAGGTGCTACAGTTACAGTAGCAGATGCGTTAACATTAGCTTAACAGTTTTTTAAATAAGGAGGCAAGTGATTTGCCTCCTTTTTTTTTGACCAAAATTTATCCGGAATAAAAAATGGCTGTGACCAAAAAGATTTCAACAGAATATCAAAGTCTAGAAACTCACGTAGATCTTTGTCAACAAAGGTATCAACAATTGGAAGATAGAATGGAACGCAATCACCAAGAGCTAAAAGATAGTTTTCGTGAAATCACAGAGTCACTAAAGCAAACTAATAAAAATTTAGAACTTACAAACGAAAAAATTAGCCTAGAAATTAGTGCAATTAAAGATCAAGTTGCAAAACATAACGATAATCAAATGAAAATTTTAATAAGTTTATTAGTAACAATAATAGCAAGTATTGTTGCTGGAGTATTTGCTTTATTATAAATAATAATATATAATAAAGGTATGTAATGGACTTATTTGATATTCCCACCCCTATTGTAGAAACTAAATTAGTATGGGCTAGAGTAGGAAAAAATAAATTAGTAAGAAAATTTAGGTGCGTAGCAGGAAAAAAAGCAGGAAGAGTTGTTGCTGATCCTACTCAGTGTAGTTTACCTATCAATGTACTTAAAAGATTCAAATTAAAACAGACTAAAGCCAAATTAGGTGGAAGAATGTTAAAAAAATCTCTTAGAACTAAAAGAACTAATCCAATAAGCAAATTAGTACAAAGGTTAAATAAATGAAAATAGATGAAATACGTTTACCTAATCGTCCTGCTACTACAGCTAAACCTACTGGATATCAAGGAAGTCAATTAAATTCTAAAGTACCTCCTGCTCAACAAGTGACTGATCCAGAAGTTCAAGAACCATATAAAATAGCAGGTAATAGAAAACAACAAGATAATCCAGGAACATATAGTAATAGTACAATAAAAAGTGTTCCAAGTATGCCCAAAAGTGCAATGAAAAAGAATGTAGTAGTAACTGATCCTGAAACAGGTGAAGAAATAGGTGTAGAAAATGATGTTGTAGCAAATCAGATGATGCGTAGAGCAAAGAGGTTTTCAAAAATAGCATGAAATACATTAGACAAGAAAACGGAATTTTTACTTTTGTTAATAATAGAGAGGTTATTGTTCTAGAAAAATTGGAACGAGGTGAAAAGCTTAATGAGCGTGAAAGAGAAATTAAACGTAATTTAATTAAAAGAGGTGTATTAAATGGTAACTGAACAAGAAAAACAAGCAATGTTAAAAGCTATGAATGCTATGAATAATTCAGAATTACCTGTTACAAATTCATATTCTAAAGAAAAACTCACAAAAACTCATGCAAATCCAGATGTAGATGCTATGCTTAAGATTTTAGAAAATTTTCATTCAGCTACAGATTTAGCTACAAATAAAATATTGTCAGAAGATAATATAAAAGATACTATCCATAAAAAACAAGATAGTATAACAGTAAAAGGTTTGTATGAAATAAAAATAGAAAAAGAATTTTGGAATAAAAAGAAAAACAAAAATTATTACAGTATTTTCAATCATACAGGGGATTGTGTTTTTGAAAATGTGGCATTATTCGAAAGTGCAATGTTTATAATAAAAAATTTAATTAAAGAACAATATACAGAAGCAAAACGAATTTATAAATTAGACCAAGATTATATTAAGCATCTTAGAGATATGAGATTTGCGAAAAAAGGTGATTCACATATAATGGAAGCTAAATATAGTGATGCAAAATATAAAATGTTGGAAGTAAAAGAGCAATTAAAAAATTGCCTTTTTGAATAAATAAAATAAAAAGGGCTTACTAATGCAATTAGATAGTATTTTTAGCAAAAAACAACAATATGATAAAGTAAATTACTTTTTAAAAGAAAATTTCGGTGTTGTTATTAAAGATGATATAGAACCTAATAAAATAAATCAGCTTATATCT
>Ga0208162_1001454_pt1 | contig 12315 bp, 14 predicted proteins | sample CB_VirMetaG_4_FD_184539 | JGI IMG/M metagenome (GOLD analysis project Ga0208162, IMG submission 184539) | Freshwater to marine saline gradient viral communities from Chesapeake Bay - CB_1508_1M Viral MetaG (SPAdes) (version 4) | ecosystem: Environmental > Aquatic > Marine > Coastal | place: USA... | reverse complement strand
ATTTCTCGCTCTTTAGGCGAGCAAAAAAGAATATTGTATCTTTCTTTATCTACAATTGCTGCATGATCGCCCCAGTCTCCAGCTCGCAGTCCAACCTTTAGGTGCGGCCTTTCCATGATACATTTGATCGTTGCTTCGTCTAAGTTGTACGACTGGCCCATAAAAATATCTGGTTCAAAGTCGTCAAACACGTCGAAAGCTGGTACTGTGTCTTTTTCCCATAAAGCGACCTGAATGCCACACGCTTTAAGCGCATTGGCCCATGCCATTCGCTGATAATAATGCGCATGCCGTCCGTCTCCAGAAATCAAAATTTTCATTTAACATCCTTTATTCTATCAATTTCCAATATATCCATCTTTTTGGGCTCTTGACAAACAAAAGAACCTCCCAAGCTGATGACCTGATTTATAATTTCAAAAGAAAGTTGTTTTTTATCTTTGGATTCAAATTTATTAAAAATGGATTTTAGTATGTTGTATTCTTTTCCTGTAAAGTAAGCGACTTGTGCCCATCTAGACGAAAGGCCGTAAGACATAATAGACAATTTATCTCCAATTGTTGTTAATCCAACCTCTGTTTCTTTTAACTGGCTGTTGACATCCTTTATTACAAAAGACTTACCATAGTCTAAGTTTAAAAATTCTTTATTAAACAATATATCTCCATGAATAAACATGAAGTTTTCTATGTCGGTATTATTAAACGCAAGACGTAAGCTTTCCGATGAGTTGCTCTCATCATAAATCTGATTTTCTATAAATCTGGTCCTTCCTTTGAATCTCCTTATAATTTTATTTGCATGACATCCAACAACTGTGATAATTTCTGGATTTTTAAACAAGCTATTTAATGTATTTATTTGACGCTCTAAAAGACATTTGTCTTGTATTTTAAGTAAACTTCTTGGTTCGTAGGATTTGATTTTTTTACCAAGTCCAGCAGCAAGAATAGCTACTGCTATCTGCTGCTTATCTTTTACTAAATTTTTCTTGATACTTACTGTGTGTCTATCCATTTTAGCTTCTCATAATTTTGGCGTTTTCATTAAAAATTTCAGCTGTCATTTTTAACGATTGATTGTTGCCATGAATATTAGCTTTTGCCAAGCATTCAGGCAGATGTGTGATAATGCAGACATTGGCGAGCCTTAGCCATAAGTCATAATCTTCTGTGCATCCAATAAATTCTCCACTGGCGGGGCCATGCAGCGCGCTTTTGTAAAATTCTCCATTGTCAAGTTTTACCTTTTCTAAGTACTCTTTTTTAATAAGGGCATTACTGTGTACCATACACCTTCTATAAAGTCCTACTTTATCGTAAGAAGGTTTGAATTCTCGCTTGCTATAATTCGGATGCACATTTTCGTAGTCAGCGTATGCCACTCCTATTTCTTCATGTTCGACAAGTTTGTTTACCAACCTTTCCACTTTGGGTGGGTAATAAGCGTCGTCTGCGTCAAGAACGCCAATGATATCTGCCCAGTCCCAGCACATTTCAATGGCTGTATTGCGGGCGACACTAGCACCAGAGTTTTTGATTTTTTTTACGTTGATTTTCTCCACATCATGCAAGTTTTGCACACCGTAAGTTATTTTGAAACCTTTAATCTTTTCCCAAGAATCATCAGAGGAGCCGTCATCTACAACGAACAGCCGAATCGGTCCCTTGTAAGTTTGATCCATAATGCTTTTCATGGCAGGCACAATATAATCGCCATAGTTATAATTCGCACAAATAATGGCTACTTTAGGAAGCATTAAATTCCTCCCAAGTGTAAATAGTCTTGTTTGTAGTTCTTGCCTGTGCCTGTTTCATTTTTTCAATAAATGTACCGCTAAGTACGCTTTCGTCTTGGAACACTTTCGATTTGTTGCCATTCAGAAACTTGAACAAGAACGCCGGAAACATCAAGCCATCAAAATCATTATAAGATTCTACCATAACAATTTGCTTCATGTGTACGTTAATCATTTTATGTAATTTATCAATTAGATCATGCGGCACTTCTTCTCCAGACGTAGTTAAATAAATCCATCCGTTTTGGGCATGGATAAACGCTTCGTCTACTGAATCATGCAGATCTTCGGGCTTGTGAGATAATTGCACAATAGAGTATTCAGTCTCCCCTTTTTCGAAAAGCCTTGCGAATAATGCCCAAATTTCTTCATTGTATTCTACCTTGTCGTTTATGACCACTACAAACGGAGGATATCCTTGTTGTCTATGTGATGCGCACGCTACGCTTTTTAGAGTTTTTTCCAATTCTACAATGGCGTTTTTAGCGTCTGTGTTAAGCCTGACAAAAAAGCCCATTCTTGGATACAGCTCATCTAGCACCACTATCTCAGGCATTAGCTGATCTTCAAATCGTAAATTTTCTACCCATTCTGTCGGTCTATGAGCTGTGCAGAATCTTTCCAAAAGATAAAAATCTTCCTGAGTGCTGGAAATTCCTAGCACTTCTGATCTTCCTAATCCGCAGCCATTCTGCTCCCCGTTCTCATCGGCGCGCGCAAAAACGCAATCTTTACAATGTGTTACAATTTTTTCACTCATTTCAACCTCTTTGCTGTAATTGTGAATGTGTCTGGACCGTAATAAACGTTTTCAACATTAAAATTAGAAGGAATTAAACCACGAATATGTTCTAACTTCATTAGACATTTTAACGAATTAGACTTGCTGAATACCTGTAAATTCACATCTTGAATTTGTTGATCTTCTCTAAATATCTGCCTAGCAACCAAGCCAGCGTCTATATCAGTAATAGACAATTTTCCGCCCAGCCTAATTTTGCTTAGAATAAAATTAAGAACTTTTGGCAGGTCTGCAAAGTTGTATCTGGAAAGAAAATAATCGCAGCGAATCTCATTAGCTTCAGCGTCTAAAACTGCTTGTCTAAGCTGCGTGATGTCTGAGCAGCGATTCCAGCCAATCTCAACATTTTCATTATCGCCCAAGTAAACCTTCATTATATTCTCCTATTGTTTTGTACAGCAAATTGTTCCAGTTGTCAATAAATCTGGGCATGCTAAATTTTGACACAATCGTTTCTCTAGCTGCGGCGCCCATCTTTCTTGCAAGTTCAGGATCGTTCAGTAATTGTATACAGTAATTCCTAAGCTCATTTGGATCGTTTGCCATAAAGCCATTTACTCCATGTTCTATAATTTCTGGTATCATGCAATTTTCTGTAGAAACAACTGCACAGCCGCACGACATAGCCTCCATCAATACTGTTGGCACAGGAGAAATTAAAGATGTGTTTAGGAAAACTGACGCATCTCTATAGATATTTCTCAAGTGATTAATGTCTTTGGCAGCTTCGGAAAGGCCCGGAGTATCTCCATACACAGCTATAGGCAGTTGAAAATCTGTATTTAATCCAATTACATCGCCCCACAATCCAAATCCGCAACACCAATCTCTGTTGATCCAGTCATTTACAACTGACAAACATACGTTTTTTCTGGGTCTACCATCTGGACACCAATCAGTATCAATGCCATGCTCTACGATATCCGCATTAGATTCATCGTATCCAAATGCAGACCTATTATAGTCTGAAATAAAAGAGTTTTTGTTAACAGATACTTTTTTGTAGATATCAAGCAAGTCATCTAACTTTGCTGCATTAGGATCTGGAAGAATATGGCAGTGTCTGAGTAATGGTATCGACAATTTATTAAGATCTGCGACGGATTTTGAAACAGTTTGTGACAGTAGATCGTGCCCTACTTGCAATCTTTCGCAACTAGTGTGTGATAAAAAAATATCAAAATCAACATGTTCGGGAATACTATCAATAATGGAATAATTTTCTGGAATAGGAGCATATGATTCATTCCACGTTTTTCCGTAGTTTAATGAGTAAAAATTGTGTCCTGTTTTACAAAGATTAGATTCGTATCTTTCGTGAGTTGGAAAAGTAAGAATGTTTAGCTTGTCGCCACTATTCACCTTTTTCATGATAGAGCGAACGTTTCTTTGATTGGCTCTAGCTGTCATTTAGATAGTCCTTTATAATGTTTCCCACTTTTTCGTGACTTAGCGTTGATGCCGCCGCCTTGCATTTTTTGCTGACTCTCTGTTTATCGTAATTATTATATACTTCTCGCATGGTTTTTGCAAGCTTAATTACGTCAATTTCTAGCCATTGTGAATCTGCCGTATCTACACAAGACATAGTATCAACAGCTCCAAAGCATGGCGTTTTATAAGCTTCCACAGGATGTCCCACTAAATAATCCATGCCAGTGCCCTTTGTATAAATTGCTGGCTTGCCTAACGCCATACATTCTAGTCCCGGAATGCAGAATGCCTCTCCACGACTAGGCATTACGAAACAATCAATCTGATTTAGAACAGATATGTAATCTTTTTCATCAACTATGCCAGTAAGAATAACTTCGTCTTTGTAAGATCTTCTTATCTTTAAACCGTTTTTGATATGTTGTAAATATTTTTCAGCGCCTTCTAGTGTTGTACGAGAAGTTTTAATAAACAAGTTAACCGGCTCTCTAGGATCAAATTCCATATGATAGGCTTTAACAAGTGCTTTTAAGTTTTTTCTTTCGATAAACTCGCCCACAAATCCGAAAGTAAAATTATTTTGCAGCGAATCAATTTGGTTGCCTTGCGGATTTTCATATTTACCAATATCTAAACTATAGGGGACAACTTTAATAGGCGCTGTAACACCAGAGTTTTCCGCTATAACTTTATTTGCGAGACAGGCTACCCAAACTTCATCCATTAAATTTAGATGCTGCACCCAGCCAGTAGGCGACATATTGTCAGACTCGATACAGAAACATCCAATATTTTTATAACTTGAATCATAAACATAATTTGTTGGGATTGTGTGCTGAATTACAACATCGCAATCTGACTGATCCTGCTTTTCTAGCTCTTTGATTCTTTGTGGATAGTCTTTGTCTTGAAGTTCATAAGTAATCGCGCGAGGAACAACATTGATTCCAGCCGCGTCCATAGCTAAAATATTGTTGAGCGCCGCATTGCCCCAGCCAGTTCCATCTCTATAGTGACCAATATATAATACTTTCATTATACTAGACCTCCTTGATTTTGGATATGATTGATTCGCTGGGCTTCCCAGTTGTTCCAAATCTCTCTCAATTTAGTAAGCTCTAAAGCCGCTTCTTTGAAGGTAAATTTATCATATTTATCCATAGTGGGGATGTGCGATTCATTAAAGTAAAAATCTTCGTCTAAAGATTTGACCCGATATCCAAAACTAACGTCTTTTAGAATTTTTGACCACCAATAACCACCGATCCATTCGGGCTTATGCAAAACATGATTAAATAAATAGTCAACCCTGTCTACAGGATCTGCTACGTTTAGCGGCATTCCTTCTGCTGGCTGGAATATTTTAGGCGGCGACAGCCAAGTCTCTGACCAGTCTTTAAGTGGAATTGTTTTTAAATGATCAATCCAAATCTGCGCTGTTTTGTCCCAATTATAATTTTGAATGCATAGTTCTCTAGTTTTCAGTCCCTTATCTATCAATCCATCCTTATGCTCGATCATTATCTTTAATGTATTTATAAACTCCTCATTATCGGGTATGGCGCGATAACATCCTGTTTCACACTCCATTGATAAATGAAGAGGTTTAATAGTAAATGCGTTTATGTTTTTAGCAACTGATTCCATAGCTGAATAATCAACTGTAATAATTGGAAGCCCACACTGAGCAGCTTCTAATTGAGGCATGCCAAAGCCTTCGCTATTTGCATATTGAACATATATATCGTAAATGTTATATATTTTGCTTAGCTCTTTTTCGCCAATTGGGTTATATATTCCAACCAAGTTCTTTTTAAGCTTATGGCATTCGGTGCAGTATCCAGCCGCGTCCTGAAAAAATCCAACACTAACATGCCCGCATTTGTTGCAGCGATAGGTAAAAAGAACTCTGTTGTTTAACTCAAACCGATCTAAAAGCTGAGCAAATTCCCATCCAATATCGGGATAGTATGTATGGCAGTGTAGAAAAACATTAGGGTTTTTGGTCTGGTCTAGCAAAGACCTGAAAGAAGCAAAAAGATCTGGATACAACTTTCTTCTCTGATTTCTCATCACAGTGCCTATAATAAATGCCTCAGAGTCTAAACCCATTGCATCTTTATGTGCCAGCTTTGAAGCAACCGGTCGAAACAGTTCATTAGCAGCCGGAGATGCGACATCAACGAATTTTATCTTATCGCACTGGTCAAGCATAACATCTCTGCCAAATTCAGAATACGCCATAACAGAATCTGCACTAGCAAATGTATTGATCCACTGGGGGTTTTGTGGCATTGCGTCCACGGTTGGCATAATCGCCCAATGAAAATAGTCTCTAAAAGCAGATCTTTGCTGATATTCAAACATCCACCAATCACGGATGTCCATTACGATATCAGGACGAAAGTCAAGACATACAGAATTAAATGCAAACTCCCCAAATACATAAGATGGATTTGATTTGTATCTGCCATACTCTTCGCTACCATCTTCTGGCTTATTTACAAAACAACTCCATTCTCGCGGGTTTTCTCGTAGGTCTTGCATGTCTGCATAACAGGCAAGTTCAGCAACTTCAAACTCTTCTACTTTATTTAAGCGACTTAGAACTTCCCTGCCATATACAGCGTATCCTGTATTTTTCCATGAAGCTTCGTTGACCCAAAGTATTCGTTTTTTTCTCATGATAAAATCTTAAAACTAGTAACCCTAAAGTAAGTGAAATCGTATTCTTGTCCATCAACATAGGAACTTCTGGCGCTGGATTCGACAGACATTAAATCGCCTTCGCAAGCATATTTCTCAATTGTCAAGGCGGCAGTGTCCCAAGCCTCAAACTGAAGTAGCGTCAACGTTCTTTTCTTGTTTCCAACTTTGTCGCGTCTAAATTCTTCAATCTCCAATTCAAAAACTAACATTGGAGTGCCAGTATCTTGATCAATTTCTACAGCTGGCTGATGGGTTAATTTGCCCAAAAATATACATTTGTTCATTCAAATTCCTTTTATAAATAAACTGGCGGGATGCGGTGGTTAACCTCCCAACAAGTGGGATGCAACAGCTAACCTCCCTCACCAGTTTTGTTTTTTAGAGATTTGGCGGGATGTGCGGGCTAACCTCCCAACTAGCGGGATGCGCGGCCTAACCTCCCTCACCAAATCTATATTTGCTTTACTTCATTGACGATTAAACTTCCGCGATCTCTGCGCTGGACTTCTCCAGTCAACAAAACAGTGTTAGTTTCAATTAGTAGATTTTTATGCTTTTCCCAAGTTTCTGGAAATACAACAGCAGAATCTAAACTTCCACTACTGTCTTCAACAGTCAAAAACGCCATCTCATCGCCTTTTTTGGTCTTGATGACTTTAATTCTTTCAATTTCAACACCAATACTTGCTTTACCTATTATCGTCTCGTTTACTATATCTTTGCACATGTTAACTGCCATATTTAACGAAGAACTATCAACTTTACTGCAAGTCAGCCCGCACGATAAGTATTTTTCTTCTGCCATTGCTATAACCGAAGATTCGTCATCCAAATTATAAAAAGGATTATCTAAAGATTTTTTGATATCTATTACAGTTTCATATCTTTTAGCTTTCACATTGATTTTTTTTGTCATGACTTCAATAGCTTCGGACAAGTTTTTGAGTCCGTTCTCATTGTGAGCCTCTACAATAGCTTCTTGCTCTCTGGCAGTAAGTTGTTTCCAGCTATCAAACTCGTACAACATTTGCTGACGACATTCTCGATTATTTTTACCATTAAATGCTCCAACAGAAATTAGTGCGATTGCTGATCTTTTATTGATCCTAAGTTTGTGAACGATGTTGCATAGGCAGTCCATCCATGTATAGCCAGAAACATCTTCTAGACTTTCAAGTTTTTCGCATTCCTTTTTGCCCACAAGCTTGATATAGTTTAATCCATAATAAATAACATCGCGACTTTCGTCTATAGTAAAATTACTGTATAAATGTCCAAGTCTAGGTGGATATACATCAATTTCTGCTCTTCTAGCATCCATGATTAATTGCTTTTTTTCGACATCTTCTTTTGGCTTGCCTTTCGATCCGTCTAGCCAAACTTTATAAAACTTTTTTCTTCTATGGTGCTTGCAGTAAGCGGCCCAGTATGCATTGATGGCATAGGCCACAGCGTGGGATTTATTAAAGGCGTAACGGTTGGACTTCTCAATATTTGCAAAAATTTCTTCTGCGACTTTGTTAGTAACGATTCCTTTATCAGCGGCCCCTTTTAGGAAAGATTTCTTTACTTTCTCCATGAGGTCGGCTTTCTTTTTACCGATAGCCTTTCGAAGAGCGTCGGCTTCTTTAAGATCAAACCCTGCTAACTTTTGAGCAATCTGCATGGACTGTTCTTGGTATACAAGTACACCATAAGTTTCTTTTAAGATTGGCTCTAAAGATTCATGATCATATTCTACTGGGAAGTCTGGCGCTCCACTCTTTCTCAGGCAATACACCTCGGTCATATTCTTGCCGCTTTTATGTTTAGCCAGCAGCGTTCCCGGACGAATTAGACTAATTAGTGCTGCCAGTTCTTTGATATTTCTGGGCTGACTTTCTTTGGCCCATTTTTTACCTAGATTAGACTCAAGCTGAAATACACCTTTGGTATCTCCAGCACAAATCAAATCCCACACTTCTGGATCGTCAAAATTATTAATATTAAACGTAGAGCTGTCCATTTGCAAAAGCCTTTTCAAACTTAATTTTACTCGATAAATTTCTCTGCATCTTTAAAAACTTGATAAGAATATTTGCTGTGTCTTTAACATCTTGTAGCGCATCGTGAGAATTGTCTTTAGACATGCCAAAATAATCTCTCATGTAATCCATGTTATAACCCTTAACTTCTGCATTGTTCTCGAACCAGCAGTAGACGTGCTGCATTACATCCATTGTAAAAATGGGATTGAATAGCTTTTGTTCTTCTCGTTTGTCGTCCCAAGGACCAAAAGCTTTACACATACGGTCTACAATTGGCATATCATAACTATTGATATTCCAGCCAGCAGCAATGGGGGCTGTCCAGTTAGTTCCTTTGAAATTAAACTTATCACAAAACTGTCCAAATTTCTTCCAAACAGTTTTTGGCAGTGGTCCTGTGGAGATTTCTGCCCTAGTCTTTCTTGTTACTTCTAACGCCTCATCTTCAACCGGATCGAATCCTGCGGCGATACATTTTTCTTCGTCAGTAATGCAACGAATCTTGCTTTCGAACACGCCTCCCGGTTGCAGAGTTAATTTTCTAGCGTGAATGGCCACAGCAGCAATTTGTGTGGGCTGACACTTGTGGGGATTGCGTCCCGTCGTTTCAAAGTCAAATACAATAATATCTCGATAATTCATTGCTACTCCTATCAGTTTTGGTTGTTTTCAAGCATTTCCAATTTACGCTCAACTTCGTTCATTCTGTATTCATCGCTTGGTGTATAATTAGGATCTGGTTTAGACTCAGGCAAGCAGCCCCACATAGAAAGCACAATAAAAACACAAAATCCCAAAATCATAAACTGCAACGCGGCAAGACATCCAACATTATTATTATTCATCTTTTTCTCCTAAGTTCAATAAATTTTTCTACAGCTTCATCAATATTATGATAAAGCCTGTAAAACTTGTGACGATCAGACCAAACTTGATATTTAGCCCGTGGAACAAACTGTCCCATCATAAAATCTTCTAAGTTGCAAACCGAAACTCCTCTGGACTCAATCGAACATCCAGAAAAAATCACAGATTTGTAGTCCGCTGTTGTGTTAAGCATTACACACCTCCATTACTTTACTTAATAATGCAATCCCTAGAACATCAAACTTGACGTGCCCTTGAAACTCTAGCGCGTTCATTTCAAACGCCACTACAGGATTGCCATCTTTATCTTCGGTCATAGGACAAACATCTGCCAAATTTACGCTTGAAATAATGACACCAGCAGGGTGTTTTCCTTGCGATTTGTTAGTTCCTTCAATATTAATTGCTTGTTCAAAAATATTTGCAAGCGGACCTTCTAATTGCCCCTTGTCATTATAGTAGCAATAATTTCTTAAATCTTCGGCCTTGTTTTCCAAGTTCCAACGAATCACAGATTTATCTTCCATCATCTCTAATTGGTCAGAAATCTTAGATTCATCAATCATACAATCTGTTATCGCATTCATTTCTGCAAATGACACGCTTTCATTGATTCTTAATACTTCTTTTAGTGCCGCGCGACCCTGCAATCGGCCAAACGTAATCATCTGCGCTACTTTGGTTTCGCCATATTTTTCCTTGATGTAATCAATAACTTCGTCTCTACGTTCTGCGGGCACATCCATGTCAATATCAGGAATTGCCACATTGCCCTCAGTGTTTCTGCCTTCGTTGTAGAACCGCTCGAAAATAAGATCGTATTCTATGGGGTCTACCTCTGTGATGCCCAGCAAATATGACACCAAACATCCTGCCGCTGAACCTCGCCCCGGACCAGCAAGCCAGCCCTGTTCGCGCACCCATTGAATAATATCTTGAACAATCAAAAAATATCCAGACAGCTGAGCTTTAAAAATAACTTTAAGCTCATGCTTTACTCTATCTGCATAGATTTCTTTGTATTCTTTGTCTTTAACCTTGCCTGAAGGAATAAGCAATCTAGCCCAGCCATCTCTACAGAGTTGAGTTAGATATTCATCTTCATTGTACTCTTTTGGACATTCAAATGTTGGCAGGAGTGGAGGTCCGGCAAGATCATAATCTTCACACTTGTCAGCGATTCCAAATCCTCTAGCGCTCTCGTTTGGCTCGGGTAAAAACCATCTATCTTCACCATTAAAAAATTGCTCGTAATCATGCTCAGTGTTTTTAATTTTCTTAAGCGTAGTTTTGAGTTTGCTACACAGCATGACCCTATGACAATCAGCGTCACTTTGATCAACATAGTAGATCGCTTCATTTTCATAATCTAACTGATGATGATTATGCTTAAATAACTTGGCAAATCCATTCTTCTCTTTTGTAACACAGATAACATTTCCAGCTTTAGCAACTTCCTTTAAAACATCTAAGTTTTTACTAGAGACATATCGAACTAGATCAAACCATCCCTTTTTATTTTTAGCATACAAAATATATCCATCAAACTCACAGCCAATGATTGGTTTGATGTTATGCTTTTTGCAGTCAGCGCTAAATTCCACAGCCCCAGAAACGGTTTCAAAATCAGCAATTCCGCAGGCGGTGTAGCCCATATCTTTGCATCTTTTAGCCAACTTGTCGGTTTTACAAAATCCACGCTGAAGACTGAAGTGAGTTTTACAATTTATAGGATTCCACATTTTATTTCTCAAGGTTTGTTCAAATCTTTAATCGCAACATTATGGCAGTCTGCCCTAACTATAAAGCCGTTAGAAGGATCTACTTCGCCTTTGGTTAGCTTTCGCGCCTTTTTATAATACTCTTCGTGAGGCAGCCAGCCCAACACCCAAGCTCGTCCCCATCGTCCATTCTTGTTTTCGATTCGTACAAATATATAATTGTCGCATTTTTGCTTCGTGTTATAGTTTGCTACAGAACAGTCGTAGTAAGGCTTAGGCGGACTGGTGCAGCGTTTAGTTTTTACGTCCCAAGTAGCGCCGTCAGCAACAATATCATAGTCGTATGTGTTATTGATTATACCACACAAAACATAATTTGCAACCTCTTCTCCTAAAAATCCCGCAATATTTCCATCGCCTTTCATAATGGAATTGTTAATAACTCCCATTTCTCGGGCTTTCCGCCATGCTCGCTTTTTCATCTGTTCGGTAATTTCTACTTCAATCATTATCCCGGAGCCTCATAGTATCCAATATTAAATCCGTCTCTTGTACACTTTTCTACAGTTTCGTCGTGACCAAACGCTTTAAGGTGATCTTCGACATAATTACACATAGGTTGATTCGTTCCGGGCCAATTATTTTTGTAAAAATGGCACAGCTTAGTACACTTAAAATGCGAACGTCTAGCGCTGCATGGTCGCGGGTATTCATTATGCTGAATTTGTTTAAATCGTTCCTTTAACATGTCTAAAAACTTAACTTGATCTGACTGGTCAAAACACATACTAAAAGGACCGCCATCCCTAATATAAAATATCGTCATGATTGCTTGTTCATATTGGGGATAAAGTTTAGAGATAGCATAATTATACAATAACAACTGCGGATCTTCAAGTAGTTTTTCGTAAGTTTTTTCTTCGCCTGTAGCCCAATTTAATCTGCGTCCGGTTTTC
>Ga0208162_1001453_pt1 | contig 12324 bp, 11 predicted proteins | sample CB_VirMetaG_4_FD_184539 | JGI IMG/M metagenome (GOLD analysis project Ga0208162, IMG submission 184539) | Freshwater to marine saline gradient viral communities from Chesapeake Bay - CB_1508_1M Viral MetaG (SPAdes) (version 4) | ecosystem: Environmental > Aquatic > Marine > Coastal | place: USA... | reverse complement strand
TGGAAAAAGGGGGAGCATGGTATGCGAATAATCAAAAAAGTTTAATTACTATATTTGCATAAATATTTAGGAAATAATGGCAACCACTAACGCGACATTAACACTCACAAGCGCTGACTTGACAGGAGACGCACTGTCTCTCTCGACAACGACAACGCTCACAACATCTAATAGCGCAACCACTGGTCTCGATGAGACTACTGGTGTGGCTAGAAAAAACTTCGACTCCGCTGTAACTAACGAGTCATTAATCTTGGCTGCTGACTACGGTACTGGAGCGAACAAGATTTACATCAAGAACAACTCAACAACAGCATCAAACTCAGTACAGATTGAGCTTGGCTCATCAAACTTGGTTCTTGGTAAGCTGTACGGCGGCGACTGGGCATTCTTCCCATACGAAGGAACTAACGACATTGACATCACTACTAGCGGTAGCAACGTAGTGGTAGAGTACATGGTGATTTACGAATCGTAATGGCCAGAGTAAAAGCGTCATTAACCATTAACAGCACAGATGCGCTGAGCACTCCTGTGTCCCTGTCCTTGTCTACGACGATGGATGTGGATTCTGGTAGCGTGATCAGAGCAAAGGTTGCCACCACTGCTGCTGCTGGAGCGATGACGGTACATAAGGCTGACGAGAAGCTCGTACACTCTTACCTGTACATTAGAAACCTCGACCCAGTAAAAGAAAACTTTTTGTACGTCTTTGCTGACACTACAACCGATGATCCAGTTGTGATGAAGATTGGTGGGGGTGAGTTTGCGTTTGTCCCAGTTCAGGAGGACCAGCTCTTCAAGGCGTATGGAACCAAGACTGAGCAGCTGCTTGAGTACGGCGTGTTTGGATTGGATAACGCATCTAACTTCTTAGCTTAAACATAATGGCACATCCATCAAATCAATTTCCAGACGCAGTATTCCATATAGATACCGCCTCGCAACCCTTGAAGCCAGATTCAGGGTTTGTTTACGCCATCACTAATATAGGTGCCGCCGCAACCACTTTGCAAGTAAAGGCAAACTTCTTTCAGCACAGAACAACATCTGAGGCAATAACGAATCATATTGACCCAACTACTGGCGAGCTTGGTGTTGCTGATTCTGGTTTGGCTGCTGAGACTACTGGGAACGCAACGGTTGCTGGATATTATGAACTTGATAACGATGACTTTGTGGACCTGAAGATTCAATCAGGGCAGACGGTGTACGGTAAGTTTTCTGAAGTTCAAATTAAGACGGCTGCCACAGGCGACGTATTAGCATACTGCACCACAAGAAAACAAGTCGGACTAAGTCTCTGACATAACAAATAAATTAATTTAATGGAAAATCAAATCGAAGAGATTGCAGGAATGAAGGTCTTCAGTAACCCTGAGGACCTTGCTGCATCTATGGCTTCACAGCCAGAAACACCAGTTCAAGAGCAGCCTGAAGCTACCCCAGAACAACCAGTTCAGGAGGAACAGCGGCCACAGGTTATGGAGGCAGCTCAACCAGAGCAGCCAGTTCAAGAACAACCAACAGGGCAAGAGGAGCTTCAACCAGAGCGTCCGCAGTTCGATGCGGTACTGGAGGAGCAGCCCCCAGCCCCACAGATTCAACAAGATGAATATTCAGATCAAGAGATTGAGGACGCTGTCTTTGTTTACCTAAGCGAGAGGCTTGGTAGAGAGCTGAACTCTTTCGATGATTTGACTACTCCCCAGGCCCCAGCTCTCGACGAGAGAATTGAGGCCATCGCTCGCTTTGTGCAAGAAACAGGACGAGAGCCACAGGATTGGTTTGCTTACCAGTCGCTCAATCCGTCTGAGATGGACGATTTGACGGCTGTCAGAGTCTCTATGGCCTCTGAGTACCCCAACCTAGCGCCTCAAGAACTGGATCTTCTTATTGGGAGCAAATACAAGCTGGACTCAGATATCCATACGGATGAAGAGGTAAGGCTGTCTCAGGTTCAACTTAAGGTTGATGCTCAAAAGGCGCGGACCCAAATTGAAAGTGTGAGAGACACTTACAAGGCTCCAGCTCCACGAGAGAATCAACAGATGGAAGATCCTGAACCAATCATAACTGCTGACTGGATTGCTCAGATGTCTGCGGAAGTTGACGCCCTGGAAGGACTTGAGTTCGACCTTGGTGGCGAGAAGACTTTCACCTTTGGACTGAATGATCAGTACAAGAATCAGTTAAAAAACAAAAACGCTCGTTTAGACGAGTACTTCGACCCTTACGTAAGCGAAGACGGTAGCTGGGACTACGACTTGCTTTCATCTCACAGGGCCGTCATCGACAATATCGACAGTATTGTGGCTGCTGCCTATAGGCAGGGGCTGGGTGACGGGCAGAAAAACCTAGTGAGCAATGCAGCAAACGTCCAATCTCAAACACCTTCTTATGGCGAGCAAGGGGTCAACCAGACAACCGCTCTTGCCGACAAAGTAAAAGAATTGATGCGTGGGCAGGGTAACGGATTGTCTATTAACCCTATGAACTTTAAATAATAAGAAAACATGGCTAGTGTAGGAACTACTCAAATTAATCACGTTGGCGGTGTACAGTTAGGGAGCAACACTGCTGCTACTGGCGCCCCAAACTTGAACTTGACTCCAGACAAGTATACAACTCTGGATGCGTTGATTAACACAACAAAAGACTTTGTTCTCCCTGAACTCGTTCAGTCATACGGCGACCAAGGTATTACTGGATTTTTGCGCTTGACTGGCGCAGTAAACAACGGCGGAACTTCTGATCAAGTTGATTGGTGGGAGGCTGGTAGACGTCACAGAAAAACTGTTCTCAAAGCCACCACAGCAGGAACTAGTGCCACTGGAGACTTTGTAACAGGCACTGAAACCTCTGCTAATGTGGATCCAGCTTCAGCGAAGTTTCTCCAGACTCGTGACGTTATAATGAACACGTCTACTGGTGTTCGTTACATCGTTGTTGATGACAAGAGAACTGGTTCAACTGCTGATGTGGACGCTGTAACCTTGGCTAGACTTGACGGCGCAGCTATGTCTGCGAGTGACGACCTTGCTGCTGATACAGATTTCATCGTTCTTGGTAACATGTATGCTCAGGGAACTGATCAGCCTGATCGATATATGGATGCGGAGCCTGTTAGATACAGAAACCCATTCATGATCGTTAAGGATCGTTACCAAGTAAACGGCTCTCAAGCAACCAATGTTGGTTGGGTTGACGTAGGTGGCGGTGATTACCGTTGGTTCATGTACGGTGAGCAAGAGGCTCGTAAGCGCTTCGAAGATCGTCGTGAGATGATGTTGTTGTTTGGTGAGTTGCATGACGGAGGGGCGGCTACAGGTGTAGACATTGCTGGATCTGAAGGCTACTTCACTGCCATTGAAAACAGAGGTATCGTAGTGTCTAACGCTAACGCTAACCCTCTCGATTCATTCGCTGAGTTCGATGACATCATCTTGGAATTGGACAAGCAAGGTGCTCCTTCTGAGTACGCTATGTACTTGAACAGAAAGCAGGACTTGGCTATCGACGACATGCTCGCAGCTGGTATCGCTACTGGCGTTACTGCTGGGTTGGCTGGACAGTTTGGTGCGTTTAACAACGACGCTGACATGGCTGTTAAGTTGGGCTTTAAGTCATTTACTCGTGGTGGTTATACTTTCCACAAGCACGATTGGAAACTGTTGAACGATCCTACTTTGTTGGGGGCAAGCAACAAGTTCCAGGGTGCTATGATCCCTCTGTCTCAAGTTACTGATGCACGTTCAGGCATGAAGGCGCCAGCCCTCGCTATGTACTACAAGGCTGCTAACGGGTACTCCCGTGAGATGGAGCACTGGGTAACTGGTGGTGGTGTGCTTGGGTACAACAACAATGGTGATGCAGGTAAGGACGTTGCTACGTTCCACTACCGTTCTGAAATCGCTTTGTGTACTCGTGCTGCAAACCAACACGTAGTTATCAAGGGATAATTATTAACCTGAAGAAAGAGAGAGTTGGGCTACGGCCCTTCTCTCTTAATCTTCTAAGCTAAAAAACACACACATGGCTATATTTAAACACACACAGGGTGCTGTTTCTGGTGGAAAAAGAGTGACCGCTACTGACGTATTTACTCAAAATGCAGATGGGGTAATTATCGAAGTAGATCAACCAGCTGGCAGCATTTTAGAGGAGGTCATAGTAAGATTTACAAATACCTCTACTCATGGCTCCAGCTCTTCGGCTGGATACGAAATTGGAACCGATTCAAGCGGAGATCAAATCGGAGTTAACGTAAATGGGTTTTTAGATTCTGGCACGTCAATACCAGAGAACGCAGTTTATTACTTGAACAATGGTAGAGGCGCCGCTGGATGGACTGGAGACACGCTGAACGATGGAGCTTCGCCAACCGCTGCGGCTGCGTACACGGATGTAAACAGAACCGTATACTTGACGTTTAAGCACGGTAATACCGCAGTCACCACAAACTCAAACGTAGAAGTAAACTTCATTTTCACACACCTGAACTGATGAAGTACTTGTATTTTGATGCTGGGACGGAGACAGCTCTCTCGATCCCAGCCAATAGACTTCTGTCTATGGATCACACGGCGGATGACAAGATCGTTCTTTCATTCGAGGATATCGACGGTGCAGCTGGTGCTACTACTGATTGTGAGCTTACAATTACTGCTGGGACGGAGAAGCAGGTGATGGAAACAATCACCAATGCTGTTCACGGTGGTAAGGAGAACTTCGTAGTTGTAGCAGACAGCGTAAACAATCAATTCATTGATTCTAACATCACTGCTGTCAGCGTTCAGGACTCAGGTACTGGCTCGAACGGTTTGACTGCTGGTGTTGGTATTACTGGGGGTACAGGTACTGTATACCACAGCTGGATCGAAAGAAACGGCAATATCATTAAGACAAGCATTTATCTTGATATTACTGGTCTTGGCTCTAGTGCGACGGCTGATGATATTGTTGGTGTGGCTGGCGGCCCAGCTCACATCGGTCAGATTACCGCTGCAAAAAACGGGACCATCTTTGCTGGTCAAGTTACAACGCTTGAAACTCCAGACGCAAACATCAAAGATTTAGATCTTGTTGCTTCTGCCACTGGTACAGATGCTTTTGATGCCGCTGTAACGTCTGGGACTACACTACTAGATAGTGGTAATCTAGATGCGAATACAATTGATGCTCTTACTGAGCTTCCCTCAGCAAACGATTACATCTATATCACTAGCCCAACAGAAACTGCTGTTGCTACGGCTACCACTGGTCAGATATTGATTGAGCTTTACGGAACCGCTTGATAAAGATATAACACTAAGGAAACTGGCCCTACGGGGCCTTTTTCTTTTTATTATATTTGCATGTAATTTAATGCAATGAAAAAATTCTTTCTTTTTAAAAGAGAAGAACCTCAAGAGTATCACAACTCCAAGTCTGATACTGGTGAGGCCTTAAGCATTCTTGCCATACCAGCAGACAGCCTTTCTTACATGACGGCTGCAAAGGGTTCTGTAGATATTCTGTTCAATAATGCCTCCCCATACGAGGAGAGCAACCTGACTGACGGGGAATCCATTGAGAAGACTGAGGTCACAGTGGGGTGCCAGCAAGGAAGGGAGCTGGAGCTGATGGAGGCCATCATGAACTTTATCTCTCGCGACTCTAAGCAAAACATCATGCGCTTTGATGCGCTTGAGATTGCAAACACCTTCCCTGAGAACTCAGGGGCTACCACCATCAACGCCAAAGTAAGACAAAACCCAATTAAGCGTGTTGACCAGTCGATCAGCACACAGACATTTATTGGGGTGGACAACACCTCTGGCGCTTTGACACCAGCTGTGACTACAATTGCTGGGGTAGATTTCTTAAGCACTGACAACCTACCAATCATTGACTACAACGAGTTAGTTCTTGAGGGAAAAGGCTACAGTGATGGAGCAAACATAACACACTGGGATAATGATAGTGATGCCGTACCTGGCACGGGCAACACGTTTGATCTTCATCCCTCTGTTAATAATCCAGTGTATAGAGACGCAACAGCCTATATCTCTACTGGATGGGCTAGCTTTAGGGGTGCGAGCGCTGTTCAGCACAACTTTATGATATCGTCTAACGCCTCCACGGCTGAGACCCTTACGGTGTATGGTGACTACACTATGTACATGGTGCTTATACTTACGCCAAACAATTACGTTTCAGCCATATACGCTGGAGATTCTGATGCTACTAATGGTCCGTTCCCACTCAAGTCTATTGGTAGTGAGTTCAAGTTTGAGTTCAGCAACTCAACATCTGCCTTTAAGTCCAATAAGCAGTCAACATCACCGTTCCCTAAAAAAGGAACCACAGAAAATAGCGACACCGTGCTGTTCTCTTTTGTGATAAGGAGGGACGTTAACAACGACGTTTTCGTTTACGACAGGGATGGAAAAATTGCTGCATCAATGCCTTACGATGGGACCAATGACGGCCAGTTAATAATCAACAAGATAGGGGCCGCCTTAATACAGCATAGTGCTGGTATGGCTAGGTTTGGTGTAATCAATAAAGATATGGGGAACGATTTCTGCGTGGGGCTGGGTCCTACGCTGTACGACAGATACAAAGTTTAATTCAATATAACCATTATGGAAAAACAAACGAGAAGGGCTCCTGGACGCCCTAAAAAAGTTCAAACGGAAACTGCGGTGGCTGAGAAGCCATTAAAGCGTAAAACCCCTGTAATCAAGCGCAAGGAGCAAGAGCTTCAGAACGCTGAGTACGAGATCCCTCGCGGAGGTGGGGTGGTGTTTATGCTACCGCAGAAAGGTGTAACCATCTACGACAAGGAGAACGATACGGTTCGAGAGATTCGTTACTGCCCTAACGAGCCGTCAATTTACGTAGATGAGCAGAGTGAAAACGCTGTGCGTGAGTCAGTTACGTTCAGAAACGGTAGAATCTTTGTGCCTCGTGAGAAGCCAAACCTCAGAAAGTTCTTGGATCTGCACCCTGCAAACCAGGCTAACGGAGGGAATACCTTCAAAGAGGTGAACAAGAAGCGTGACGCAGAGAAGGAGCTTGAGAAGGAATTCTTGACTACAGATGCTGTGGCCTTGGTGCGAGACAGCTCTATCGAGGAGCTTCTCCCTGTAGCGATGTACTTCAAGGTGAACATCAACTCACCAGTATCTGAGATTCGATTTAACCTGCTTAGAATCGCTAAGAGTAAGCCAAAGGAGTTTATTGAGTCATTCGATTCGCCACAGGTTAGAACGCGCAGTATCGTTCAGCAAGCGAAGGATTACCAGATGATCAACGTGAAGTCAAACGGTGTGTACTGGTTCGACTCTAACTCGCTCATTGTATCTGTCCCAGTTGGGCAAGATCCAGTTGACGTCATGGTCAGGTTTTGCCTGACGGAGAAAGGGGCGTCAGTACTAGGCGACCTGGAAGACAGACTAGAGAAGTTAGCGTAAGATAGGCCCCCAGTAGGGGGCTTTTCTTTTTCGTATATTTGCCTTATGATCGACGTAGGAGAAGTATACGGTATTGTACGTGATTTGTGCAACAAAGACCAGAAGGGCTTTGTCACACCTGCCGTATTTAATAACCTCGCTGCCCTTGCTCAGCAGAAGGTGTTCAATGAGATGTTCGCCAAGCTGGCACAGGCAAAAGCGGCCAGAAGGTCTGGCATAGACCCAGGCAGAGAGAACTCCATTCATACGAAGTTAGAGGAGGATTTGCAGTATTACGTTAAAGTAGCGACCCCCTCTGACCTTGTAACAACCTTCCAGCCCATTCTTGATGGAAATGGTCAGCCGACAGATCAAGAGGAGCAGATTTTAGACGATGTATTCTCTATGGCCAAGCCTCTTGACATGCACAAAGCAATAAGCATGCAGGTGGCTGCTAATGGAGCCAACATCGAACTGATTCACAACGCTGAAAAAGCAAACAGGATACTTAATAGTAACCTGTCTGCCCCAACTGACGAGTTCCCCGTTGCTTTGTTCTTTGGTAACAGGATTGATGTATTTCCAGACACGCTCAGTCAGGTAAAGCTCACGTACTACAGGTCTCCAAGGTCTGTGTATCCAGTTGCTCAGGGTGACTTTAATGCTGGGGATTTTGACTACACCTCGCAGCCTAGGTACGCTTCTATCGAAATCGATCCAGTCTCTGGGTTTGTTGTTCAAGACCCATTGAACTCTAGAAACTTTGACCTCCCACCAAACAGCAAGTCAGAGCTGATCTTTGAGATTACCAGGCTGATAGGTGTGAGACTGAGAGACCAGTACCTGTACCAGAGTACTGGCTTAATTGAAAAAGAAAGCTAATGCCTAACGTAGATACAAAAGGTAGGAATTACGTAACACTGAGAAGCGTAATTGACGACTATATCATCACGCTAGACGGGGACGATTACGTGTCTAACGTGTCTGATGCTGCGCTACGCAACATTGCGCTTCGCGGTATCAGAGAGTTTGGGTTTGATGTGAGCTCGCGTGTGAAGTCGTTGAAGCTGTCTGTGGATAGCACGAACAATACGGTTGCTCTCCCTGCTGACTATGTAGATATCGTGAAGCTTGGAGTAGTAGGCGGTGACGGCATTTTGTATGTTATGGGTCACAACAAGAACCTCAACTACTCGATGAAGATTAAGACTGGGGTTGATGACCCACTTACGGAAGAGGTCGATGAGTCACTTCCAACCACAGAGGACTTTGACAGTACACCACTTGATATCGACGCTAACTCAGTCAATGATCTTGAGGATAGCAAGAGTGGGACTGGAGACGCCTCATCATCTGACTACGACTTCTACATCTTTGAGAACTATATCTTCCAGGGTGGAATTGGTAGGATGTACGGGCTGGGTGGTGGTCATTTGAGGGGTGAGTACAGAATCAACCTGGACCAGAACAGGATCGAAATAAGCACAGATTCAGGTACGTCTGAAGTGGTACTGGAGTACATAGCTGACGAGGCTCGCTCTGGTAACCCTGTCATCCACGTATACGCTGAAGAAGCGCTTAGGTGTTACATCTACTACAAGTTGTGCGAGCGCAAGGCCAGCGTACCTGCTAACGAAAAGGCAAGGGCAAGAGCTGAGTACTACAATGAGCGCAGAAAAGCCAAGGCTAGACTGAGCAACTTCAGCAAAGAAGAGGCATTGAAGACTATTCGTCAGAACTTTAAGATGGCACCTAAGTACTAATGATCAACAAAGTAACCCCACGTAAACTCAACCCATCCCTCGATTCTCGATTGAGAAAGAAGGATGAGATGCTTGATGCCGTAAACGTAGAAATAAAGTCGGATAATGACGGGGATTCAGGTGACGTAGGTGTTCTTAAACCTATTAAAGGCATGGCTGCTTTGGAGGCCAGTCTTTTGGCAACATCTGAATCGTACCCCAATGGAGTCGGAAGGAGGGTGGTTGGTAGTGTTACTGACAATAAAAATGATATCATATTTTATTTTTTGTTCTCAGAGGATGCTGATGAGCAGGGCGTTTACGCTTACGACCCAAACGGGGTCCTTTCTAGTGCAGCGGATAATGAGATTATAAAAACTGTATATACGGATCCTATATTTAACTTTCCTCAAAATGGTTTTGTCAAGGCAGACGTAGTATATACGGTTAATCACGAGATATGCAATCTGTATTTTACCGACAACGTCAATGAACCCAGGAGGCTTGATGTAAGAAAGGCATTTGACTTTACGGCTAATTCAAATGGCTATTCAGACCTGATAAGCAGAACAGACTTTATAACGGCTTGCCCTAAAACCCCAATGCATCCAATTCGCTTTGAGTTTGGGTATGACGCAGATTTTCCCGTTACTGAGTTTAGAAACATACCTGGGTTTCAGTTTGCTTATCAGTGCCTTTACGAGGGTGGGGAGGAAAGCGCTATATCTACCTACTCGGAAATCGCCATTCCACCCTCATATATACAACAGGGGACGCTTACATCAGCAAACCTTTTAGCGCACAACTCGTGCAACCTCACCATACCGAAGAGCGTAAATGGGGTTGATGTCTATAGCAACGAGGTTAATAAGATAAGAATACTCGGAAGAATTGGTAACGACGGAGGCTGGTATTCAATTGACGAGGTTGATGCAACGGGCTCCGATATCGAGTATGCCTTCAGAAACGATCGAGTTCTCAGTGGAGTTCCTTTAGAGGACGTTCAAAAGCAATACACATCTCTGCCAAGGTTAGCTGAAACGCAGGCGGTAGTGGACAATCGCCTTTACTACGCCAACTATGTGGAAGGGTTTGACGAGCCTGAAATTCAGGCAAGCATGAGTATAAACTACATACGTAGGCCTGAAGACTTCCTTAATCTTTACGTTGGGATTGATGAAATTGTTTTGCCAAACGTGGATATCGATTATTCCGCTGATGGCATGCTTTACGCGACGCCTGACCCAACCCCAAACAGAAGGGCTGGGTACCTAATTAATACAGATGAGTTACCCAATGAGATAGCAGCAAATAGCGTAATACAAGTTAACCTAACGGTACACCCAGAGAGATATTTTAGGATTTACGACACAGAGGGGGGTGCTTCGCACCACTCGTCAAAAGTTTTGTTTGGTGGGCCAACTGGTAATTCAGAGGGTAAGGTTCACGAGGGTCAGTTTTCAGGTTCTGGTCACTTACAGGAGAAGGGTTACTTTTTTGGTAAAAACGAGGGCGTTCTTGATGGGTTGAAGTGGACAGATGATTCAGGAAACGAGGTTGATGTTGTTTGTGGTACATCTGCAAGCAATCCTATCTCGATACAGGCGAAAACCCTGGTTTTTAAATGTAGGATAAGGTTTAATGAAGAGGTTTCGGCTAACGGCAGGGCTGTGCTTAGAAACGCTATTTGTCAAGCAATTACTGGAGGATCGACTTCGTATGAAGAAATTGGTGCTGACATTACGGTTTTGGAGAGTAAATCAACTCATAGCTATTCGTTTAATATTGGGCTGTCGGATGAGGATGGAATTGATGAAATACCAACTGTAGGAGGTGACGACTTCAGAAAGGACCTGATCAACGCCGTTGGTAGGAAAAACTCCGTTACTACTCAAACTGCATCGGAACGGGCTCGGCCTTGTGGGTATTTTATTATAGAATCCGCCAATGTATCTTTTTCTTTAAAAAGAAATGTAGCACCCCAACAGGTGTCTGGAAATGAAGATAACGGGTTTCTCTATTTAAACCTGGATTCTTTGACGGATGTGCAGACACGTAATTGCGCACCAAGGCTTTTAGATGGGACTGACATTGGATACCCTGGTCTTGTTCATTTTAAGTGGCCTTTCATTGGGGGTTGGTATGTATACAGGTCGGATTACGCATCCTCAAACCCCATACTAACTGAAGAGACATTAATATTTGACTACGACTACGTTGTTGATGGAAACGATTATGATTTTGCAAACCAAGACGCTGATACTGAGTTAATTAGGGGGTATATATCTAGCGACATAACCCTTTCAGACTCATTCATAAGTTTGGTTGATGGAGAGTCTGGACCAAGAGGTATTACAAAGGGGCTTAGTTATCAAGAGGAAGACTCGGCTGGGGTGTCTACGGTAGTAGTTTCTACAGCTTTTTCGCCGTCTACATTTGATGTGGATCCTGGTAATATCACTTCAGGATCCGTCAATTTAAATAACGCTATGTTTGGTAGCCAGGAGTCGTATCTTTCGATCAATTCCCCAAGTATACAATTTGACACTGACCCAAATTATCATATGATATGGGACGTCCTTGCAGAGTGGAATCATAACGTGTTTAAAGATTCTACCAATGAAGAGCCAGGATCTTTCTACAGCAGACCACACCTTCTTGAGCAGGCTGAAGTTCCATTCGAGGTAAAGTCTCAGCAGGTTGAGGTTATTGATTTTAGCAGCTTTTTGACTAGCGGCGCAACCTCTGGGTTTAGATCCTTTAAGACCCAAGCCGTTCATGACTTTGGCATTGTTTTTTATGACGAGCGCGGCAGACCTGGAAATGTAAATTTTTTGCCGTCCGTGTATGTTCCTGGGTACTCAGCCGAAGAGAGAAGCCCATCCACCTTTAAGGGTAAGGTTGAGATAGGGGTTCAGTTAAATAGTTCGCCCCCTGATTGGGCTCATCATTACCAGATTGTATATGCTGGCAACTCTAGCGTTTCTAGATTTATTCAGTACACAGTTGGTGGAGCCTATGTGGAGCCAGTTGATAACGTCACCTCAGAAACCGTTAGAAACATTTATGTCTCCTTGAACTACCTTCAAGGTCACCCAATATCCTATAGCTCAGATTTTGGCGCGGTAAGCCCAGAGGGTATA
>Ga0208162_1001452_pt1 | contig 12331 bp, 13 predicted proteins | sample CB_VirMetaG_4_FD_184539 | JGI IMG/M metagenome (GOLD analysis project Ga0208162, IMG submission 184539) | Freshwater to marine saline gradient viral communities from Chesapeake Bay - CB_1508_1M Viral MetaG (SPAdes) (version 4) | ecosystem: Environmental > Aquatic > Marine > Coastal | place: USA... | reverse complement strand
ATCAGGGTTGTTTGGCACAAAAGGATTGGCGCTTGTATACGCGGATCCCGCGCTATCATCTTCCGTGGAATTAAGACCGCGCTTAAATTCAATGCGATCATTGACTCTGTACTGATCTGAACTACCTACAACATCACAGCTAACAAAACCCCATGTAAAGGTTACGCCGTTGTTTACATGCGCGTAATGATCGCTAGGAAGCCTGCTCTTTTGCACCGTCCATTTAACAACAATCCACCTGCCCGAGCCAAACCTTTCCCTTGTCTGCAAAGTTTTAGTACCGCCCTCGTTAATAGGATCGTTGTCACAACTGCCAAAAATTTCATGGAAGAAAGCTCCGTTTCTTCCTCTGCTTGTGTTGATATTTGAAATTTGCGTCTCTCTCTCAATAGCATCTACCGTCTCAACTTCACCTTGGGTGTCTTGCGGTAGTGCAATGTCTCGGTCAACCGATTGCGGAATATCTTGACTGCCGCTTCTTGTTGTTGTTGAAGGCTTGCGAATAAACTCTTTGTTAAGCCTGATTTGTGATTTTTCGGTTTTTATTCCTTTAAAAACGATGCCAAACGTTCCTAGGCCCGGAACATCTGCATTTAGTCGAAGCGGGCTACTGTCCTCAACAGAAACCGAGGCTGAAAGCCTATACACTTCTTGGTTGTCACCAAGAGAACGCAACTCAGACGCAGGAATGCCTACAAATTTAAACTCAAGTTCCGCCAAGCCTTGGGGATGAATAAAACGAATAAAATTGTATTGATCGACTGACCTGCTACCTGTAACCACGAAGTAATAATCTATGCGCTGAAAAATGAAAGGATCTCCGTTTTCATCTAATCCAGCCTGGCGCACAAACACCTGGAACACAGATGATCGTTTAATTGCGCCTGTATACGTTCCAGAGTTTACAGTGACCTCTTCGTCTTCAAATTTGTCCAACTCATCAGGCGTTGGAACATTATTGAAAGCACATATGCCGTTTAAACGCTGAAATACTTTGCTGCGTAAGCCAATTTCAGTTACAACAGCAGGTCTGTTGTTCCTTATCAAGCCTGTTGAAACAGATGTTAGAGGGAAAAACCCAGCGCCTACCCCCGCTCCATCACTGATAAAACCTTGGGCAGGCTGAATAACTTTTTCACGGCTAACTAGGCCAACTTGCCTTTGTCGCGATTCATCTGAATCAAGACAACGCAAAGTAATGAACTGACTCTTATCAACATCAGGGTCGTATCGACGCAAAGCTCTTTTAGTGACTTTCCAAATAGTGTTGCCAATAGCAAACCTTTCGCCTAGCTGCATTGCGTCATCAGCAGCAATCTGCTCTGCAGCAACAGTTGAATTTATATCATCAACATTTTCGCCGCCCCTGTTGCTACTGCGCTGATATTTGTCTTCGGGAATGCTTGATGGGTCAATTTCAAATATAAGCTCATCATTGGACCTTACGTCTACAACAGCCGTTAGCTGCCCCGAATAGTCGCCATCAACAGTAATCGTGCCACCATTGTTCTTTTTGACAAGCTTGACCAAACCCATTCTTGGGCTGTACTGACGGCCCTCCCCGTCCTGGTCCTGCTTGCGTACTTCTTTTAAAAGATCCTCATCTCCTATATCAATGTTGCGGTCCCTGTCGCCAACAATTTTAATTCGACGTAGCGTAAGCGCATGAGCCTGACTGTTTTCAATGCCGTCAATAATACTGACAGTCTGGTAATTTACTCTGTAACCGTTGCCATTTGGAATCGCCCCATGCATTCCAAATTGCGTGTTATTGGCTGGAGAATATGCGTGACAAAAATCTGCAGCTTTATCAGACTCATTGCTGGGACACAAAAACATATCATCATCAGAAGCAGCATCCCCGCTGGGGTCTCCAGAGTCTGCGCCGCCTTGCGTTCCATGAGCCAGATTTGCGGCTCTTATTCGGCTTCTTCCAGAAACGGTTGAATTTCTTTTCCAGTAAAAAGCAAAGAAATCTTGGTGAATAGCGTCTAACGCATTGTTGCCGAGAAAAATACCCTCAAGATCCGGTTTTGCAATACCGTCAGGGGCGATGTCGTCACCGAAGCCTTGTTCGCCAACCACGAACATCAGCTTGGCTGACTGCTGCGTTCCATGGCTAAACATCCGTGACCACACCAGCTTTGGCGTGACAAGCATTCCGCCAACCCTTGAAGCTTCGTCGTAGAGACCAAAGATGATCGGAACGGGCGAACCGTAATCTGCAAGCTCTGTAATCGTGTCAAAGCCTCGACTTTGCGTAAAACGGCTGCCAGCGTTGACACTTCCAAGATCAAGCTGCGACCGCTTTGATGCCTCAGGCATCTTCGGTTTTGGTGTCAGTAAATAAGAAACACCAGTCAGCACAAGGCCAATGGCCACATTTGTAAGAATTATTGCTGTTGCGCCTTTTGCTGCACCACCGCCTAAATAAGTTGCAGCTATAACCGCTCCAGAAGTTACAAGGGCGTTTTGAATGTTAGGGATATGTTCATACTCCAGTGGTCTTACCGCGCCTCGTCTCCTTGCTTCAGCAGCAAATCTTTTATATTCCTCTTCTGTTACACCAATGGTTTTAATTAACTGCTTTTCGTACGGAAGCAGTGGTATGTCAAAAACATTTGGGCCGAAGACCACTGTGTTTTCTCTAGCGCCGGGTGAACGTAAAGAATGCCCGCCTGCCACATCACTGCGAATGTCCAAGACCGCTCCGGCAGCAACAAGATGTCCCCATCATACTGAGGCCGATCTACGCGGGAACCCCAACGCATAAGGTCACGGCAGATCTCCCACTTGCTCGCTTCGTACCAAGACTGCTTAAACGGTGGCGCTTCAATGCCCATCCGCTCCAATGCCTGGTAACACAGATGGATACAGTCGATAGAGCCGTCACTGCCGTCAGCACCAAAGCGATACGGCATTCCGATTAAATCAACGCAGTCGGACATTACTGGTGACCGGTAAGTTGCCAACCATGCGTTGCGTCAATGAACGCCTTGGCACGTCCGTTCCAACAGCATCCAAGACAGAACTTAGCTCTAAGTTAAGTGAGGTGCTGTCCCATTGTCCGCCAGTGACTTGGCCGGTATAGGTGTGAACGGTGGTATGTGTTGCTGTAAGACCTGATTCAGGGTCAGAATCCTCAATGACCAACACTTCGACCTCCATCAAATAACTACCTTCAATGGCGTTGACACCCCAAGAGCGTGATAAATCGTTATTGGGGAAAACCAGTGAAGCTTCAAGCCCATCGCCTGTGCGATTAACGGTAATACCAGAAAAACCAAACGGAACGAACTGATATTCGTCACCGTTGTGCGTCATCTGTTTACCGATGAAAAAGTTTTGAAACCGAAAGTCAACAGTGTCCCTGGGCGTAATCCTTAGGACGTGGCCGAAAGCAAATTGCGTCACATCCCTAACCTCTTACGAGTGCCGCTGCTCATCTGCAACCGCTTCAGTGTCTTCTGCTCTCCCTGTTTAGCACCCTCGTCAGCAGCTCGCCTCATGCCAGCTTGGAACTGATCAGCGGTCACATAGTCAACGCTGTTGATACGCTCCACGGTGTAGCGAACGTCGATTGGTGCGGCAACTGCAACTCCGCCACCTTCGCCTGACGTTCCAGAGCCCCCTGCACCCGGGACGACTGCAGCACCGCGAGCACCGCGCGAATACCGCGCCATGCTTTCACGCATCTTATTTTCTGGAATGACGTACTCGCCTTGACCGCCTTCACCAACAAGCGCACGAGTAGGGCTGGAGACAAACCCACCCTGCGCCATTGGGAATACAGAAGGGCTAACAGAGTTAAGAGCCGTTTTGATTCCAAACTGCAAGAACATCTTGCCGACATCCTTGAGAAGGCTGGAAACGATTGATTGCAAGCTCTTTGTGCCATCAATGGCAGCCATGATCCCGTCAACCAGTGCGTTTTCAATGGCGGAACCAACCTGTTGATATAACTTCTCAAGCCTTTCAACTTGTTTTACTTGCTCTTCCAGTGCAGCATTTTTCCTGACAGCAGCCTCAACATCTTTTTCGTTTAAGCCCTCAACTGACCTGAGAATCTTTTCGATCTCCAACTGCAAGCGGACTTCTTCTTCTTTTCCTTCCAGCTTGCCTTCAAGCAATCTCCTCTGATCCTCCAAAGGCCTCAGAACGTCTTCTTGAGCTTCTTTTAGTTTTATAGCTTTTTGAAGATCTTCACCTAACGCTTTGCCTATAGCATCGCCTTTTCTTGCCTCAAACAATTTGTTAGTAGCGTCAGTAGCCGCTAAACGCTCTTCTGTTGTAGCAGATTCAAGCTTATTGATTTTATCTATCTCCGTAGCGCGTTCAAAATCAAGCTTCTTCAGCTCTCTCGCAAGGCTGCCTTCTTGCTGCATGATTTGCAGCTTTTCTTGTGCTTTTCTAAGTGCTGCAGCCGCTTTTTCTGAATCTGTTACACCTCCTGCCGCTTTACTCCCTGGAGGCGTGATTGTTCTTAAATCTTCTTTGGTAACAGCAATTTTAGGCGTGAGCCCTGCTTTTTCTGCAAGCTCTAAGCCTGTTAACGCCCCAGCTTCTGTAAGAGGTCCGGTCGGGTCAAACCCTTTGCGAATTTGCTGCGAAGTAAGCTGCCTTGTTCCCCTAACTTGCGCTTCAATAGCCTGAATTTGAGCTATCTGCTCAGCAGTTCCACTCTTTAATACTCTATTCCTAACTGCCACAAAATCTTGCTGAGCCGTAGGCTTAAGGCCTTCATTTACAGCTCCAAGGATTTTATTTACAAGTTCTAAGAAGCCATTTAAGGGGCCTGAAATTAAAATTTGAAGCTGAGTCGTCAGCTGATTCCACAGCTTTGTCGTCTCATCTGTAGTGGCTCCCAAGTCTTGAAGCGCAATAAGGCCAGATGTTCCAATGACATCTGTAAGCTCGTTCGTAAGGAGTGTGGCAAGCTCTTGTACTTTTCCCTGCTTCTCAAGTTCAGCGGCAAGATTTTCAGCCTCCGCGCTACTGAACAAAGATTTTTCACGAACAAACTCAAGGGCTCCTCCCGTAGACTGCAATGCTTGCCCAGCCTGAGCAGCGCTTACTGCAAATGCTTCTATTTGACTTGCAAGCGCAGAAGCAGCAATAGCACCGCCAAGTCCTGCCGCTCCACCGCCAATACCGCCAGCCAAAGCTTGAAGTGGGCCGCCGCCAAACAACAGCGGAAAACCCCCTCCTGTGGCTATATCTCTAAAACGAGTTGACTGCCGCATTCTGCTAAAAAACCCAGGTCTTTGTTTTGGACCTATAGGGTCTCTATACATAGTTGTTGGCACGCCTTTCATGCTTGATGTGTCGCTTAACTGTCGGTTTACTTCTGCAATACGAGCAGCTAACTCTCTAAACATCTCACTGCCTCTATCCACATCGACTAAAACATTTTCAAGCGCATTTCCGTAAGCATTGAGCGCGTTAGTTGTATTTGCTGGCTTAAACGCAAGTAAATCTTGAATAGAAGCGCCTCTGGCAAATGAGACGCCACCGCCTCCTCGCGCCATTAAATTGAACGTTTCAGCAGTTGCTTTTGCTTCTCGATTTAAGGCTTTTAACTCGCCAAAAGCTGCTGAAAAATTAGTTTTTACAATCGCTTGAGTAAAAGTTGTCCACCCATCTTTAGCCTTTTTAGCTCCTGCCCTATAAGCTCGAAACTGCTTTTCTTGCTCTCTTAAAGCAGCAGTGCCTTTTTCTAAAATACCAGTCTGTTCATTAAACGCTTTTGCGGCGTCTAAAGCTGCTTTCTTGTTTGCGTTTATCTCGTCCTTTGCTGCCCTTCGCGCTTCAGAAACTTTTTTCTGACTAACGGTTCCGCTTTTTTGTATATCTATTAAGTCTTTTTCAATGGCTCGCAGCTGCTTAAGCTGCTGAGTCAATTTTGTTAAGGGGCCAGACTGTACGTTTACGCCGATGTTAATGCCATAATCGGCCATGGCTAAACGTACAGCGACTACTCGGCTCAGTCTATCGCGCTGACATCGCTCTGGCTCCTCTGCTGGAACGCGCACGATCCATGACCTTTTCCTCCTCCTCTGCTTTTATTTCGTAAAACGCTGCCCAGCCAAGCATTTCTTCTACGGTGAGCTGCTCAGCAAGAGCTGAAACAGTCATTCCTAGCTCCTTTGCCAGGAAGTAGAGAAACAGCCAGTCTTTACTTGCTTTTTAGGTCTGCCTTCGCTTCCTCCACTTTGCTTTCTGCGCCTGAGGACATCATCGCCAGTTGAATTTCCTGCAAAACGGCTGCTTCAACTGAATTCTTAAGAACAGCTTTTTCTCCATCCTGGAACAAACGATTGCCGTCCGCATCCAAAGCCTTGCGGATCATCAAAATCAACGCGAACTCGTTGCCATCGTCAGAGTCAGAATTCTTCTGAATTGACTCGCGTTCAGCAATTGTCAGAGGGTGCCAGTAAACCTCCAACACCACTTCCCCGTCTTGCTCAACTGCGTGTTTGTAAAGCTGACTGACGCCAAACTTGTTGCGAAGAAGCTCTACAGCTCGCATGAAAGACTAATGTGCTTTAAATACAATACTACGCTGTTGCCGTAAATTGGCAAGAAATTACCCCAACGAAGTGCGATCTGTCTTCAATGTTCAACGGTGTAGGCCCAACGATGTCCAGCACTCTGGGCTTACTGCTAAACGTATCGGTGTAACCACTGGCGTTCACCGAGGTCAATCCATCAATAACTGACTCGCTGATCGCTGAAAGCGCTGCCGTACCAGCTGATTTGGGCACATACACGTTGCACTGGATCGTTCCAGCGTAATAATCCTGGGCCGCTCCTTGGTTTTGGAGCGTGGACTGCCCAAAATTAACCGTCATCAAAATGTACTTTTTAGTCTTGCCGGGCGTCGTGAAGGCCACGTTGTCGTAGACCATCAACACCGTGTCATCAGCTGCTGCAACAGCATCCGTTACGGCTTTCTCAAAAGCAGCGCGAGCGTTTACAAGAGTCATTGCGCTACCTCGTTGTAGTCAATATAAGTCCGACCCTTGAACGAGCCGAACTTACCGACACCGCCTCTGCCCGCAACAGAAACCAACGCTCTACGACGCTCCTTGAAGTTACTTCTGACAAGTTTTGCCATCTCTGGACTTTGAACAAAACGCTGAACTCTTCCGTCCTCTAGCGCCCAAACCGCGTACTTAACTTTATTGCCGATAAAAACACGCCTCTTGTAGTTAAAATTTTGGTCAGGTGGGTAGAATCGAGGGTCAATTTTGTACTCCTTGTTATTGCGATCAGCGTCTTTTTTCTTTTTGATGCTGAGCCATGGCTCTTCGAGCTTGTCTGTAGGTTGAATTTTGCTTCTACCTGCTTGCCAACTTGATGCGAAGAAGCCCGTATAAACAGGACTACGATCTGTAGTTGCCAGTTCTCGCATGATCTCGCGAGTAAGCAAATTGAAGCTCTCCTGCATGTGAGCTTCAAGGTCAGGCATGATCTGGTCCGTGCCAGCGCGTTTAGCCACTAGAACCTCACCAACAGCTGATACAGATATTCTTGATCACCCTTAAACGTCCGAATGTCTGTAATCTGAGCAACGCGGTTAGATCCTGCATATTTCAGCGTTACCGTGTCCTCAAATGTGGGCTGGTTGTCTCCAATTTGATCTGGAGTGATATACAAACGAGCCTTGCGCTCCTCACGCCCTTCTTCCTCTTCAGCATCAACAAACTCAACTGGCACGTCAAACGAATAAGCCGTGTCAGTCGTTGTCAGCGCTCCAGTGCTGGTGTTGTAAGTCGGAGATGCCTTGCGGGTGTACGTGATCGTGTGGTCAAACGACTTGCCCAGATCCGCAACAACCTGCTTGGCAACGCTTTTAAACAGACTGTCGAGCGCTCCAGCCATCTCAACCCCTCACAGTGCGGACTTGATACGAACCGCTGCCGCCCAAACAGTAAGCGCCGAGATAAGACTGAAGCCAAGGATAAACGTCGAATACGTTGTTAACAGTTCCAGTAGCCTGACTAGAAGTGTTGTACTTGACTTCCATTTCTCCGAGCTTGACGGACTCATATAGTCCCGTATCGCCGGTAGTCCCCGTAATCGAGTCCGTGTCATTGGCCAGCGCGTTCGCTAGCTCATAAGTAGCGTATTTAATGTCGTTTGGAATCGCGGAGCAAGCAAGCTCAACACGATCCACGTGATAATTGTTGCGAGGCCAGCTCAGTGCTTGGCTCTGATCGCAACGATCACCGTAAAAATTCAACGTGTCGATCCAGCGTGTGGCTGAGATCAATGCACGATTCTTGTTGTCGTCAGACTTGTTGTCCCACTGCGTGCTGCTTGGGACGGTTTCAAAATACGCATTGGCTTCTGCCAACGTCACATAGCTGTTGGCTGTCTCGCTTTGGAGCGTGGCGGTGATCGTGGCAGCCATAACAACAAAAAGGGAAGGCCCCACCTAATGGTAGGGCCATTTGTCTCGTCAGGATCAGGTGGTGGCGTTATCCAGAGGAGAGTTGACGAAGATCTCAACCATAGGGATGAGGTCGATGTCATAGGTGGCAGACCAGTTGCTGCCGGTACGCAGGTTTGCGTTGGTTGGGTTGTCGTCGGAAGAACCCCACTTGGTGCCCATAACGTGATAGGCAGAGTGGTAGTCCACAGACAGCACGTCCTGCTTAGACAGCACGTTGCGGTCAGCTTCAATCCGAAGATCCTGCTGCACACCCTCAAGGATGGTGCCGGACTTCATCATGTAGCAACGGAACTCCTGACGGTTGCCAGAAGAAGTCGGGTCGTTGATGTTGACCTGAGAGTCAACGATGACGCGACAACCAGCAAACTCACCAACCTCACGAGCGCCAACGCCAACACCGCCGCCACCCCAGGTCACTGCGCCAGAAGCAGACAGTGCAGAAGTAGAGAAAGTCAGCAGGCCCACCTGATACAGGTAGTAAGCCACAGAGGGGTGAACGATCAGAAGATCCATCTCCTCACCGCGCTCACCCAGTTTGGAGCGAGCTTCTGCAACAGTTGCAGCGGTCAGGTAGTTGGCTTCGCCGGTAGAACCGGAACCACCAAGTTGCTTCTCAAGGCGGTGACCATTGAGGGCAGTGTGGAACAGGCCGGTCAGCTGCTCAAACAGACGAGCACTGTTCAGCTTGTTGATTGCATCAGCCAGCTGGTTGCGGATGTGAAGCATGGGGTCTTCACCCGCTGCCAAAATCGCAACGTCATCCACGGCGTAAGCAAAGCCACGGTGAACGATAGATGCAATCTGAGTTCCGGTTCCGACCTTTTGAGGGGTCAGATAACCAGCGCCACTGGTGCCCCAAGTTGCAGTGCCGTCGAAGATTTCTTCAGTCGGTGCAACAGGGTTGAATTCAGGGACCTGAATCCGGGTGCCACCTTCACGAGCGTCGAGCAGTGCATTACGCACCACAGCGCCAGATTTGATGAACTGGCTGCGTTCTTTGATTGCCTCAGACACATAGGTGCTGAGATTATTCCTTTTTACGATGTCCGCCAGAAGGACACCGCCGGAATAATTCTGAAATGGTGCTGCCATTTCTATTCAGGGATAAGGTTTGCGGGGTTTCAAGTCACAGACTTGAAGTGGTGTCCCACGGGGACTATTTACCAGCCTCTCTCTTGAGCACAGCTGCAAGATCAGGGTCGGTAGCTTCCAAGGCCATTTGCCTGGTTAAGTTAATACTACCTTCCAACCAAGGATTAGCGATACCTGCAGCACCAGCAGTTCCAGTAGTTGGCTTAGCACCCATGCCAGCTTGAGCACTTGGCTTGAAGTGATGCTCAAAACCAGAACCAGGGTTTTTAAGCTTGGCAAGGTAGACATTGATGTCTTCCTCAACACCACCGTTCAACACTTTGACGCTGCCATCCTCTGCTTTTTTCAGATTGCTCTGAACAAGTTGCAGCATTTGGTCAGCGTTGATCGCGCCAGATTGACTAATGGCGGACAAAGCAGACGTTTTCATCGCTGCTGTCTCGTTAGAAGTGCGAAGCTCTTCCAGTTGACGCTGCAGGTCAGCAATTTCTTGCTGCTTGTCCTGTGCAGTTTTGTTGGCCTCTTCCCAAAGGTCTTTCCACTGCCCTTGGTCTTCCAAGGTTTTACGACGTTGATCGTCTTGTTTTTTGTAAACGTCGTCAAGCTTGCCTTTAATGCCTTGGAATTTTTCCTCGGCTTCAGTGGCACGCTGTTGGAGCGTTTGAATTTGCTGCTCGTAAGCAGAAGCATCGACAGCAGGAGTTTCAGTCGCAGCCACGGGCTGTTCAGGCGACACCACAGGCGTCTCCTGGATGACTTGTTCTTCCATTATCAAAAGTGAATTTACTCTTCTACTTTACTAGCCTTTGCTTTTTTGGCGGCAGGTTTTTTAGCGGCAGGTTTTGCAGCAACTTCTGCTTTCTTCTCAGAAGCAGGATCCCAAGAGTCAACAAGTTCCCACTTATAGGAACCATCTGCTTGCAACACCTTGTCGAGAGACTTGGCCATGCTGTAAAAAGCGATTTAGTCCTACTGTAACTCTGGTGCGGAATCTGGCGACTCAGCAGCGTTTGGCAGGATTTCACCCTGAACCAGCATGTCGCGGAACTCTTCGCGATCAATCACGTTGTCCTCAAACAGCTGAGCCATCGCTGTAATGTCTTGACCAATCAGGCGTTGCAGATCGAAGTCACGGCTGATCTTCACCTCAGGCGGCTCAAGACCTAAATAATTGGCAGCCATGTTGTAAGCCTTTTGCAAGCCAGACTCAAGATCCATCGACACCATTGACAACATCGAGTTGGTGTCAATTCGATCTAGACGACGTGCGTCAGCAGACTCAGCAACAAACTTTTGCTGGCTCAACGTACTGATGCCGAGTGTCGCCATCTGTTGCTGCAACTCTTGGATTTCAGCCGATTGCGCTTCAAACGCGCTTGCCGCAGGCTCCACGTAATAGACCTTGTTACCCGGCTGGGTCGCCATCGCGTAATTAACGCTGACAGCCATGTCCTTCGTCTGGTCATCCCATCCTTCGAGGACGAGCATTGGTTGCGAAGCGATGTGGAGGCTGTGGATAAGATCCGCTTGCCGTTGATAGTGGGCCAGATTGAGATGAGCAATGTCCAGTAGCGGTGGCTTACTGGTCAACGTATCGGTTTTATTTGCATAAACTGTTACCAAGGGGATCTGCCCAAGCGAGAAATCACCTGACTCAACCAGCTCGTACTGCGCTGTAGCGTCGGATTGATCGAAGGAAGAGGGGTATGGAAAGTTCCCTTGCATCTCTTTCTTTTGCTCTTCTTGCCGAAAGATGCGATAACGACCAGGCTCGATGACACGTACTTGGTCATAAACTTTTTCTCCGAACTCGCCGTCAGGAACTACAGCTTTTTCCCCAATCCGAACTTGTGTAAGGTTTCCGTAATTGGTCTCGCGGTCCAGTCGCCAACCGTACACTTGGGTCGGATCCACCTCAATCCAATAGGGCCGACGATTAAGAGCACGCTCCTCTGCAAGACTTCTTGCGTCCGTAGGCGCAGGAAAATCAACCAGCGTGTGGCAGTGCCCATACGTCAGGGCACAGATCAAGAGTCGTCGAGCGTACTCATCTAAATCTGAGCCACACCCATCAACGTCCTTGTTAAAAACATCTGTCCAATACGGATCACCTTGGACGCTAATTGGTTTTCGCAGGATTAACCCAGCTGCTGCACGAAGCAATCGCTGCGTATAAGGCGTAAAAACTGAACGATTGACCCGTGCCAGATATGCGCTGTAGTCCTCACGGGGCTCTAGAGGCAGGAATGCTTCGCAGTTGTCGCGTAAATACTCCGTGCCGTTTGTAACGGCCTTCATGATCTCCCAGCCCTTCATCTGGTCGATCACAGCCCGTGTCCGCACGAACGGACTATCAACACTTCCCATATAGGAAGAGCTGACAAGATGCGTTCTAACGAGACCAGGAACGGAGTAAGTCATGACACCTCAGAGTTGAGTTACTAACAGCCCCATCGACGACGAGCCGCTTTACCCCGTTCACCTGTCCAATTACGGCTTCGAGCGCAGAAAGAACGCTTACGGGCAGCTTCTTCCTTTGTCTTTGGCTTGCCAGTAACCGGTGGCTTCAAATTAGAACCCGTTTGCCGGTTGTACTTAGCCCGACCTTTAGCGGTCAAGCCAGCACCTTTACTGGCAGGCAGTTTTTCGCCACGGCCAACACTAAGGTTGGGACCACGTTTACGCTTTTTGCGCTCTGCCATTGTCCTAACCCTTATTCAAGGTTGAGGGCAATCGTGCCGCTGGTCACGAAGTTGCAGGTAACAACAACCAGATCACCAA
>Ga0208162_1001450_pt1 | contig 12334 bp, 11 predicted proteins | sample CB_VirMetaG_4_FD_184539 | JGI IMG/M metagenome (GOLD analysis project Ga0208162, IMG submission 184539) | Freshwater to marine saline gradient viral communities from Chesapeake Bay - CB_1508_1M Viral MetaG (SPAdes) (version 4) | ecosystem: Environmental > Aquatic > Marine > Coastal | place: USA... | reverse complement strand
GTAACTATGCAAACTTAACTAGTCCTAATGTAGCTAAAGCATTAAATACAACTCTTGATTTAAATAGAAAATCAAACACTGCAAGATTTGCAGCTGGAGTATTAGGTGGTGCTGCTGGTGAAACTTTTGTAGCTGATGTAGAAAATATTGGATCAATAGGAGATGCATTTCAAGGTGGTCCTACTCAATTAACTGAAGTTACAGACGAAGGAGGAAAAGAAGATGCGGCTAGAAAATTATTGAACAGAGTTAAATTTGGTTCAGAATCTTTACTCGTAACTCCTTTTGTTTATGGAGTAGGAAAAGGAATCAAGGCTGCAGCAACTAGAGGCAAGAGATTAGAGTTTAGTAATTCAGAACTAGATCAATTCTTCAACAAAACATTTTCTGCATTAAGGGCTAGAGGTGCAAAACCGCAAGAAATTTTTGAAGCAAAGATGGCAGAAAAAGGTGCAGTTATGGCAGACACTAATCAAGCTATGGAAATAGTAAAAAGAATAGATTCCGATATTGATAGAATTTTTCCACCAATGAAAACAGCTTTTAACAAATCAACGGCAAAAGAAAAACAACAACTCTTAAAACAATTAAATGACACGATGTTTGCAGGTAGATTAGATGAAGAAATATTACCAAAGGCTGTAGAAGAATTAACTGATACCTTACGTAAAAAAGGTGTTAGTCAAGAAATAATAAATGATATATTCTTTAATCTTAATTTAGGTAGAAAAAAATTCTTAGAGCTGATTGATACTAGTTCTAATGCACCTAAAGATGTAGCTGAATTAAAAAATCTATTAGGTAATAGAGCAAAAGAATATTTAAGTAACACTTATCAAATATTTGAAGACAAGTCTTCATTACCTTTTTTAAATTATAAACCAACTGATCAAGCAATCAATAATACAAAAGAATTATTTAAACGATACCATAGATTTGCAAATAGAAATACTCCTGGATTTGATCCAGTTAAAAATGCATTAACTGAACAAGAAGCTGATACATTAGTTAATAATGTATTGAAAAATGCAGTTGAATCTAAATCACCAAGACAGTTACCTTTTACTAAATATATAAATTTAACTCCTGGTTCAGATGATTTGGTGAGTAAAAAATATTTTAAACAAGTAGTTGAAAAAGATATTGAAGGTCAAAAAGTTCAACAAGTTATTGGACAAGGAAGTAAAGTATTTAGAGAATTATTTGGTAAGATAGAAGACCCTAGATATTCAATATATAATGGAATGGCTAAACTATCAGGAATAGCTAGACGTAATGAATTGTTAGAGAATCTTGCAGTTAGAGATGCTGCTGTTAAAGCTGCCGTTAGACCTGGTACCGAAGCAGGAGAAAGAGGATTCTTCTTTACATTAGATGAAGTTCAAAGTTTAAAAGCTGAGAAGGCTTTACCTAATCAAGAGATTGTTCCATTAGATGATTATCTAGCACCTTTCTTTAAAGATGATTATGCAGTTAATCCATTACAAGGAATGTATACTTCTAAAGCTATTGCTGAAGGACTAGGAGATAGTTCTAAAGCATTTAAATTCTTATTCGAGCCACGAGAAGGTGCAACGGGAGTCGAGCAGCTAGGAACTTGGATCTATAGAAATTTAATATTAGCACCTAAAGGAGCAGCTCAAGTTGCAAAAACAATATTATCACCTGTTACTCATTTTAGAAACTTATTTTCTGCAACTGGCTTCTCTGCAGCAAATGGTATCTTTTTTGAAAATCCTAAAGTAGTAGCAAATGCATTTAAGGAAGCTTTTGGTCAACTACAAGTTGGTACTAGACCTGAAGCAGCAAATGAAGCTTATAGAAAATTATTAAGATTAGGAGTAGTTAATTCTCAAGTTCAATTAGGAGACATAAAAAATTTATTAAAAGATGTTAGATTTGGAGAAAATTTAAACATAGATAAACCGTTATCTTCAATGGGTAAAAAACTTTTAGGTGTTGGAATCAGAGGCGCTAAAAAATTTATGAAAGGTGCAGAAGATTTATATACAGCAGAAGATGATCTATTTAAGATAACTAATTATGCTGTAGAGAGATCAAGATTAAAAAATGCATACGCTAAAGCTGGAAAAGAAGTAACTGAACAATTTTTAGATGAAGAAGCGGCAAACATTGTAAGAAACACTGTTCCAAATTATGCATATGTTTCTGATACTGTTAGAGCATTAAGACGTTTACCACTTGGTACCTTTATGTCTTTCCCTTCAGAAATATTAAGAACTACTACTAACATTGCACAAAGAGCAATTAAAGAAATTCAAGATCCAGCATTAAGAAGCATTGGTATGAAAAGACTAATAGGTTTAACAACTGTTTTAGGAGCCGCTCCTTATGGATTACAAAAAGGATTTCAAGCATTATATGATGTTACTAATGAAGAGCTAGATGCTTTAAGAAGATATTTACCTGAATGGTCCATCAATTCTACTATATTACCTATTAGAGATGAAGAAACTGGAAATTTAAAATACATAGATTTTAGTCATGGTAACGCTTACGACACAGCCATAAGACCTATCACTACATTGTTAAATAATATTCAAGATGGAATAACTGATGAAAAAGCATTGATGGGTGGAGTATTAAATGGAATGTATCAAGCTGCAGGTGAACTTGCATCACCATTTATATCTGAAGCAATTTATACTCAAGCGTTAGTTGATCTTACTCTTAGAGGAGGAAGATCAAGAGATGGTAGACAAATTTGGACAGAGACACAATTATCTACAGAACCAGGTCAAGTTATAAAAAATTCAATTGATCATTTAGCAGAAGCTATGATGCCTTTTTCATATCCAACTTTAACAAGAATATATCAAGCAGCTGCTGATAAACCTTCTGAAAGAGGAGAGTTTTTTGAATTACCAGATGAATTGTTAGGATTTGCAGGTTATCGTGCTATTAAGGTAGATCCAATTAAATCTATGGGTTTTAAATTATCTGAATATCAAAGAGGTATCAGGGAAGCTAGAGGATTATTTACTGGAGGAGAAGAAGGATTATTAAGAGGAGGTCCTAAAACTCCACAACAAGTATTGGAAAGATTTATAGTAGCAAACAAAGCAAGGTTTAACGTTCAGCAAAATTTAAGAAAAGATTTATTAGCTGCTCAGTTATTAGGTGCAAATAAAAATAGAGTTAAAAAAGAATTTGAAGATAGACAACTAGGTAATGAATATGAAAGATTACTTAGATCAAGATTTAGTCCTTATGTTCCTTCAGAAAATATTGAAAGAGAATTTAGGGAATTATCAGCTAGAATTGGAGAACCTAATCCATATCGAATGGCACTACCTGTTCTTAGATCTGTATTGAGAACTTTGAGTTCTTTAAATTTAGATTTAAATTTTGATGACTATATAGATATTGATTATTATAAAGAAGCATTACCTGTATTAGATGATACTCCTACTCAAGTACCACCTTTACCACAACAGCCTATGCCAAATGTTCAAGCTTCAGTGCAACCTAACATAACTCAAAGTGGGTTGACTCCAGTTGAAAGTGCTTTATTATCTCAAGAAGAACAATTAATTAGACTTAGACAAAGAGGATTAGCGTAATGGCTGGTATATTAGATTTAGTTTTAGGTGGATTAACAAAACAATATGATATTGCAATGCCAGCTGTAAATTTTGTTAGAGGGTTAGCTTTAGGTCCTAAAGAAGCATTAATGACTCCTTCAATGCAATTAGATTTAGCAAGAAGAGCGGAAAATAAAGGAGGAGATAAAGGAGCTTTAGGTTATGAAGATTTTGGATTAGAAGTCGCACAACCAATGGGTCGTTTTACTGGAGGATTATTTAGTTTAGATCCAACAGCTTTTGCAAATGTAGGTAGTGCTGGAAGAGTGACATATGAAAAAGATCCTACCCAATTTGGAGGATATAGATTTGGAGATACTGAATTTAATTTTACTCCTGATAAAGATACAGGAAGCACTGGAAATAAAATATTAGATTTTATAAATGAAGGTGGTTTAGCTAAAAAAATAGCAGATTCAAATTTATCAAAAACATTAAGTAATTTAGTTTTTACACCAGCAGGCGCAGCAGAAGTTCAAAATAAAAATCCTTTTAATAATATGATTTCTGATACAGTTCTTGCAGAACCTAGATCTCAATTTCAAGATTATCCAGGTGTTGAAAATTTAGGTGGTGTTCAAAATTTCGATCTTGAAGGAGTGCAAGATATTATTTCTAGGATGGAAGAAGAAAAAGGTAACTACATTGAAAGACCAGAAAATAGATTTAGTATGGATGGTATAATGGAAAACCTTGGTAACTATGCAAAAGATGCTGCTGGTAGATACATTGGATCAAAAGCATTAAGTGGTGCAGGACTGATGTTACTTGGACCTATTGGAGGTTTGGTAGGAGGTATTGCAGGACTATTGGGTGGAGGAAACTTGTTTAATCAAAACACTTATTCTCAACAAATGTATAATAACTTAACTCCTGAAGGAAAAGCCTATGCAAGTAGTTTATACGGACCTGGAGGACCTTTACAAGGTTATAATCAATTTCATGCTGGTAGAAGAGGAACTTTAGGAACTATAGGTAATATCTTATCTAAAAATCCAAATATGTCTTTAGCAAGACAAAATATTTTTCGTACTGCAGCGGATAGATATATTAGTGGTATAGATCCTATTCAACAAGGAATTAACGCTGTAACTAAAAAAGGAACACACGCTTATGATGATGCAGCAATTAAATATGCACCACCTTCTGGTGGCGGAGATTCTGGAGGCAGTGGTGGCGGATGGTCTGGAGGATCTGGTGATAATTGGGGAAGCGGTTTTGACTCAAGTCAAGCAACTTTATAATTATGGCTAGAAAATCTGCATTACAAAAAATAGAAGCACATGAAAAACTTTGCAGAATAATGCAAAAACAAACCTTTGAACAAATACAAGAATTAAAAAATCAAATCATTAGAATAGAGAGAATCTTAATAGGAACAGCGGCTTTTATTATTATAAGCCTACTTGAAAAAGTAATCTAAACATATTATATATGTTGCAGGTGCACAATAATGTGGCCGATTAAACTTGCTTAACATAAGGAGGATAATATGACAGCATATTTAGATTTAATCAATAAGTTCAATAAAGACGTTTGGAATCATTCAGACAGAGTGTTTGGTGATACGTTTGACTCTATCTTTGATAGTTGGTCAAAAGCTCAATCGTTTCCATTTTACAATGTAGTAAAATACGGAAAAGGTGAGTATGCTATTGAGTTAGGACTAGCAGGCTTCAATAAGAAGAATGTTAAAGTTCAATATAAAGATGGTGTATTAACTGTTTCTGGTCAAATAGAAGACAAAGAAAAAGACTACATTGAAAAAGGTTTAGCCGCTAGAAAATTCTTTAAGCAATTTGCTTTACACGATAAAGCAGTTGTTAATGATGCTTCTATGGAAGACGGTGTATTAACAATCAAACTTGGTGTTAATGAGCCTGAAGAAATCAAACCTTTGGATATAAAAATTAAATAATTATATCCAGTCTTTAAGTTCTTCGCCCATAATTTCTGTGGCGATGTTAACTTTTTTACGAAGGGATTGTACAATTTTATCATCTACAGTCCCTTCAGCAATAATATCAATATAAGTCATAGGTTTTTCCTGACCAATACGATCAATTCTTGCTTCAGACTGTTGACGTTTTTCTAGATCATATCCATTAGAATAATAAATCATAGTAGACGCACCAGTTAAAGTGATTCCATAACCACCTGTTTGTGGTGTGCCTACAATAAATCTAACAGAAGAGTTTGGGTCTTGAATTAATTTAATTGCTTTTTGTCTATCATCTGTTGATGTATCTCCATAATAAGTAACAACAGATTTTTCACCGTACTTTTTAGATATTGATTCAACTATCTTCTCAATGTCATATCTATAGTGAGCCCATATAACAGCCTTACCTTCCATTTCTTCTAGTATATCCATTAACTCATCAATACGATTATTTTTTATTTCCTGTGTTTCACCATCATCAGATGTAAAATGACCACAAGTTATTTGATGCAATCTCATTAATTGAGTAATGACTGTTGCTGTTGAAACCATTTTACCATTTAAAAATGCAATGGCTTTTTCTTTCATAGTTTTATAAACTTTCTTTTGATCATCTGATAATTCAATAACACGTTTAGTGTAAGTCTTAGGAGGTAGGTCCAAACAATCATCTTTAAGAATTCGATAAGAAAATGGTTTTAGTTTTTCAGATAGTTCACCAAGATTTCTATAACCAACAACTATTTCAACTTGTCTTCCTGAAACATTTATCTTTCTGCAAATAGCGTATCGGGTTCTAAATGCATAATAAGATTGTTGACTTAATAACCAAGGATCTAAAAAATTACATTGAGAGAATAAATCTAAAGGTGATTTAGTAACAGGTGAACCTGTAAGTATTCTTCTATATTTAGTGAAAGGTTTCAAAGATAGAATATTTTTAGTTCTTTTAGCTGTGGGATTTTTTATTGTAGTTGACTCATCGATACCCATCAATGCAGTATGACAAGATAAAAATTTATGAGCAAATTGTAATCCTTTTTTTGTAGAGAAAGCTTCTACATTCATTATTAAAATATGTAATTCTGCTCCTGGTTCAAATAAAGGTTTTAATTCTTTTGCATTAGGGTCCGTTCTCCAAAGCCCTACTTTTTTTTCTATGTAGTCAGGCATATGATTTGGTATTTCCGAATCAAACCAATTTTTATAGACACCTTTAGGTGCTACAATTAAAGCGCCATTTATTTTGCCATTGTTATAAAGAACAGCAATATTATCGATTAATACTTTAGATTTACCTGTACCCATTTCCATAAAGTATGCAAATACTTCTTTATTCCAAGACATTTCTAATGCTTTAGATTGATGAGCAAAAGGTTTGCTTTTAAATTTATAGTGCATATATTTTCTTCTTTCTATTGAAATCATATATAGATTATTATATAAGATGTCAAGAAGGTAATATTATTAGTGTCAGAAAAAAATAAAAATATTGTATATGTAATACAAGACATTCCAGGAACTAAAATAGGAATGCCTAAAATAAACATAGTCGGTGCGACCCATTATGGACAATTAAAAGTTTTGCTTCCTGAAAATTCGCAAATTATTTTAAGTCCAGCTTATGTTGTTTCAACATTAAGGCAAAAGTTAAAAGAATATAATTCAAACGATTATTTATTATTAACTGGTGACCCAGCAATTATAGGTGTTGCGTGTTCAATAGTTTCTGATATTACTAATGGAAAGTATAAATTATTAAAATGGGATAAACAAGAAAGGAAATATTATCCAGTTGAAATTGATTTGTATAATAAAACTTGACAATGAAAAAATAAAAACTTATATAGAAAGGATAGAAAGCTATGACAATAAATTTTGAAAACGATAGAATGCAATCGGTGGAACAAATAGATTCCGCTAAACGATTATCTGATAAGGTAATTGAATTAAAAGATTTAGAAGACGAAATTGCAAATGCAGAAGAGTCTATAAAAAAATTAAAAGAAAAAGCAAATCTTTTATCAATGGTAGAAATTCCTGCTATGATGGATGAAATGCAAATTACAAAATTAAAGCTTAAAGATGGCGAGGCAGTAGAAGTCAAAAAAATCTACGGCGCCACTATTCCTAAAGAAAAACAGGAAGAGGCTTTTGAATGGCTTCGTAACAACGGTCTAGGTGATATTATTAAAAATGATATTACCGTTACCTTTGGTCGTGGCGAAGATAACAAGGCGGCATCATATGTCGACCTTGCACGAGGCAGCGGGTTTGAACCTATCCAGAAAATTGGAGTGAACCCAATGACACTCAAAGCACTGGTCAGGGAACGACTTGAATCTGGACAAGACGTTCCTGCCGACCTATTTAAACCGTTTGCAGGTAACCAAACAAAAATAACAAGAAGATAAGGAGAAACGAGAAAATGGAAACGAGTAACGAGAAACAAATAGTAACAAAAAAGGCAACAGGCCTACCATCAGCTTCATTATTTGAAGCAGATGCACACTTAGGTTTTGAGAATGTGAAGACAGAATCACTGGCTCCACCAATCTTAAAACTATTACAAAACGGTTCAGCGGAAGCACAAAAACGTAATCAAAATTATGTTGAAGGTGCAGAACCTGGAATGTTTTTAAATACTGTTACAAAACAGTTATACAATGGTGACAAAGGAATAAATGTAATTCCTTGTTATTATAAATTGGAATACCAAGAATGGTCCGATTATGGAACAGGTTCAGGTAGACCAGAAATGATTTATCCTGATACTTCAGACATTTTAGATAAAACAACTAAAGGTCCTGATGGTAAAGATAGATTACAAAACGGAAACTACATATTAACTGTAGGTCAACATTTTGTAATTATATTAGGAGATAAGGGTTCAGAAACTGCTATGATATCTATGAGTTCATCTCAAGGTAAAATTAGTAGAAAATGGAATTCTATGATGAAATCAATAGTGTTGGATGGTAAAAATGGTCCATACACTCCACCTTCATTCAGTCATATTTATAAATTATCTTCTGTATTAAATACAGGTAAAGGTAATCAATGGTATGGTTGGAATGTTGCAAAAGTAGGTTTAGTAGAAGATGCGGCTATGTATGAAAGAGCCAAAAAATTCTATAGCTCTTTTGCAAATAGATAACTTTCATTTGTTTGTCCTAACAAGAGATGAAAATGCAGGCGATCGAAAGATCGCCTGTACGGTTAAAATGAAAGATAGATATGATAGAAATAAAAAAATTTAAAAATATATTTGAAGGATCATACAATGCATATGGTCAAACTAGAAAAACAGAAGAATATGATGAAAGAGGTAAACACAAAACCAAATCAGTCATAACTAAACAACCTGTAACAGATCAAATGTGGGCAGATCATTTATTAGGATCTGATCCTGCACTAGGAATAATTCCAATTAATGAAGATAGTAAATGTAAATGGGCTTGTATAGACATAGATGTTTACAATTTAAATCACAAAGAATTAATAGATAAAATTAAAATAAATAAATTACCTTTAGTAGTATTTAGATCAAAGTCTGGAGGTGCACACGTATTTTTATTTACAAAAGAATTTACACCTGCAGCATTGTTTAGAAATAAATTAAAAGACATTGCAGCGATGTTAGGTTATGCGCGATCAGAAATATTTCCAAAACAAAATCATATTAATAAAGACAGAGGAGATGTAGGTAGTTTCTTAAACTTACCTTATCACAATGTAAATCAAACATTGCGTTATGCTTTTAAAGAAGATGGCAGTGCAATGAGTATAGATGAATTTTTTAATTATTATGATCAAATAGTTTTAACAGAAGAAGAATTGGTAGAACTAAAAATTAAAGAAGATAAACCTGAAGATAATGATTTATTAAAAGGTGCTCCACCTTGTTTAAGAATGTTAGCACAAGAGGGAATACCGAATGGTCAAAGAAATAATGCAATGTATAACTTTGGTGTATATGCAAAGAAAAGATTTTCTGACAATTGGGATACAAAAATTTTTAATTATAATGATATTTATTGTAAACCACCATTGGACAAAACAGAAATGGATGGAATAATTAAATCCGTAAATAATAAAGAATATCAATACAAATGTAAAGATGAACCTATTGCATCTTTTTGTAATTCTAAAAAATGTATTAAACAAGAATTTGGTGTAGGTGATGATTTTTCTCCTGGACTAGAAATAAAAGAAATACAAAAATATACATCTAATCCACCTATATATTATGTAACTGTTGGTGAAGGTATGGTTGAAGTTAGTGGTGCTGATCTACACGAACCAGATAAGTTTTCATTAAAATGTTTAGAACAAATTAATCAATCAATGTTACCAGTTGCAAAATTAATATGGAGAAAACAAATCAATAAACTATTACAAGAGTCCATACCAATAGAAGCACCAGAAGTATTAAAGACTGATAATCAATTAAAAGAATTGTTAATCGAATTTATATCAAGAGCAAATGGCAAAAAGAAAGAAGACATTAAAAGAGGAATACCATTTACAGAAAATGGAATTAGTTATTTTAAATTTAAATCTTTTTGGAATTTTTTATTAAGAAGTAAATCTTGGAATATTAAATATGAAGCAACAATGAGAATGTTAGAAACATTATTTGGTGCAAAGGAAGAGATATCAAACTTAGAAGGTAAAAATACAAGACATCTAATAATCAAACAATTGGAAATAGATAAACCAATTGTTAGAAAGGATAAGATTAAAGATGTTCCATTCAATTAGAACAATTATACCTGGGCCACCTGGAACAGGAAAAACTTTTACCTTAACAAAATATTTAGAAAAAGAATTAAAAGAATATAAAACTGATCCAAAAAAGATAGCTTACATATCATTTAGTAATGCTGCAGCAAATGAAGCGCAAAGAAGAATTACTGATAATTTATTTCACATAGGCACAATGCATTCATTAGGAAGTAATGCATTAGGAATTAATACACAAACACAATTATTAAAAGGAAGTAAATGGAATAACTTTAAAAATTATTCTCAGGTATGCAAAGACCTATCTTTTGAATCTACGACTAATGAATTTGGTTATGTCGTATACACAAACCCACATATGAAAATTATTGAGTATGCTAGGTCACGTCAAATAGATATTGAAGAGGCGGCAATACAATTAGATTTACATCAAACAGTTGAAATTAGTTTAACTGAATTAATAGCATCACATCTACAAACATATAAAGAACATACAGGAATGGTTGAGTATTATGATATGATTGCACAATTCATTGAGAAGAAAGTTTGTCCTGAATTAGATGTAGTATTTTTAGATGAAGCACAAGATTTAAGTCCTTTGCAATGGAAAATGTTTTTTTACATTGAATCAAAATGTAAACGTTCATACATTGCAGGTGATGACGATCAAACCATTTATACATTTCAAGGAGCAGATCCTAGTATCTTTATTAATTTAAAAGGTACAATGGACCCACAAGTACAGTCAAGAAGAGTTCCTAGAAAAATACATAAGTTAGCTGAATCTATATTTCCATATATGTCTGAACGTTTAACTAAAGAGTGGAAAGCTAGAGATGCAGAAGGAAATATTTATGAGGATATGGCATTAGAAGATTTGAATCTATCTACAGGTAAATGGATGATATTAGCTAGAACTAATAAAATGTTAGATCAAATTAAAGAATATTTATATAGTTTAAATTTAAGATTTGAAGCTAAGACTCAAGACATATTGCCTAGTGAAATGGTAAATGCATATAGAGTTTGGGATAGATTAAATAAAGGTGCAAGGGTAAATAAACAAGACGTAAAAGATTTATGGCAGTATTTAAAAACTGAATTGCACGTGGCAAGAGGTTTTAAAAATGAAAAGAAACTAGATTCTATTATATCGGTTGATATGGAAGAACTTAGAGAACAATACGGGTTGCGAGCGACGGGGAGCTGGGAGCATTTAAATTTTCCAGAAGAAAGTAAGACATACATAAAAAATTTATTAGAATCAGGTGATGATCTTATGAAAGAACCAAGAATAAAAATTTCTACAATACATAGCGTTAAAGGAGAAGAAGCAGACAATGTTGCTTTATATACAGATTTAGAAAGAGTTATATATGAATCAGCTTTAAAGAATCCTGATCCAGAACACAGAACATTTTTTGTAGGAATAACTAGAGCAAAAGAAAACTTATATCTGATGCAGTCAACATCAGATTATCAATACAACATAGGAGGACCAATAGTATGACAAATAAAAATATATTTGATAAGGCATTTCCACAGGATAGGCAGGTAGGCGGAAAACATTATAAAACTTTTCGCATTCAGCCCTATGAATTTATTTCTAAAAATAATCTCAGCTTCTTCCAGGGGAACGTTGTGAAGTACGTCTGTAGATACAAGGATAAAAATGGAATACAAGATTTAGAAAAGATAATTCACTATTGTGAGTTAGAAATTTTAAAAATGAAAGATGATAAAAAGTAAATGTGTTGTTTGCAAAAAAAGAAATATTGCATTCAACTATGGATATATGTGTAAAAAGTGTTATAAGAAGAAAAGGAAGAAATGAAAGCAGCAATAATGGATTTATTATTTATAACAGCGTGCACAGCTGCATATTTTTTAGCATTTGAAAAATTTATTTGGAGCATATTATGAAAGAACCTAAACAAGTAAATTATTTTGATTATTATCCTAAGAACATTCCTCAATGTGAGGAGTCTTGGGGTAATGAAGAATTAAAAATAATTTCTGAATTAAATAATATAGTTAATGG
>Ga0208162_1001448_pt1 | contig 12340 bp, 7 predicted proteins | sample CB_VirMetaG_4_FD_184539 | JGI IMG/M metagenome (GOLD analysis project Ga0208162, IMG submission 184539) | Freshwater to marine saline gradient viral communities from Chesapeake Bay - CB_1508_1M Viral MetaG (SPAdes) (version 4) | ecosystem: Environmental > Aquatic > Marine > Coastal | place: USA... | reverse complement strand
CGGTTCCTGTGCTTTGCGTTCCGGCTTCTATGTCTCCCGCTACTTCTAATTTAGCTCCCGGTGATGTCGTCCCTATTCCAACATTGCCAGAGCTATCAATGCGCATTCTTTCGGTAACGCTAGTATTGGTTTGAGAAGAAAAGGTTAAAGCTTTTCCGGTGGCTACGCCTTCTACTCCAAATAACCACCTGTAAGCTGTTCCGTTGTTTACAGCGGAAGAATTTGCAGCTCCTAGATAAAAATTTGCTAGAGTTTGTGCGTTGTATGGTGTTTCTGCTTGCACTAATAAATTTGTTTGTACATTGTTTTGTTGTATTAAAACGCTTCCGTTTACCGATAATTTTTCACTTGGAGTAATCGTCCCAATTCCCAAATTTCCGGCACTAGTAATGCGCATTCTTTCGGCGACATTCCCAGCGCCAGCGACACTATTTGTAAAAAACAACAAACTTTGATCTTGTCCGGCTATAATACCATTTCTTTGTGCACCAGCTCCTAAGTCAATTGCTGCTTGATCGGTTGTTGTAGATGCACGAATCTCCATTCTTGCATTATTGCTAACACTGCTTGACGCTACTTTTAGTAAAGCACCGGCTGTATAAACGCTTGCATCAGTTGTACCAATCAAAACATTGCCCGAGCTGGTAATTCTTAGTTTTTCAGTTCCGCCGGTAGTTAGACCTAGAGTGTCGGCTGAAGCTAAATAAATTCCCGTATTGGTGTCACCAGTAAATGAATAAGCAGGGGAAGTTTCGGTTCCATTAACTCCACGAAGCTGTGTGTTTATTGCAACAGAACTTAAATTACTAAGAGAAGTATTTGCAAAAGTAGAAAGCGGAGTTGATAACGAAATGGTTGTGACACCGGTTCCCGTCACCGTGTTTACGTTTACATCCCCAGTACCAACAATTTGTTGTGCTCCAACTACAGAGCCGTTAATGCTTTGAATTCCAGCGCCAACTGAAGAAATATATCGAGAGTAAATGGGCATTAACTAACCTTTCCTGCAAGAGTTGCGGTAATAGTTCCGCTTCCTGTTCCAGAGCTACCATCTGTAAACTTTAATCTGATATAAGCGGCTCCGATAAGGGCAACGTCAATAAATGCCGTGTCTGCTGTTCCGGCTGCTACAACGGGGGTTGTTAGGGATACGGGAACCCAGGTACCAGAATCTACTTGCTCTGGTTGCACGCCGACAGGTGCAATGTAGTCGTTAGATACTTCAACAGTAAACGTTCCGGTCACGTTGTTTTCCCAGGCAATCGCGTACGACGGCATGGAAACCATGTTTGTGTTTGTGACAAGGCTTGTTCTGTCTTGATTAGCAACTACAGCATCCATTACCTTTTGGGGCTTTAAAAGTGGGCGTGAACTCATTTTTGAACCGTCCTTGTGGGTTAAGGCCTTGTGGGCCTACTTATACAACTGGTTTTTTACGCCAAACTAATCTTGTCTTTGACGTCTTTGCTGCTCTGTTTCAGTCAAAGAAGGAACTTGAGACTTTCTTCCCGATTTCGGGGCAAATTGTGGAGTTTGAGGAGGCGGCAAGTTTTTAGGAGCATATGTGCTTTGCGCTGCCTGTATTGCTTGGGGTGTTAAAGTTGTGTCTAGTGGCATTCCACAAAACAAAGACAATGATTTTCTTGTTCTAAACGGTATGGGCTTATTTTCTGATTTTCTATCGATAATTTCTTCGGTCAAAACATTTAAAAAATAATTGTATGATTCGGGGTACATCGCCTGAATGTCTTGCACGTCTTTAGAAATTAAACTTCCTTCTTTAATTCTTTTTAAAACCATGGCGGGCTGTTCTGCGATTTGCAAAGTTCTGTAATACTTTTGCATTTCTGGTTTTGTCGGTTGTCTTTCGGCGTTTAATAAACCGGCTTGCTTTACCCCGGGCCTTTGAGAAGCCAAGTAATTCATGACCCTTGCATTGATAACACCTATGGCCGTGTTTTGTTCTGGCATATAATAACCAACATCTCCGCCGGCATCTAAAATCTGCTCCATGTCCTGTTCCATTTCCATTAATTTTTTATCAAGAGACTGCAAGCTTCTTTCGCTTGGAACTTTTACTGGGCTTGGCTTTTCTTCTTCAAAAATGCTGTTTACTGAATTTTTAACTAAGTAGGCACCTTTTGCGGATTGCTTAATAAAATCCTGCATGGCCTCAAATGCTGTGGCGCTTACTTCTTTTGCAGATTCTAAAAATCGATACATTCCAAGGCCGGGCTTTGCTGCTTTGTCTTTGAATAACGAATCAAATCCTTGTTTCATCGCGCGTTGATTAAGCTTGTTCATTGCCAAATCAGCTGCTTTTTGAGCGGCTCCCGTGGGTGTTAACAAATTCCCAATGCCCAACAACTGCTTTCCAAGTTCTAATAACGTTGGAGCTGTTCTTGATGGGTTTGCTGGAGTTCTGTCAGGAATGATTCTCATCAAAGCATTCCAATCATAAAGATTTTGAAGCTTTTTTTCTTGACCCTCAAAAGCAACTTTTAAAACAGCTTCTTTGTTTTTAAGAAAGTTTTTAAAGTTTGCAGAACTAAAAACGCCAGTGTTTCTATCGATAACCGATTTTTCTACCATTGCTAAATAATCGGCAAGAACACTATTCCATTTATCTCCAAGCAATGCTTTTGCATCCTGAACGGCAACCGTATTTGCAAAAAGTCTTTTTAAAACGTTTTCAGGTTTTATTTGTTTTTCTAAAACTCCTTCAGCTCCAAATCTGCCACCCAATATTGATTCAAGCGCTTCTCTAAATTCTTCATTTTGTCGATACGCCTTAAAGCTTTCTCTTACCTGCAAACTATCGTCCACCTTTTGAACGTTATCTTGAATTACGTCCATTAAAGATTTTTTTAATCTGGAAATTTGTGCACGGGCTTCTGGCGGGGTTGCCATGGTTAAGTAATTGTCTAAATTTTTTCTGACAGACCTTAATTGTCCAATGGTTAAATCCTTTTTGTTTAATGCTTTTACAACGTCACCAATTGCCCTGTGTGTTTGTCTTAAATATGGGAGGGTAGAATCATATGGTTTTAATTTTAAAACTCCGTCTTCAAGCATTTCTATGGTGTTTGCAACGCCTGGAATAGATTGATCTAAAGAAGTTGCGAGAGCCGACACGTCATCAAGTTTATTTGTTCCGACGGTATCAAATTGTTTAAAAAATGATTCAAATCCTTTTTTTGTTTTTTCGTATGTGTCAGTTACCAAATCAACAAATTTTTGACCGGCTTGAACTGAATCGGAAATTGGGGTTGAGGACAAAGAAGTTATTGTGTCAGCAACCCCTTCAACAGATTGTTTTTTTATGTTTTGATCAAATGTAATTTGTGCTTTTGCCAAATCATCGCCACGTTCTCTTGCAACATTTAAAACTTTTGCTAATTCTGAATCTTCTAAAGCTCTTAGCATTCCTTCGTGAGCTTCTAATTTTAATAATCCCTGTGCCCTAAGCCTGTCTTGTGCTTCCTCAACAATTTTTCTTGTTTCTAATGGAACGCTTTCTAATTTTGGAAGCCCTTCTACAACCTTCATTAAATCATCAGAAGATTTAATTGTTTGAGAAGCGGCTTGCCCTAAATCCTCTGCTGTTGGCGGAACTTTTGGTGTTGCGATACCTTGTTGTGCCAAAACGTCTGCTTGAGTAATAACCTGATCAGCATCTTTTTTTGCTTGATTTAAAACTTGGGCAATTTTTCCGCCCTTTCTTGCCTTCCATAATTCACTTACTTTACCGGCTCCGGCACCAAGTCCAGCCCCGATTAAAAACGATAACCCTGCGCCGCTTGCAACGTTTTCAGCAATTTGTAATGCGTCTTGTGGTTCATCAGACAAAAGCAATTTATCGACCTCATCAGCTGCGCCAAATACAGCGTTTTCAAGTCCGTATTTAGCGGTGAGGCGTGCAATTTGACCTTCAACTCCTGCGGCAGCTGCACTTCCAGCAATTTCTGCGGCTCCCCCAAGTGTAAATTTTGAAGCCGTAGCAAGCCTACTTAAATAATTTGGTAATTGGGCCCCTTTTTGAGCAAGGGATGCTGCTTTTGTTATAGCCATCCCGGGAAGTATTAGACCGCCAAGTTCAATTGCTGTAGAAAGTCCTTCGCCAACAGAAATCTTTTCTCTTTTTTTAATTGCTTCCGGCTCTACTCCAAGAGCAACTTCGGCAGCTGTTGCGAGCGGCCCAAACAAACCCCTGGCACCCGCCTCTAAAACGCCAATACCTGTTTGGCTTGCTTGATAAAATGGCACGTCTTCTGGGGCGACGGTTTCAAACCCAAGACCTGTTAAATATTCCGCTTCTTCTGGATCTGCTTCGTAAAGCTGCCCGCCAGTAAGTAAGGGTATTTTGTTTGGTGTATCAGCCATGTTTACCTGGTTAAATTGTTTTTAATTAAAAGGTCTTTCATATCCTTTAATAACTTTGCGGACTGAGCTGCCTTTTGTGCCGCGTCTGATAATTTAATTTGTCCGGCTTTTGGTAAAATGTCTTCAAAAAGCTTAACGTTTCTTTCGCTTATTTGTCCGGTTGATAACAATGAACTAATCGCAATTCTTGCTTCTGCATTTAGAGCTTCTGCCGCCGCCGGCATTTCTCCTAATACATCAATTCCTACAACCTCTAGTTGTCTACCGTATTTGTTATTAAAATCTATAATTCTTCTTAACGCAGATTCTGCTGAGGCAATCGCATCGCTTCTTTTTTGTAGGTCAGAAACCGCACCTTTGTTTCTTGCATATAGCTTTACAGACCTTCCTTTTTGGTCAGTTACTCTTACTGCGGATTCCAATCTTTCATCAAGTCGATCAGGCACCTCAATTAGTTTTCCTTCTTGTTGTGCTTGATCATAAGCCTTTCTCATCTCAAATTTTGCCAGGCCCTCTTTTGCTTGTTGGGCCTTAAGCCTATTTTCAGCAATAGCAGCATCAATAGCAGTTTTACCTGCAATATTATTTGGGTCTAATTTCAATTTGGCGTCTTGCAATTTCATTTCCACAATTCCTCGAAGTTGTGTTGCGGTTTGAAAATAAGCAGCTCTACCGTCTTTAAGAATGTCCAAGTTTTGCTTATACAAATTCATTTTGTCAGCGCGGGACGCCTTTTGAGATTCAATGTCTCTTTCAATTTGTTTGTTTAGCATCGCCATGACAGGATTTTCTTGTCGTAATATTCCTCCAGCTGCACCACCCAACAAAATTCCAATCATGGTTCTAATCTTTTTTCCAGTAGACATATTTTCGTAAAGCCTATCTGGATTAATTTGATTTTCTGGTTTTCTCATTTCTGCTCTAAAATCTATGTCGGCTTGCTCTATTCGCGCTTGCACGTTTTGAGCGGCCCTAATAAATGCATGTGCCCTGTCTGCTTCACTGACATTTGGGTCAACCATTACTTCTTCTGGGGGCCTTGTAATCGCGGGCGCTTGTAACGGCCTACTTAAATCTAATGGTCGTCTTTCTGGCGTTGGCTCTACTTGTTCCGCCACCTCTTCTGTTGGCGCAACGCTTGGAGTAGTAACGCCTAAAATTCCTGGGGCTTCTCCGGCCACTGGTCCTTGTGGCGCAACCTCAACCGGGGGCTGTTCTAAAATTGCTCTACCAAACCCAGAAGCCATTTGGGGGCTTACTGCATCCATCTCTTCTTCAGGAGTTCCGTGCGCAGAAAGCCCTGGAGCAGGAATTCCTTCCGGCCTTGGTGGCATCGGCTGTTGTTGCTGCTGTTGAAATTGTTGTAACCCAGCAATCTCTTCTGCCGTGGGTCCAGAAGAAGTTTGGCCAGCGGCTGGTATGCTTTCTTCTGCCCCTTGAATTACCTTTTGAGCTACAGCTTCAGTGATTTGTGCGCCAATATTTTTTAAAGCATCGCCAGAATCTAGCTCGGGCACCGGCATTTGATTTTCTTCTTCTGTCGGCGTTCCTTCTGCTTGGTGAATAGGTAATTTGTCTAAAGCCCTTCTTTGTTTTTTGCTTATACCACCCTTAGCAATGACTAACTCGTGACCGTTTTCGTGTTTTAATACGGCACGAGAATCATCCTCATTAACTTTTTTAAAGCCCTTATACAGGTCTTGCATTTTACTTCCTCTTTGATTGTTTTTTTGCAAGAACGGCAGCCACAAACTTTCTTGCCTGTTCTGCTGGGTCTTTAGAGTTCATGACACTTCTTGGAATAACGATTCCGCCTTCTTCAAGCGTCATTGGAACTGTATCGTTTTTAAGGCTGTCTCCAGCAACCTTTGCTTGTCCCGGGATTTTTACTCCAGCCTTATGAGGCTCTTTTTGTCCTGCTGCCACCTTTTTTACTTCTTGCGGTGGTAAGTATTTTTCACCGGGGCTTACCATTGCAGGCACTTTACCGCCTTCAGCAAATCCTGGTTGGTATTGTGGTATTTGCATTTGTCCGATTGTCTGCGGTGTTACCATGGGATTTACAGGAGCAGGCATTTGTGTTGGTACACCTAAATTTGCTCCAGCATATCCGCCTTGCGTTTGACCTTTAACGCCAGGTTTAAATAATCCAGCTAATGCGCCGCCAATAGCCTTGCCAGCACCCATGCCCGCTTGCATTCCGGCCTGGTAATTTCCTTGTGCGCCCGTCATTCCTGCTTGAAAACCTTTTGCAAATCTTTGTCCTGCTGTTTCTTCTTTTTCTTTTTCATCTTCTTTGTTTTTTGTAACTTCACCACCTTCTGCAAGTCCAATCAATTGGCCTGCACCACCAATCAATCCGCCAACAAGACCAGATTGAAATTGTTGATTACCAGAAGCTATTGCTGCTTGGGTTGCATTTCTTTGTGCGATTGCATTTAAAATGTTTTGCTGGGCTGCTGTTGTTCCTTGAATTCCTAGTTGCTGAGCACCCTGGGCTAGTCCTAATTGTTGGCCCGCAAGCCCAGATAATTGTTGTCTTGCTGCTATTTGTTCTTGTGCTCTTAAAGTTGCTGCCTGTCCCGCTGCTTGTTGTTGTGCTCTTGAGCCCGCCAAAGAAGCTTCTCTTGCCAACAAGCCAGCACTTGCACTTGCTCCCCTTTGTCCGGCCATTAAGGATTGTTGTGCTGCAATATTTCCGGCAGTGGATTGTGCTAACTGTGCTTGCGCAACGCTGGGGCCAGCGCCAACGGATGCATCTCTTAGTTGCTGTGCTACTAAAGCCTGATCTGCAATAGCTTGTGGACTTCTTGCCTGAAGTGCTTGAGTAAATCTCCGTTGGTTTTCAAGCGCTTCTTGTTGTTGATTATAGAGTTGCTGCGCTTGAGCGGGACTTGCAGCATATTCTGCTTGATAGTTAGCCCCAGAGCCCCCGCCGAAAAGACCACCTAAAAAGTTCATGGGTCTATTTTGTAATTTATCTCTAGTAATCATTATAACGCCCTCAGTATGATTTTTTCTTTTGAAGTTTTAAATCCATGCCTTTCAGCTCGCTTAATAATGCATTCTTCTCTTGTAGTTGCAAAAATCTTTTTAAAGCCCAAAGACTTGGCTAAATCTAAAATAGTTTTAGTTAATAAATCTAAAGCTTCATTCCTAACTGTGCTTTCAAAGTTCTGGTTACTTGCCATGGAATCAATAAAACAAACTTCGCCCTCCATAAGCCTAAGTCCTGCAATCGCTACAATCTCATCTTTGTAAATTGCCGCATAAGTATGACCCGGCAAATCAGACGCCTTTACCTCAAATGGCACAAACTTATTAACTTTGTCCATTTCGGTCTTTTTATTTAAAATCCTTACGTTCATTTTAGCCAATCGTTGTAAATTGATTCTGAGTTCTGTAACCCTTTTTCAATCCTACCACCACATTTAAGCCTGAAATTTCAAGTCCTTCATCATAGCCGGGGCCGGATTGAGCTTCTTGCAACGTAACCTGCATGCTTTCACATTTTTGATTTGTAATCATAATGCGCCATTTTTCCACATCAGACAAATCGGTAATTCCGCTTGCAAAGTTTACTGGAGAGATTACAACAGACTGAGAATCATAAGAATTAAAGTCGTAAGCTATCGACACATTAAGTGTGTGGTTACTTACATATTTAGCAAGCAAAAACATAAAATAGGCTCTTTGAAACCCCTGTATTCCAGCCAAAGAAAACCAAGCTGTTTTAAATTTAATTAAAATGGGGCTGGTGTCGTCTAGAAAAGCCCCCCTGGTTTGTCTTCGAATTTGCCCGTTATTATTTAAGTAAGTTTGTAAGTCATTTGTAATAATGCTGCTGAGATTTGGCATCCCAACAAATTCAGACCATTGTTTGTAGAAATAATCATACATGAGTGTTTTGCCATTATTTAAGGCGAGCCTTACTTCATTTGTTCCGGGAACTAAGTGCGCAGAAGTCACGATGTAATTCTCTGCTATTCTTTCAACATTTGCGCCTATGTAACTTGTAGACAAATCTCTTCCTAATAACCAAATACCCTTGTTGCTTTGAAACATTAATCCGTCTTGCATGAACACGATTGACTTTTGATTTGCGCACCCAACCGTTGAAGTAATTAAAATGGGCTCGCTATACTGAGAATTGGCCCCCGAGTTATCTGGCCCGATACCGTTTAAATAATAAATACTATTTTTTTTAAAAATAATTAACTTGTCATCCATTGGGAACAAGCACTCTACTGGACCCGTCGTGCCCTGGCTGCTTTGAGTTGGGGATATATACAAAGTAAACAAAGAATTCATTTCAATAGGAGTTCCCTGAATTACTTGTTTTGAATAATAAATATTATTAGGATTTTCAGAATCGACAAGCCATTGTCTGTTGTCAAATATAGTTAGCGATTTACACGGTCCCAATGAATTGTTTTGAATTTGAGCATCAGCGTTGCAATACAAAATAGCGCTTCCGGTCAATGAATCGAAAGACAAGTCGTCTGTATAAACTAAATAATCAACAAGGGTATTATTGCTAAGCGGTTGCCTTACGTCGCTAGTTAAATAAAAAGTTTGATTGCCCTCAAACCACCTATAAATATTAATTGTAACATTTGGTTTATTTGTAAGCCTCAATGTTGGCACAACCACGTTAACCGACCTAACTCTTTCAGAGTCTGACATAGTAAACGCCACTGCGGCGGCGGTTGCTCCGGCTAAGCCTGATACTGTTATTGTGCTTGTTGCCACATCAATAAAAACTATAAAAACTCCAGGGCTAAAAGAACCACCACTAAAGCGCTGCCCTACTTGTAAATCGGCAATGTTTGTTACGTTGGTAATAGTATTTGTGCTGATTGTTGTGTCACCCGTAAAGTTTGAGGCTGGCTTTATGGTGAAAGTTACAGGCTGAGTTGCGCTTCTGTTTATGTTTCCTTTGTTATCTGTCCATTCATATGTTGCTGCATATTGATAAGTGCCAACGGCCAAGTTTCCAGACGTGCTTAATGCCTTAATAGTAACCGTGTCTGGAAAAACAAAGAAATTATTTTCTGTGGCCAAAACCCCGTCGTAGTTCCATAAATATCCGCCTGTCAGGGATAAGGAGGTTCCTATTTCCGAAAATCCAGTTTTTTCATACAACAATTCCAGTTTGCACGCTCTTGCGGTGTTATTTGAATAGTTGTTAATAATTGGAACAAGCCCGGCACTTGTCTCTCTGCCGAGACCAACGGCGGTGAGCTCTTGTGAACCTTGATTTAAGTACGAAAACCAAATTTGATTAGAAAAAAATGTTGTTGACCCGCTAGCTGTTGCGTTTCTGGTTAAAGTTATCTGACTGGCAGAATCTATGCTTGCAATATAGGTATCTGTAACGGGAGTTGATGTGCTAATTACTCTTTGCCCAACTTGTAAATTATTTGTTGATGAAATGCCAGTAACAACCGCGCTGCCATTAGTTGTTGTTCCAGAAAAAAAATCTATTGTGGTGTTCACAAGCCCAACTCCAGCATATCCAACGCCAAACAAATATGCCAATCTTGCTATGATGTTACCGTCGCTGTCGATGACGTAATAGCCGGGTTGATAAGTTAAATTTTGAGTTCTTGTTGATCCGAAACTATAAGTTCCAACAAAATAAATTGTGCCATCTAGCTGAAAGGCTTTAGACCAAAGGCCAAGCCCCCTTTTTAATATTGTCTTTGTGGCGCTCACTACGCCAGCAGTGGTGCAGGTTCTTTTAAAAATTAGGTTGGTGGGTGCCTCGACCGGGGACTCTATTGTTGTAACAAAAGGGTAAACATTTTCTACTTCTGCCAATATGGTTATGGTTGTACCGATAACTTCCATGGCTATGTTTTTTACTTTGTAAAAAGTAAACGTAACCCCCGCTTGATTTGATAACCAAGTTACGTTTGCTTGAACGGTTGTTGTATTGGTAATTGTGTTTACGGTCGGTCTTTCGTACGGCTGCATAGCCACCGTAGTTGTAAATGGAGTTCCAACGCTTGTTGTGTCTAATTGAATTCCAGGAAATATATCGTCTGTATTTGTGATTGTGTCTATGGTGCTTGTGGAAGCAACGGTATTTCCAGTAAATGTTGTCAAAATCCATCTTTGCGGAAAACCAGATAACACGCTAATTGTTCCGCCCGATTCTGTAAGCCCAGTAATTTGTCCATCGCCAGTGCTGTTTTGATAATTACCAAAATAAGCATTTGTTCCATTTGTGCAGCAACCCACGATGTCTGCTTGAACTGTGTTTGCTTGAATAGGAGTAATTACATTGAAAGAAGAATCAATTGCGCCCACATAAAAACCAGAAGTTGTGTGATTGTATCCAACAAAAATTCTATTGTTTGCAACAATTGCGTCCCATTTCATGTGCCCGGTTGCGGGAATTATTGGACTATAATCAGTTGATATACTTACGGCAGATGTTACGTTAAGGGTTGATTGATCAATCGTGATGTATTTTAACGAATAATTAGCGCCGTTATTTACAGAAAAAATAATTACAAATCTATTATTGAGGAAAAAAACTTTTCCTGGACCAAATAAAGTCCCGCCGTTTGGATCTAGTGCGGTTGGATTTATTATGGTTTGGCCGGTTGTGGCGTTTTGTATTGTATAACCGTAAAAAGTTCCAAATCCCGTGTTTAGTTGTTGATAAACAGTACAAATAAGCCCATTTGAAGACTTTGCAGCGTCCGCATAAAAAGTATCAAAACCGTTTGCAAGACATGATAAGGTTGAAACATTTGTCGGATAAAAAGCGCCTTTGTTTACAAAGCTTCCGTTTTGCTGATTAAACGCATACAAAGAATTTCCGACGGCAATAATGTCATCATTGTAATTTGTGATCTGATTTACTGTTGAATCGTTAATTGTGCCAATAACAGAAAAACCATCTCTTTTTTGTAATCGTCCATTAGTGTTGAAAATAGAATTTTCTAACTCAATAAAATTTTCAATTGGAACTTGCCACGGGTCTGATTTTGTATCTAGCCCCTTTGAAAAGTTGATGTTGATGGGTTGCTTTTGCAGCACTTAAAACACTCCTAAATTTATATTTACACCCGATTGCTGAGCCTGAAACGGGGTTGCCGTTGTTGATGCAGTAGCATTTACGTTTAGGGTAATTTGTGTTGATTCTACTTTTATAATTCTTGCAATTGCTGGCGTTGGAACACCAACTATCGCGTTTACCAATTGACCTTCTTGCAAAAAAACGGTTTGAGAAGAAGAAATATTTGAAATAATTGGCGACCCGTTAACGGTGTCTCCAGAAAAAAATATAAAAGCTGGCAAGCAAACAAGATTTATCGTTGTTGCATTAAATCCATCGCTATATATATGTGCCGCACTTTGTATATTGGTTAAAAACCACCCCTGGGGGAGTTTTCCTAATTTGTGCGTAATTTGATTAGAGCCAAGAGCTAATTCTATGTCTTTTAAAAAAGAAATGTTGTTTGCCGGGTTTTCTAAAATTGGATCAAGCAAACTCTTCCATCTTGTTTGCATTAAATCCATGTTTAGCTTTATAGGTAATTGCATTTAGAAACCCGATCCGAAAGGACCTCCCCAACCGCCGCCGTTAGGCCCAAATCCGTAAACGCTTCGTACATCGCTTACAGTATCAGCTTGGCCCTCGTCTCTGTTGGGTGCAGATTCTTCAATTCGTTGTTTTAAATAAGCAATCTCCATGTCGAGTTTGCTCGTATCAGATTCTTCTTTGTCGAGTGCGTATTTAGCAGCTCTTGCAATGATGTAATTTGTCCAGCCGTTAAATCCGTCAGTGGTATCTGTTTCTTCTAGGAGCTGAGATCTTCTAGGAACGTACCATAACCCAATAGGCTGATTAGCTGCTGGTTGTGGAATGAAGCGAATAGCATCTCCGACGAGTCGGTACTGTAAGCCAAAGACACCATAAAGCGTGCTAGAAGTGTTGGGG
>Ga0208162_1001447_pt1 | contig 12356 bp, 21 predicted proteins | sample CB_VirMetaG_4_FD_184539 | JGI IMG/M metagenome (GOLD analysis project Ga0208162, IMG submission 184539) | Freshwater to marine saline gradient viral communities from Chesapeake Bay - CB_1508_1M Viral MetaG (SPAdes) (version 4) | ecosystem: Environmental > Aquatic > Marine > Coastal | place: USA... | reverse complement strand
ATCAAAAACTTTTACACCAGGATTAGGATCAAGGTAGTCAGCAAATTCAGTTACTTTAAACATTAGATATTCCTTGGAATGTAAGTCATTTCTTCACCATATATACTATACCACACAGGATACTCTTTGGCAAGTATTTCATGCAGTTCTACTCGTTCAACTGTGGTCATTTTTTGTAGAACACCTTCTTCAGACATATTATGCAGAATACCTTGAACCTGTCCTGATTCCCATCGTAGTTGCCGAATACGTTCACGGTCTTTTAGTATTTCCTTGATGTTCTCTTCAAGAAATAACTTATAGAAAAGATATACCGGAGCCACAATCCAAAAACCAGTAAAAACCAGAAAAAACAAATCCATAATCATTTTTCAATCCTTTCTACAAAAAAGTCTTCAGTCAGCCAACGTAGGTCATTAGTTTCAACTGACCTGAGAAGAACATCACCAAACGTGCCGGGACGTTTTTCAACCACCTTCCAAAGAGTGCCATGTTCTTTGATTCTCTGTTTACCTTTTTTGGTAACACCTTCCAAATGGTAGATCATTTTATTTCTCCTTAAACAAGAAGGTCGTAAATGGTAAACTCTGCGTCTTTCCGAAAGTAGCCACGGTCAATGGTTCCGTCTGCTTCGATCTCATCAAAGTACACATCGTATTTCTTAGAGCACTCGATATTGAAATCTGTAGCCCACCCACCTTCATCTTCTTTGTGCTTGAAGTACCAATACTTGGCAGCTTTCCGAGCTTCATCTTCGGAAGTTACTAGAGCAATAGTTTCATCAATGTAGTGAACATAGTAACTAACACGGACAGCAAACAAATCTTTAGGCAAAATCATTACTACACCTCTGTAAAAAATTCAACCTCTTTAATACCGAACTTAATGTCAGGATTCATTTCTTCAAGAACCATTTTAAGTTCAGCAGCGTTACCGGGGCAGGTTTCTTTACTGACAACTTTCTTGTCAGTCACGTTCCATACCCAAAACTCAGTCATCTTACAAAACTCAGTCATTAGTAAACTCCATCAGCCAAAGGCTTAGTCTCAAGAATATCTAAAAAGTCTGCAAGCATACCTTCACAGGCAGCAACAGCACGTTCACGTTCAACAGGGTCTTCAATCTGCTGATACTTAGCGAGGTTTGCTTCACAAGCAGCAATGTAACTTTGAATCTGTTCAATCATTGGACTTACCTTCTTTTCTCTTACATACTTAATATAATATGTTCAGTAGGCTTTGTCAAGTACCAATCCGGACTTTTTCGTGTTTTTTTCCATTTTGCGAATTTAGATTTTTCTGTGATATAAAAGTCACGGTATGCAAGCATAGTCTGTGGAGTAGGACGTTTGATTTCATCAGGCATACATTGTGGTGGTGGGTTCCATCCACCTATCATTTTCATAGACTTAGGTGGTAGTTGTAGATAAGGCAGAACACTCTTGGCTGTGCCATGCTGTTTACCATAACGATATTCATACTCATCAGCAAGAGCATTCATCAAATCTTTTGCCCAACCATAATGCTCTACAGACTCACGAATCCATACATTAGATGGATGCTTGAAGTGAACTGCTTTGTAGAGAGTGTGTTCTAGAACAGGGTCAGGATGAACATAGTAGTCTACCATACGTTTACCTGATACAGATGGTCGTTTTGTTTTCTCACCATCTAACATACGATGTGCAGTAGAAAGCATCTGTGCAGTTTCTACCAGCATCTTTACTACATGTTGGTCACAATGCATCTGCGCTGCTATTACAGGGTCACGATGCAGATAAAAGATATTCATGATTTATTCCTGTGTTTAGTTCTTCTGATACCATAACCTAATCTTTTCATTATGTCAAGTCTTTCTTCATCAGAATAACTACGCCATTTTGCAATCTCTTCTAGTGTGCGACCACACCCTACGCATTTGCCTTCTAATATTTTACATATTGATACGCAGGGTGTTACGTTCATTTATTTTCCTGATACCAACGGTCCAAACCTGACCACCGAACTATCATAGCAATGTTTGCCAGATACAGTTTGTTTTCCATATCTGCACGAAAGGCAGCTCCTTCAAGGTCATTTTCTAACACAGCAGTAAGAAAACTTCCCGGTTGCCATCCATGTTCAACATAGTCGATCATAGACTGTACAGTATGCTCTGGAATAGGGTGTGTCTTACAGGCATCCCATATGAGTTGCTGAATCTGCTTTGCATTCATATTTGACATAATAAAAACTCCTTTTAATTTGGTACTCCCTGCCGGACTCGAACCGGCACTTCCAAAGGAAAACGGATTTTAAGTCCGCAGCGTCTACCATTTCCGCCAAGGGAGCATAAGCATTAGACTACATACATAAGTCATCATATAAAAGAGTATACTGCCTATGCTTACTGGTGTCAAGCGAAAAAACCTTCCAAAATATCTTTTTTAACATTTTTTATTCCTCAGATAAGAAAGGGCCAGCTAATATGGTATATTCTCTGGCCCCGATAAAGTAAACTTATTATATACTATGATTTATAGATTGTCAACGATAAAGTTGTTCCTCTAAATCTTTTATTGATCTACCCAGATAATCTCGTTTCAATTTCATTTGTCTTACCAAAGTATCTCTCCCTTGCTTAATTAATTTTCTTTCATAATGTTCAAGTTCACGATAATCTTTTTTCAAACGGTCGATCTGAGAAACGAGCATATAATGCATTCCTTCGTTAGTTAATATGTCATAACAAATCAGTCAGGTGGCATCAAATTTGGGTAAACCTCCTTGACTAAAGCAGACGAAATACCTTTGAATGGTTTCTTGTCTTTCATCTGCAATACGATTTTAGCATCTTCTGGATGAACGGCCTCAAGAAGTTCAACAAACATTCTTTCTTTTTTGAAGCCTTTCATCTCATGTGATTTCAAGAAATACCCCATTTTTCTAGCTTGCTTGTGCAAGTTGCTAGGGGCGTTGTGAATCTGATTTTCGGTGTATGGAGGAGCACCTTCTGGTAGACCAAAGATGATATTCTTATTGTATGTACCTTGAAGAATAGTTCTAAGTGCAAACGAATCATTCTCTTTAAGAACTTTAATCTTGTCTGCTTTTTTTGTAGCTTTTGAAGCTTTTTGAATTACTTCGAAAATATTTAAAGTAATTTTATTGACCATTATTTTCACCTTTTTTCAAATGTTTCGCATTAATCCGACACTGGATATATTCATTAAAGTAATCATCCTTTAGAAGTACATCATATTCAAATTGATATTTGGCTTCATAGTAGGAGCATTCACCTTTAGTCTTACAAAATCTCAAGATTTCTCTGTAGTATTTATCACCACCAACTTCTTCAACTTGCTCCTGTAATGCTTTGTTTGAACCATAATATTTTCGCCAATCGGATTCTTTGGTGACATACTTAGTTTTAGTACCGCCGGATTTAGTCTTTACCTTGGTTTTCCTGCGATTCCAGAGAAGTTTTTTACCAATGTACTTCTGATTAGTATCCAAGTTTTGTATGCGGTAGACAAAGCCTATAAACTCTTCCGGTGCGATTTCAGGGTTATATTCGGCAAACTGATAGTACCACCCTGTATAATGATCTGACATAAAAAAATAACCTCAGTGTATTTCAACTGAGGTTACTTATATTAGTCACAAAGACATCCTGCGTCATATTCTGAAATCTCATCATCTGTAAGTTCAGAACCACAATACGGGCAATGATTGGGTGGTTCATCGTAGACTAGATGAACCACACTCTCTACTTCACAGGTATCACAGATAATTCGGTATTTCATAGACCCTCCTAAAAATCAATTTCGCAAGCACCACCGGCACATGCAGCAGCACCAAGAGTATCAACATCAGTAAACTTCTTTTCTGACAATTCAGAAATCCATTCTACTTGCGTGTAAGACCTTTGAATCTTTTCCCACTTGTGAATAAGATATGCATCTTTCAAACAGTATTCGGTTTTCTTCAAGTCACCTTCAAGGTATTTATGTGCGAATGCAGTAAACCTACGCACCCAATCTTTCTTTAGTGTGTTCTTAGAGTTTTCTGCTGAAATATCTTCACCATATCCCTGCGCAGTCATACAAGCCATCCAAAGATCATTGAATGCTTGTAGACCATCTACTACAAGACCTGAGGCTAATACAGAAGCCACTCCATACTTTTTAACCATTTTTTCAGCGTTGATGACTTCAGTGTTTGGCGCTTGATTAAAATCCTTATCGCCAGAAGTAGACAAGAAGCTGATACCAGCAAAATTATCCCGATTGCTATAAACATATCGAGCAACATTATCCCAATCCTCCACTAGAATAGTATTAGAAACGTTATGTGAAACTGTAGGGTCAGCACAAAGTTCTTTGTTCTTACCAGCATTTACCCAATGCTTTTGTGCTTTGGCTACCAAGTCAAGGTGATCTGTGCCGATCAACTTATCTTTCAGAATAGAACCTTTCTTTGGTGTAATAGGGAACGAAACAACATAGTCAGTGCCACTAGCAGACCATACAGAATCTTCTACCATGTGCGGGTTAGTTTTAGCAATGAGTTGTGCAACTTCAGATTCTTTGTTTAACTGAATATTGCGAATATATCTCTCAGCGTGTTCAGCATGGATTCCACTTGCTGTTCCCAATAAGACAGAAGCATTCCCAGAAGGCTTAACACAAGTAGTCCGAGCAGCAGCATTAATACCGAGAAGACTAGCAACTCTAGCATTAGTCTCTTTAACAATCTTGGCACCTTTTTCCAGAATCTTTTCATCGAACAAAATCTCCGGGTTATTCATCCATCCTGTGATAGACACACCAAGCAGTGCTTCACGGTCAAAGATTTGCTTTGTGGTGTCTGGAAGGAATTTGAAGTCTGTGTATCCTGCTTGCAGTGTACCAAGGATAGCAGCAGCCTCACAGGCTTTGTAGAATGACTCTTCATCTACGCACAACCCACCATTAATCTCAGTCAGGTTACAACCCTGCCAGCCAGACTGACCATCAATCTGTGGGAACATACCAATCTCTACACAAGGGTTAGTGGTATGCTCAGTGGATTCAACAAATACAAATCCCGGTTCACCAAACTGCTTAATACTATCCATGATTTTCATAAAGTCTTCTTCTTTAGTTTCTTTACGAACAATCACAGCAGAGTTATTGGAACGAGCCCTTTGTGGATTATCTGTGAACCAGTTACCTGTCTTAGCATTCATCATTTCTGTATCATCAGGAGAGAACAGACAGATAGTAGCAGAACGTCTTACACCACCTGACAGAACCGCATCAGCACAGTGCATAGCAATATCATAGACATGGATAGGGCGCAGTTGCACAGGTTCTTTTGCATTCATTACAAGACCTTGGATAAGATATTCAATACGGTCTAGTGCTTGACGCAGACCATCAGGACCGGGAGCCTTAAATCCACCAGAAATCTTTGCGCCTTTTGGTCGAATGTTAGTCATATCAAAGAATACACGACGGCCTTCAAACTCAGGATGCACACCACCACCTACAAAGTAAGATGACATAAGAACATCAAGAGCAGACGCCCAACCTTCAATGCTATCTTCTACAACATAACCTTTTGCTTGCTTCTTGCGATCAGTTACCATAGGTAGTTTGTTTACGTGATGATTCTGCACAGAGAAACCTGCACCCGCACCACATAGCAGAATGTAAAAATACTCACCAAAGAAAGAAGCACGATCTACATAGGAAGAGGTACAGTTATACATTTTCATCTGGTGCTTCAGTAGTTGTTCACCACCAAACTGCAAAGCACGCTGCGCACCAAGCACTCTCTTTTCTTTATAAGAGTTAGATGCTTTTGTCATTTCATTTACAAGTTCAGTGGACATTCTATTCTTATAATAGTCTTTATGCATTTCCATTACACGATCAACAGATTCATCCCAACTTTCATACCTGTTTTCATCATCAATATATCTGGAATATGCTTCATAGAATTTTGTTTGAGACAAAAAGTCTCTCATGTCTAGACTATTGGTCATAGAACGCACCTCTTAATTTGTATGGATTTTTAGAAATAGTAATATACTTATACTATCTTATTTCTTGCACATTGTCAAGTTATTTTAATTTTTCAACTGCCCTTGAGCCAAACCAAAATGAGATAATTGCTGCAAAAATAGATTGAGATTGTGGATCCCAAATGACATCCGAAATCTCTGCCATGTTGTATCCTGCTTTCATGGCTTCCATTACAAGAACTGTTTTATAGAATAAGAAGAAACCAAAGAAGCAGTATGTAATGATTGGTCGCACACCTTTCTTCAGACCAGCAAAGAACCCTGTTTCTTTTGAGATAGCAATATCATGCTCAATAAGACGCTTGTGTTCCTCATGCTGTGCCATATCCTGCATATGCGTAAACTCAGCGTCCTGCATCTGCATCTTAATCTCAGCATTCATTTTCATCTTAGCAAGTTCATGCTTTTGCTCACGACCTTTGTTGATCGTGTCTAAAATTTTAGGAGCAAATGATGTTCCGAAACCTAGAACGGAACCAAGAAGTGCGAACATTAGTTAGGCCTTTTTCTCCTAACGAACGCCTTAAACTTCATATGTGTAGGAATAATCGCAACGCCGGCGGTCGTATTTGCTATTTCTTCTTCAGCCTTCTTTTTCTTTTTAGGCTCAATCTCTTTTAGAATTTTCTTTTTGTCAAGTGTGTTAACCTTCATTTCAGTAAGGGCTTTATTCACATCGACATTATAGTGTTCTCTTAATAGAGCTAATGCAGCAATATACGAGGCTACTCTGGACTTACCTCCAGGTGCGGTTTCAATCAATCTCTTTAGATTAAATACAAGTCTATGAAACAGGTTGAAAGCATTACGCTCTTCCTGATTCTCGATCTTCTTATCTTTAATTCTTTTACCGGTTTCATCAATGATGCCGAGTTTAAACGCCTCGGTCTCACTGAATGGAGTAACCAAGAGTTTTAAGAATCTATAGGTATAAATGGTATCAGCAATTGTAGATACTGCCATTAGATATTCCTCAAAACTTCTACTGTCTTGGAATCCATTTCGATTCCGGTTAGGTCAGTTGGTAAGATATATTTTAACTTAACCAAAAATGCTTTTATTACTGGCCAATATTTATATTCTAGTTTTAATGCCATTAACTTAATTCCTATAGAAATAGTAAAGACATTACAGAACACAATAATATGATTAATCAGTAATCTATCAGGTAAATCCCCAGTTTCAAGGTACCTATTAATAAGTCTTTTTATATACTTGGTTCTATTCAAGTCTTCATAAAACTCTTCGGTGCTAGAGCATTGGGGATTACTATAATATTGAGCCGCTACAATGAGATAATTTTCTTCTGTTACCTCAATGCTTTCATTAAATATTTTCATTATTTGTGAACTATTCCTCCAAAAGAGAAATCATTTCAGCCTTTGTCATGGACATATCCAAATCTACACCCATCTCAGTGCCACATTCAACAAGTTCCGCCTTGGTCATGGAAGACCAGTCATTTGCTTCTGGGTCAGCTTCAATAAGTGGTTCTGCAGTAGGAGCAGCTTCCTCGATCACAGGATCAGCTTCGATAATTGGAGCTGGTTCTTTAATTGGCGCTGGTGTAGGAGAAGACTCTTCTTTTTCTGCATACCATTCTTCAATTTGTTCAGCGGTATGTGTTCTTTTAACAATCAATTTATTACCATTCATCCAACCTCTGGTTGTAGGTACGGCATTTGGGCTTGCTTTAGGTGTTTTGATTTTAATCATGTTTTTATTCTCCAGAAAGTTTCATTTGAGCAAGAGCTTTTCTCATACCATCAACCATATCTACTTTGATAGGATTTACAGGCTTCTTATCACCTTTTGACTGATCACCCATTCTAGCAGGAGTTTTACTCAGTGCTTCATATTTATTCTGCTGATAAATCTTCTCAGCATCAAGTCCAACTTCTAATTCATGTTGATTTACAAAATCTTTCATTTTACCCATAGGAATATCACCAGAACCATTGTTCATCATGTTATCAAATGTTTCAGTGGTCTTTGAATCTGTACCATGTTGTGCAGTTCCAGCAGCCTCTTCTACAGACTCTCTTTTAGGGCTGTTACCGGGCGATACAACATCCCCCCTGTAGTTCCTTTTCACTGCTTTTTGAACAGGGAAAGTAAAGCTTTTGTTTGGAACAAGTTTACCTACTCTCTTTGAGTTTTCTGCGTCCACAACTTTTAGACCATTAGGGCTTACACCATGCTTCTTAGCAAGTTTTGTGGCTTCAATGGCAAGGTCATTTTTACCAGATTCATTGGATAAGTGTCCATCCCAAGAACCAATCTTTTTACCATTCTTGAAGAGTTCTAAGATACCAAAGTTGTCACTATAGTCATAGTCAACAGTCATGTAAGTGCCAGACATTGCTTCATCAATAGTTTCTGTAGATTCAAACTTCAAATCTACTTTACTCTTTTTAGCAGCACTGTAAGGGTCACTAGGGAACTTTCCATGCTTCTTACGATATGCAAGAGCCTTCTTATGAAGAGCCTTCAGTCTCTTTTGCGCACCCTTTGGTGTAGGTTCATCACGGTATGATGCATCCTGCTTATCTGTGTAGTTTTCTTCTACAGACTCTCTTTTTGCTTTTTGAACAGGGAAACCAAAGCCTTTGTTTGGAGAAAGTTTACCTGTTCTCTTTGGGTTTTCACCATCTACTGTCTTCAGACCATTAGGGTTGACACCATGCTTCTTTGCAAGTTTAGTTGCTTCAATGGCAAGAGGGTTTCCGCTAGAGTGGCTATCAAGGTCTCCAGACCAAGCCCCTACTTTTTTACCATTCTTGTAAAGTTCTAACATACCATAGTCATCACTATAGTCATATTCAACAGTCATGTAAGTGCCAGACATTGCTTCATCCAGTTCAACAGACTCATTATCTGTTTCTTCATCCATAGACTTCTTGATTGCAGACCGACGCTTCTTCAGATACTTGTCAGAAGAATCTACATCACCGTCGTTATCAACATCATCGTCTTCTTGACCGACAGGATCAAGTTTGTCTTCTTTCTTGGTCTTTGCTTTGTAGTGCTTACCTTCAAATACAAAAGTACCTTTACCTTCTGCTACAGCAGCAACAGTTGCTTCCATGAATGCTTCTACTTGCTCATCAGCAATAGACTCTGGCACCCATGCAGCACGTTCTTGCATCTTAACAGACTCGTTTTTTCCTGCATGTTGTAAAACTTTATCTATAACCCGGTTTCGATTATCTCTATGCTCGGGGTCGCCTTGATAATGAGTTTCTTTGCCCTTATGAAGAACTTTGTAACTATTATGAGTACTTATAACTTTAGTATGTTTATCTATATCAAAATGATCGTGCTTAGAGCCATCAGGTCCAGTTTTTGTTGAATGAACAGAATGAATCCCACTTTTACGCAAATCTTTCTTCAACATACGAGAATTTGTTTCTCTTTTGTCATCCAAGCGAGATTGAGAAGCTTTTGTGTTAAAAGCCGCTGCCTCCGATTGATTCTGTGCCATTTCCATTAAGGCTTCTCTAATTGACATTTTTATTATTCCTTACTTATTGAACAGGTAGGTGATTAAGGTGCCGAAACCACCCACCACGCCTGTAATGTTAAATTCATATATTATTTATAACCTTACTGAATTTAAAAATTCTTCATGATTAACAAATTCTGGCTCAGGCACTCTTGATGAATTTTTAACCTCTTTTACATAATCTGGAAAGTTAATCTTTTTTAATATTCCATTTCCTTTGGATACTACTGCCACTGAACCAGGAGAAAATTTTGCAAAGCCTCTAAAGTGACTATGTTCATTAGTGTCATAAGAAAAATTCATTTGATAAAAATTCCCAGATTCAATACTTGAAATGATATCTTTAATTCTTTCAGGTATTGGATTAACTTTTTTGAACTCTTTCCAAAACGGCGTATCCTCTCTAACAGAATAATAATGAAGATATATAAATTCAGCAGACGATTTGATCATATCAAAAATCCTAAAATTATAATCGTCTCTTTTTTTCGATTCGTCAACAAAAAGATTACTGAATATTCCTACATCCTCAAATAAGATTTCTATTTGAGCTTGAGTATGCCACAAAGAAGTGGCCTCTAATGGCTCTAAAAAGCTTCCTGCTAATCCTAATGCTACACAATTTTTTACCCAGAGTTTATCATGAGTACCAGGATCGAAAGGTATAGATTTTCTTACTTCCACATCAACACCATAGAAATCACTTACTTCTCTAATTGCTTCTTCATCACTAAGATAATTAGAGTCAAATACATAACCACTACCAATTCGATCTTGAGTAGGTATTTTCCATGACCATCCGCTATTTAAAGCAATAGATTCGGTGTAAGGCTTCAATATGTTTTCTTTTTCTAACCAGAATGCTAAAGCTTTTTTAGCAGGAAGAAAGTCTGAAAAAGAAACCCACTTTTGATTATAGAACTTACCAATAATCTTACGATGGAATCCTGTGCAATCAAAGACAAAATCCGAATCTACTTTTCTTCCATCAGACAGAACTATTTGAGTGATAAATCCTCTATCATCGGTATTGAAATCTTCTGCCTCAGCATTGATAAATTCAATTCCTCGATCAATAGCTATTTTTTCTAGAATGTGAGCCATTTTTGAAGAATCAAAATGCATTGCCATAGTACTTTTTAAATTAATAATTCCATCATCACTTTGATTACCTTCAAAGACATTTTTATTCAAATCAATTTTATCGTGAATAAGTTTGGCTAGTGTAAACCCTTCGATAGAATTAAATGTATGAAAGTAAGAGCTATTATCTCCGGACCAATTTGTAAACTTAATTGAGTTTTTAAATGTACCTCTAGAACCTTTCATAATTTTAATAGCGTCTAGTTCTAATTTTGATAGCGTTTTCATAAAATGTGGAGTAGTGCCTTCTCCTACTCCTATAATACCAATTTCTTCACTTCTAACAACAGTGACTTCGAACGAAGGAAATCTATTTTTAACATATAGAGAAGCAAGTAGACCAGCTGTACCAGCCCCCACAATAACAAATTTTTTCATGTTTACTTATTGAACAGGTAGGTGATTAAGGTGCCGAAACCACCCACCACGCCTGTAATGATTATCCAACTAATTCTATTTATAATATTTACAGTTATCTGATTCTTTTGAACCACTTTCTCCATATCACCAACCTTTTCGTAAAGGTCGTAAATATCTTTTCTCAGTATCTTATGGTCTTCTTCTTGATTGATAAGTTTTTCCTCAACTCTTGCCATCTGCACAAGCACTTCAGATAGTTTATCAATCTTAGCCTCAATACGGTCCATCCGTTCTGCGTTAGTTGGCATTAGTTATCAACCTTTGATCCAGAACGCCATTGGTAACAACTCCAATACCGAGCCTTCCATTTAGGACCGGGATTATCGCAGTTGTGTCTTGCTCTAAAGTTTTTACGACGATTAGGGTCATCACGTTTGATTTCCATATTAGGGTCGCCAAAGTTTACTTTGACCACATTACCCTTTTCGTTCTTAACATATACAGAGAACTTCTTAGGTCCACCGGGTGTTCTGAAAGGGTCATTAAGTTTAACCTTTTTACCCTGATACTCAGACTCTACAATCTGTGGTGGTTCGTCTATGTAACAACCGAATGTCTTCATAGTTCTAAGTTCTCCCAATCAATATTCTTAGGAACATATGATTTCACTTTAGCAAGCATCTGCTTATTGAGTGTGTTCAAAGGTGGAAGTGACTTGCCAGCACGTTTGATATAAACGTAATCTGCATCTTTCATGTACTGTCCACCATGATCAGACTTTACAAGTTCAGTATCTACATTCATTTTATTAAATGCAAATACAATATCACCATCCATATATTTGCGAAGTGTTTCACCCATTTTGAGAATATCACCCATAGTGTTAGATGCACCTCTATGAGTGTTCACTAGAATTTCAGCAGGAACTACTCTAGGACGGGTCAGGTTTTGCTTCTTAGCCATTTCAATATCATTGACAACCCAAACAATATGAATATTCTTTTTTTCATATCCAAGTTCTGTTACTTGTCTAGAAAGTTTCTGTAACTTAGTAGCATCTTTGAGTGTTGTATCAAAAATGATATTTGGCTTACGCTCAGGATCGGCACTCATAACAGAAGCAAAAAATGCTGCTTGCTTTCTGTTTGGTAAGTTCAAAGCATCACCAATAATCTCATGTAACTTAGAAACATTTTCAGGCACTTTCAGTTTAGAACCTAAGTCTTTCAGGTCTACACCAAACTCATCTTTAACTCGTTTGTTAATGAGTGGAGATTTACCTGCCAGTTTTTTCAGTTCA
>Ga0208162_1001446_pt1 | contig 12361 bp, 13 predicted proteins | sample CB_VirMetaG_4_FD_184539 | JGI IMG/M metagenome (GOLD analysis project Ga0208162, IMG submission 184539) | Freshwater to marine saline gradient viral communities from Chesapeake Bay - CB_1508_1M Viral MetaG (SPAdes) (version 4) | ecosystem: Environmental > Aquatic > Marine > Coastal | place: USA... | reverse complement strand
TTGGAGATAGTGCAATCAATGCCACACTTGATGGATCAAACTATGTGGTGACAGCTCCCAACGATTGGACAAGAGGATTGATTGAACTTGAAGACGTTCTTTATCAACTTGATGAAGGTGGTGGTGGCGCTGGTACGTTTAACTTTCCTTTGAATGTTCCTGATGTTCAAGACGTGACAACATTCCTAAGATCAAGCGAGAGTGATGCTGATGACTTCAGTTTGTCAAGCTTGACTGAATTGGACAACACAGCACAAAGCGAAACTGATATTTATTGGATGCTTGATGATAGTGGCCATACTCATTGTTTTTATCCAACAAGCGCTGGAGATATAACATGGACAAGCACAACACTAAGAGATCTATTGGGCTTCACAGGGAACGAATCTGCAACAACAAGCGGATCATACAGCCGATTGACTTCAACATACAAGAACGGTGGGGCCTTGCTTCCCTCAAGACCATTCCAATCTCATCATCTGAGAGTGGAGAACTTAGGCCAAAGCCGAAGAAAGATTGGTGGGGGATATGTCTCAAACTTTATTGGAAGCTATGTTGTATCAAACCTTAATTTTGATGTTGATGCGTTGCTTGATCAAGTAGACGATTATCGACACTTTACCGAGCGATTCCTTCCTTTGGTCGGTCCGGGTGAAAGAATCAACTTTTATCAAGGTTGGGGAGATTCAAGACGAGCGCTTAGAACTGCTCAAATAGTAGGGAGTCAATCAGCTTATGATCTGCTTTATACGAGCGAAGATAATGGAGATCAAGGCAGAGTCAGAGCAAGTCTACTTACTGCCAACTATGATCTTGTTTATCCAACACGACTCCGAAGACGTGTGCCTGTGAACATGGAGCTTGAACACTTATGAGCAATACCTTTTCAAGTAGTCCTCAACTTGTTGATCCAGGTCGAGTCTCAGCAAGTCAAACGATCAGAACAACCGAAGCATCAAGACTTGGTGATCTGCAAAACTATGCTTTCGCCAATGGCGGTTGTCATGATGTTGTGACTCAACTATGGGATGCTGAAGTGTTGAGAATAAGCTCATCAACCAAAGTTCAAGTGTGTGAGTGGTATATCCCAAGACCAAGCAACATTCACAACACATTCAAGTTTAGAGTGGCAGCGTTCACAACTAAAGCGCTTGCAAGTGTAGAAGTTGAGATCTACTTTCCTCTATCTGCGAATAGCTACACAGCTTCAACAACTGTGACAGATAGCTCAAGATATGCTTCTGTGTTTGATGAGTTGACAGTGAATATCACAGCGACCGAAGATGAGCTTTATTGTATATGCAAGTTCTATGTGACAGCCATCGCTTCAAACTATGTTGAAGTCTCCTCTGTTTCTGGTCGTTGGTCGCCATTGACTTCACCATTGGCCACCGGTGCGCTTGAGCAAGGTGATGATGAGTTTATTCCTGTTGGTGCTTCAAGACTTGGAGCTGATCTGCCTTTGTCTGCTCGCTTTGGAGTTCAGACACTAAACAACATTGAGATCTTGCGGAAGCGTGGCAGGACCTTGTTTAATTGGTCGGGATGCTCAAACACCATGACCGGACATAATGCTCCTGTTGGTCTTGGCATATTCGATCAACAAGTGATGTTCTCAAATGTCGCTTTGTTTGCTGGCATGAATCAAATTGATTTAGACATTGATGTTTTTATCAACATTGAAAACTATGTGTCAGGTAAATCATACGACATCTTTGGATATAAGCTGACACCTATTCAGAACGGATGGAATAGCTTTGGCTTGACACTAAGAATCCAAGAAAGTGATTTAAGCAATCAATTCAATGTTTCAATGTATAAGGTAGGACTTGAGAATACTGCTTCAAACACAGAGACTTTACTAAGTCAAAACTACAGACAAACAGACACAGCAATGTATATCAAGGGCTTGTCAATCATAGGAGTGTAAAATGCTTATTCCAACAGCCTTTGCAAAACTGCCAGCTGTCGAGTCATGCCATAATAATGAAATTGTCTTTGGTGGCACAGTTGGCCAAATGGCTAATGCTCTAGCTCAATTAACAAACTGTAAGTTTTTGGGAGAAGCTCATTATCATGTTGGACAACAAGTCTTGCCGGCCATCGGTGGCATGATCAACTTTGGCTATGGCATAAGCGGATCAATCACAACATCAAACACTTACAACATATTATATCAATCGACTCCGTTAAGTTCTCACTTGGCTGTCATTGTTCAATATAGAGCAAGCAACTTTGAGTTTGGAAACGTGTATTTAAGATTAAGATTGAGAGATACCGGCTTCAATGCTTATACAGGAACAATCCTTGATTATGGTGTGACTTTCCTTGAGGGAACAGACTTGGACAATACAAGAGACACACTAAGCACAGCCTTTACAGGGACCACACTTATTGATGCACCAACAAACACAACCTATGATCCGCCAAGACCTTTGTATGTACCAAGCGCCAATCGTGGTGAGCTGTTAAATATATCTGTTCAAGCAAATCTATTGTTGCCTGCCACAATTCATGTTTATGATATTCTGATCCCAGAGGTGACTCCATGAGTATTTCAAGCGAACTAGGCAGACGAGTTTTTGCGCTTCAAGTAAGTGGCCTTGAGTATCGTTATCATAGCAATACTCCACCAAGTTCATCCAATTTAGAAGCGAACATTGCAACGTCAATTCCATATATTGACAGGCAAGGGATCATCTCAGTTGGTGCTTTTAGCGCTTCGGTTGATCCTGCCGGTGGGATTGCTCAATATAGTCCGTTGAGTATCACCTTGCAAATTGACAAGAAAGCTGATCTTGGGGATCCTGGCATTATCTTTGGTCGGTGCGGTGCAAGAAGCGCAAGCACAAGAACACAGTTGACAAGCACAGCAAACAGAACAGCAACGATCTTCAACATTGATCAGAATCTTAGCTCACTGACTTATCCAAGATTGTTTCATGTCGGTTCGGAAACTGTCAGAGTCACAAACTATTTGACCAACAGACTTTTTGTTTCAAATCGTGCAGTAGGTGACACGACTCAACAAAGTCACTCTGTAGATCTTGAAGGGTCTTTTGTTCCTGAAGTCACAACCGAGATCACGACTTTTAGAGGTAGGCGAGCAAAGCTTTTTGCTGCTCATAGATATGCTGATGGAACAACAAGCAACTATGTTGAAATTATCAATGGCTTCATTGAGCAGAGTCCAAACATTGAAGATGGCGACACTGTTGCTTTATCAATCGTTCCTTTGACTGCTCTTATTGATTCAGAGATCAGCGACAAGATCAACCAAACTCAACTTCTTCAAGATTATCATTACTTTGATGGACAGTTTGGAAGCGCTCTTGAATATGCTCAAAGCTTGAACTTCACAGCCGATGGAAATACTTTGCGCTTGTTCACAGATACAAGCTCATCAATAACAGCCAACACATTCCAAGTTGAGACACCTATTGAGCGATCATATGAGAATTGGTTAGACGACTTTGACACTTCCCTTCCAAGTGGCCAAGATCGTGATGATTATCCATATGAGCATCCAAGATACCCAAAGTTTAAAAGATCAACTGACAGCGCTCTTGATAGTGATTGCGTATTCCCAACAAGCTTGACTTATAATGCAAGTATTCCAGGCTATGAAGTAAATGCAGATTCAACTCCAAGCAATGCATTAACCGGAAGTGAGATCACTAGCACAGCAACTTTTGAAGTGAAGCTTCCCTTGCATGAGATTAAGCAACATGAACTTGGCAATGGTGAAGTTAAGCGGTGGCCTGATGTAATCAATGATACTCTTGACTCTGATGGACCAAGCTCAACTCAAGGTCTTAGCGGTGGATTCAATAAGTGGAGATTAAATCCAGACAAGACAATCAGATTGACTAAACTTAGCAATAGTCCTTTTTCAAGCTCACTTGTTCTTTGGACTCACCAAAGTATTTTTAGGAATTATTCAAGAGAGCAATCAGAGCGATACTTAACAAGATCAATCCAACAGTGGACAAGCTCAGGAACTAACTATCAACTAGATGATTTAAGCCGGTTGAATTATCCAATCGACATTGGCGAAGGTGATGATCCGTTTTTGAACTCACCGACTCAAGGTAATATTGGATATTCACGATTAGTGACAACGACATCAAGAACAGTGGGCGCAAGCGCTCAACTTCGTGATGTTGCTAAAGCTTACTATCAATTATATGAGTCAGCCATTCTCGTTGAGAACTCGCTTGGCTTGCCAACGAGCGCCACAGTTGGCGTTGAGTATGACATTGTTGTTTCATATTACGAGCGATCAAGCGACCAAATAAAGACACAATCATTCAAAGCAACTCACCAAACCACAGCGACCTTTGGCGGTTCAGATATTGGATATTTAATCCATATCAGTGACACCAATGACTTTTCAAACAATGTAAGCTTTGGAGATTGGACCGACAAAGAGAGAACACTGATCTTCAAGGGAGCTTCCTTGACTCGTGAAGATGTTGGCAGCGTGATGTTGAAATTACTCGAAAGCGGTGGCGGTGGTTCAATCAATGGTGATTATGATGTTTTAAGCATGGGCTTCAATATCCATTCTGATGATATAGACGAGCAAAGCTTTTTAGCCATTGGCTCAAGCTGTCCATTCACTTTATCGAGTACCTTTGCCGGAAGTGGTGAAGACCTTAGAGGAACTTTTGAAAGTTTGCTCAAACTTGTTGGCGCTGTCTTGATTATGAAGCGTGATGAGACAACAGGAAGAAGCAAGATAACTTTGCAGGCCATAGGCCAAGAACGTGAAGCGGATGTCAGCACAACGATCAACAGCGGTGATTGGCTTGCAGATACTCCGCCAACTTGGGACATCTATGATGACATAGTGACTCAAATCAAATATGAGTTTGATTATGCACCAGAAGAAGACAAGTATTTAAGCGAGGTTGTTTTCAATAACCAAGAAGCAATCAATCGTTATGGCGGAGAATCTAGCAAGATCACTTTATCACTTCCCGGAGTGAATAGCGCTGATGTTGGGCGCTTTGCAGGTGATCGTTTTGCTCGCTTCCTTCCAACTTCAAACAGAATCTTCAACATCTTAAGCAATCCGCTAAGACTTTGGAGAGGTTCAATCGGAAGTGGTCCAAGTATCTTCTTAGATGTTGGCTCTTATGTTTCAGTGAGTAGTCCACATTTGAGAGGATATTCAGACAGCTATGGAGTCACCAACGGGATCGGAATGGTCAGATCAATTCATCAAGAGCTAATGAGTGAAGGATGCGAACTTGAGATCATCACAACAGGCCTTGCTCCTGTTGCCTGGAACGCAAGTGCAGAAGTTGAAGTCATCGACACGACAACAAGCGTGACAGTGTTCAACGATATATATGGCACAGCTGACAACACCTTCTTCAAAGTTGGTGATATTGTTGACTATGTTCCCAAAGGGGACCATGACAACGCAATCACAGGACTAGAGATTCAAGCAATCTCAGGAACGTATATAACTTTTACAAGCGCTCATGGTATAACTTCAATAGGTGGTACACTTGAGCCAACGACTTATTCAAATGCAAGCGCTGATCATCAAGCGGATGCATATCTCGCTAATTCAAGCGACATCATCAACACAACAATCGAAGCGCAGGAGTTTTCATAATGCCTACGAAAGCAGAACTTGAGCAAAAACTTGACGATCTAAAGCATGACTTAAGACGCAGTGAGCGAGCATTGAATCAAGCTAGACTCGACTTAGAGCAACTTGATACAAATGCTTATAGTCAGAATCATACAACTCCGGCTTTGTCTCCACAGACTCGACAAGCTCTTGATCGTGCTCATGCAGAATGGGAGCGCGTTGTCGTGGATCCTGACGCAAGAGTTGATACTTATTGCAAGAGTCGAGAAGGGGCTGGATGGTCTTGGCAAGCTGACTACACTCATAATGGACAATATGCTTGGTGCGGATTCTTTGCTGCTTTCTGTCATACAGCTGTCAAGTTCCCTATTCGCCAAAAAGTTATGCCAAGCTGTTATCGACTATATAAGAATTGGAGCAAGACATCGCGATCAATCGAACATGGTAAAGTTGCTCCCGGTGATATTGTCGTTGTGTATAGTAGTAAGCGAGCGCTTCAAGGTGATCACATAACTCTTTGCATTGACAACTCAACTATCAATGAAGGGTACATCACAACCATTGAAGGAAACGCACATGGAACTCTTGGTGATGGCGAGTATGGCGAAGGAGTAATCAAGCGCCAGCGTAAGTTCTCAGAGTTTGCCCATGTATATCGATTGCTTGGAGAAGACTTTGATGAGTAATCCAACATTGACAGAAAAGATGGGCGGTCGAAAAGCGCTTGGTTTTTATGCTGCCTTAGCCTGTTGCTTCGTTCTCGCTTTGCTAGACAAAGCACATACTGAAGTTCTAGGATTGATTGACACATTATTCTTTATCTATGCCGGCGCGAATGTCATGGCCAAGCGTCAACCACAAATCCAAATCAATGAAACACAGGGGAAAACAAATGAGTAAACTTGGAGTCCAGAATCCTATTTCAGCCGGTCAATTTATTGCATCTTATGATGCGACTTCAGTGGCAAACACAGATTGGCATACATTAACAAGCAGTGACTTTTATAATCCGAAAACCGGTGAGCAATATGCTGATGGTTTAAAGTTCTCTCTTATCAACATGACAAACAATTCAGCAAATATCGCACACTTAAAACTTCGTGCTGCTGATGGAGCAGGAGATGGTAAAAGCAATACTGATGGTGTGATCTTTGTTCCCGGTATTTATCAAGTTGACAGCCAAGCGCTTCAAGACTCTGATATAACTTCTATTGCTTATGCAAAGGGTGGGAACAGTGACAAAGTCATCATTAATGTCGGCTTTAATAAATAGGAGTTAATCAATGGCTATTAAAACAGATATTCTTCTAGGCTCAGGATCAACAGAAACAAGCACTCTTGATGATGTCACTTCAAGAGGGGCCACAACCACAAACGCAATCACTGTTGGTGGTGTTACTGTTGGGACCGAGTACAGCTTGCCAACTCTCGATGGTTCAGAGAATCAAGTTCTCCAAACCAACGGAACCGGAACTGTAAGCTTTGCAACTTTGGACTTCACAGGTGGCCTTGAGTATAAAGGCGCTTTCAATGCAACAGCAGGAACTCCAAGCCTGACAAATGCCGAAAAAGGTGACTTCTACATCATCGACACAGCCGGCACAATTTACGGGCAAACTTGGGCGGTCGGTGATCATCTTCTGATCAATGAAGATATGGGTGGAACAATCACCAACAGCAAGATCGACAAGATTGATAACACTCAGGCAGTGACAAGCGTGAACACTCAAACCGGTGCTGTTGTGCTTAGTGGGAATGACCTTTTAGCTGATCACACAGCTGTCAACTATACAGCAGCTAACAACAACATTGATGGCCACCTTAGCGGAATTGATTCAGCGCTTGGCGCTGTTGCTAGTCCAACTCTTGATGATGTCACAACTAATGGCGACACAACTACAAACGCGATCAACGTGGGTACAATCACCACAAGTGGCGACATCTTAGCTGACACAGCAGATACAAGAACGATTGGCGATGAAGCGACTCGATTCATCACTTATCATGGCGACATGAATGGAGCGATTAGATTCAAAGCTAAAAACAATCAAGGAAGCGCAATCACTAAAGGCCAAGCTGTTTATATCAGCGGAGTCAGTGGAACAGTTCCAGAAGTTAAGCTTGCTCAAGCCAATTCAGCTTTAACAATGCCAGCTTTTGGTCTAGCGCTAGCAAATGCCAATGATCAAGCTGAAGTTCAAGTCATCACCTTCGGCAATCTGACAGATTACAATACAACAACCTATTCTTTGTCAGCTAATGATACAGTTTATATTTCAGCGACCACAGCCGGAGCTTTGACCAATTCAGCGCCAACAGGCGAAAGTAATTTGATTCAGAACATTGGTCGAGTAGTGAGAGCGGATGCAAGCGCAGGAATCATCAAAGTCGGCGGTGCTGGTCGTTCTAATGCTACTCCCAACCTTAATCAAGATAAGATCTTCTTAGGCAATGCTTCAAACCAAAGTGTAAGCACAGCATTGAACACTATCGGCCTAAGTAAGTTCAACAATGACTCAGGCTTCTTGACCGACATCACAAGCGAGAGCCTTAATGACTTGAGTGATGTAAGCTTCACAGCAGGCGCAGGGATTGATAACTATGTCTTGACCTATGACAATGCAACAAGCTCTTGGGGGGCTGAAGTAGTTCCAAGCGCTCCTGTGACTTCAGTGAACACTCAAACCGGTGCTGTTGTTGTAAGTGGGAATGACATCCTAGCTGATCACACTGCTGTCAATTATACAGCATCAAACAACAATGTTGATGGTCACTTCAGCGGAGTTGACACTAAGCTTGGAACTTTGTTGGCAGACATCACAGGTGAGAGCCTTAATGACTTGAGTGATGTCAGCTTCACAGCTGGCGCAGGTATTGACAACTATGTTCTGACTTATGACAACGGAACAAGCTCTTGGGGAGCGGAAGCAGTACCAAGCGCAAGCCCAGCAAGTGAGACAACAGCTGGAGTCATTGAGATCGCTACAAATGCCGAAGCGACAGCTGGAATAGCGACAGACAAAGCGCTAGTCCCAAGCAATATCAGTTCTCTCGATCTGTCTGCAATGGACAACACCACAAGCGCTTTTATCTCGAACATCACAAGCGAAAGCTTAAATGATCTGTCAGATGTCAGCTTCACAGCCGGAGCAGGAATTGACAATTATGTTCTCACTTACGACAACGCAACGACATCTTGGGGCGCGGAAGCAGCACCAACAGCAAGCGCAGCAAGCGAGACAGTGGCTGGAGTAATTGAGATCGCTACAAATGCCGAAGCGACAGCTGGAATAGCGACAGACAAAGCGCTAGTTCCGAGCAATCTTTCAAGTGTTGACTTGAGCGTTCTTGATAATACAACAAGCGCTTTTATAACTGTCGGTGGCATCCCAACAGCAAGCGAGACAACAGCCGGCAAAATCGAGATTGCGACCAATGCGGAAGCCGGAGCAGGCACAGCGACAGACAAAGCTTTGGTCCCAAGCAACATCAGCTCGCTTGACTTGTCAGCAATGGACAACACAACAAGCGCTTTCATTAGTGACATCACAGGTGAGAGCCTTAATGACTTGAGTGATGTCAGCTTCACAGCCGGCGCAGGAATTGACAACTATGTTCTGACCTATGACAATGGAACATCAAGTTGGGGAGCGGAAGCGGTTCCTAGTGGTGGTTATACTTACAGCGCAATCACTGCCGATCCTGCAAATGCTCAATATAACTATCACTACTCATGCACAGGAACATTTACTGTCACTCTACCAGCTAGCGCTTCGGGTGATGCAGGCAAAGAGATCAGAATCAAGAACATGGGAACAGGAACTATCACTGTTGATGGCAATGCAAGCGAGACTATTGATGGCCAAACAACCATTGATCTTGATGTTCAATATAGTTCAATAACATTGATCGCAACCGGGAACACTCCAGCAGCTTGGGAGATAGTCTAATGAGTCATAATAAGATCAAAGTAGCTGGTCAAAGCCCTAACGCTAATGGTGAGATCACTGTAAATGTAGAGCATCTAAATGATGTCAATTTAACAAGTGTTTCAAATAATCAAATCCTTCAATATGATAATGCATCAAGCAAATGGATCAATGCAGATACTAGCGCTTTGAGTGGTGGTACTGTTTTATTTATTGGAGATGGCTCTTCTACAGCATATCCGACCGGCGGCAGTGCGTTGGCAAACGGAGTTGATCTCCATTTTTATAATGTAGTATATAACGGAGTGAGCGCCACAGTCGGCTCAGGTTGGATTGATTCCATAACACTACCGGCTGGAAGTTATTTACTTAATGCTGTAGCAGGAATTACATTTAGCTCGAGTACCGGTGTTGCAACTTATAGGTGGCATGATGGGACTAACTATTTCGGTACTCAAGGCAACGTTAAAGACGATATAAATACCATAGGATCAAGTTGTTCGGGTTATATAACAAGTGCATCATCAATGACGCTTACAGTAAGGCTGGATTCTGCTCCCGTGAATGTTAATTCATTAGCAGCTCAAGGCAATAGGCAAGCTGAGTATGGCTATATAGAAATTCGGTATCTAGGATAAACTATGAGTCACAATAAGATAAAAGTTGCATCAAAGACACCTAGTGAAATAGGTGAAATTGTTTTAAATATTGATGATATAAGCAGTGTTTCAACACCGACAGATAAACAGACTCTTGCATATAATGGCACAGATTGGATCGCTAAATCAATGTCGGTGGTTATAGATTTTGATGAAACTCTCCATACCGAATCATATGCAGTCGGCGGTACAAATTCATCCACAATTTTAGTTAATTATCCATATTCTCCCGCCCGATTTTATAGATTCGCTAATCACACTACTAACTTAAATCTCTATACTGATTCTGTACATAATGCAGATATTGAAATGTTAGAAGATGATTTTGGCGGCGGTACGGTTTGGTATAAAGGATTTAAGTTTCTGACAGCCGGGATTTATCGAATTACCGCGAAGCTAGTGATTGGGCCAAATAGCACTGATAATTCCTTTGTTGAACTTCAATTAAGTAATGCTGATAACTCAGTGACCTACGGGCCGAGATTTCAAGTCGGTAATGAAAATGTAAAACAAAAAAACATTGTCGGTATAGTCAATGCTAGTGTGAATGATGAAGTTGGTTTTTATAAACATGGAATCACTAACTCCCCTAAATATTGTCAGGTGGGCGATCCAAATATTTTAATAGTTATAGAAAGATTAAGTTAATGAAAATAAACATCAAACGAACAAATACGGTTTCTAATCATATGCTTGTCGAGTTTAGCGAAGCCGGCAAAGTTCAACCATTTTCAAACGGAACTTTTGCTGGTGTTGTTGAAAAGTGCAGACAAATCACAATTTTAGAGAATGACATTGAAGTCACTTATGATATTTGTACTTTAATAACTCACGGAGCTTGCATTGCTCAACTGTCAGGAACAGCGCCACAAAATGGTAGTAGTGCTTATATTAACGGCTCATTTGTATCAAGCGCGGGCTCAACACAAATCGGAATCATCGCTCCTAGACCTTTTCCAGAGTCTGGAGATTATGCAGACGGCGACTTAGTGAATATGGTCTTGACATGATTGAACAACTATTAAGCAGTCGAGATTCAATTCCTTATGTCATAGCTTGCGCTTGTATCGTCTTGGCTTTGGTCGTTGGCTATATGTTCGGCCACCAAGATCCAGCTGTTGTTTGTGCTGACTACATTGTCAAGGAGCATGAAGCGACAGAAAAAGCGCTGCGCTTAAATGAAAAGCTTACTGAATGCAAGATCACCAAAGTTGGGGATGCTGTGATTGATTGCCAAAAAGTCTGTGATGATCAGACAAGAAAAGCGCTTGAGAACTTCAAAGCGATCACTTGTGAGGATTAAGCCATGAGTTTTTTTTTATCTTTAGCTATCTTCCTGAGTCCGCTTGCTCCGCTAAGTGATATTCCACCAACTTCAATTTGGTTGGGTAAAGGAATCCCAATTATTCAAGGTGAGAAACTGAAGCCAGGTGATGAGATCAAAACTATCAAAATGGCTTTGTCAGTTTATGACTTTGTGAGACTCAAGGGAGCGCTTGAAGGATCAACTGATCTTTGTCAATGGGCCATTGAAGAATCTGTCAAAGAGTGTATGCATGGAATGAAAACTCAGCTAGACATCGCGATCAATCGAGAGTCTAGTCAAGTTGAATTGATCCAAGCTTATGAGCATAGATTGAAGCAAACTGAAACAGCATTGAGCGAAGCGGAAAAGTATAATAAAATACTTCTATATGTTGCCGGTGGCCTTGCTATTGTATCAGCTTCAGCAACAACACTCTTTTTCATAAGGAAGTAATCATGGAAAGCATGAATCCCATTGATGTTGGTCAACTCTTGGCCTTAGCTGCTTTTTGGTATTCGACCACCAAAGATAAGGCCCAAAAGTCAGAAGAACTTGGCCGGATGAAGCAACAGATTGCAACGCTTGAAACAAAGAGTGTTCAAGTTGATAGTCAGTTAGACAACATCAATATCAAGCTCAATCAGCTAATGGAATCAAACGCTAGACTCGAAGCTCAGATGAGATTATTGCTTGGAAAAAAAAACCTTAAGTTTGTCGACACTCCCATGAACTTTGCAAGCGGTGTTTATGAAGGCTAAACATCTTCAAGTAAGAATCAAGCAATGTGACTTGATCGCTTCTAGCTCTCCTTGTCCTCGAAGAAAAGTTGGCGCTGTAATCGTTGATCCAGAAACGAATG
>Ga0208162_1001445_pt1 | contig 12365 bp, 23 predicted proteins | sample CB_VirMetaG_4_FD_184539 | JGI IMG/M metagenome (GOLD analysis project Ga0208162, IMG submission 184539) | Freshwater to marine saline gradient viral communities from Chesapeake Bay - CB_1508_1M Viral MetaG (SPAdes) (version 4) | ecosystem: Environmental > Aquatic > Marine > Coastal | place: USA... | reverse complement strand
TTTGTGGTAAAATTAAAGAATATTTTAATAAATGAAAAAAGTAGTTTATATAACAGGTTGTTTAGGATTTATAGGACAATACGTAACCCAAAAATGCCTCCAAAAAGGTTGGTATGTTAGAGGCATAGATAAATGTACTTATGCCTCTAATAAAGAATTATTAAATGTATTTAATCAATATCCTAATTTTACATTTGAAGAAAAAGATATTAATGATATAGAGTTTTTATATGACTGTGATTATATAATTAACACTGCTGCTGAAACTCATGTAGGTAATTCTATTATTAAAAGTGATGATTTTATTCATTCTAATATAAATGGAGTTCATCATTTACTTGAGTTACTTAAAAATTACAGACAAGAAAATTCTAATACCCCTATATTTTTCCATTTTAGTACAGATGAGGTATATGGTGATATTGTAGAAGGAGAACATATTGAAACCGATTTACTTAAACCCTCTAACCCATACTCAGCAACTAAAGCTGCCGCTGATATGTTAATTCAAGCATGGTCTAGGACTTATAATATTCCTTATATTATATTAAGACCTACTAACAATTATGGATTAGGTCAATACACCGAAAAACTTATTCCAAAAACTATTAAATTTATAGAATTAGGCAGAAAAATTCCTCTACATAATAACGGTACCCCTATAAGAAATTGGTTGCATGCTAGTGATACTGCTAATGCTGTAATTTCTATAATTGAAGCCGGAGTTAAAAATGAAATTTATAATGTTTGTGGAGGTTTTGAACAGACTAATTTGGATACCGTAGAAAAAATCATTAAATTATATGATAGTAATTTAAATATTAATGATAATTTAGACTTATCTTTTAATCGTGATGGTCAAGATGTTAGATATGCTTTAGATGATTCTAAATTAAGATCATTAGGTTGGACACCTAAAAAAGTATTTGATGAAGAATTACCTACTATCGTAAAATATTACAAGAATAAGTTCATATGGTAAAGAAAAAAGTTTTAGAGCATCTTATAGATCACCTAGTAGATCAAAATATTGATACTTTCTTTTTAGTAACTGGAGGGGCTATTGTTCCTACTATTGATTATATTGGTCGTAAAGAAGGAGCAGAATATTATTGCTTTCAACATGAACAATCTGCTGCTATGGCCGCTGAGGGATATTATAGAACTACAGGTAAAATTGGAGCAGTATTAAGTACAAGTGGTCCGGGTGCCCAAAATTTACTTAATGGTATTTGTGGTTGCTGGTATGAATCAGTTCCTTGTGTCTTTATTACAGGACAAGTAAGCACATATGAATCTTTAACCTCAGTAAGTACTAAACCTCGCCAAGTAGGTTTTCAAGAAATGCCTGTAGCCGAATCTTTTAGCCATTTTACTAAATTTGCTACTAGATTAGAAACAGGTGATTCATTAGAAAAAGTGTTGAATAAAACATTATTTGAACTTAAAATAGGAAGACCCGGACCGGTGTTGTTAGATATTCCTGTAAATATCCAAAATGAAATAATCACAGAATTCACCTTAACCGAATCTATAAAACTCCACACACCTGATATTGATTCAGTACTTAAAACTATTAATTCTAAATTAAAAAACAGTTTACGCCCTCTATTATTATTGGGTCACGGGGTTAGATTAAGTGGAGCCAAAGATGAAGTAAAACAATTAGTAGAAAAACTTAATATTCCTTTTGTAGTATCTTGGGGTGGGTTTGATTTGTTACCTCATGATCATCCTCTATTTGTAGGTGATATTGGTGTTTACGGTAGTCGTGGTGGCAATTTCGCAGTCCAAAATTGTGACATGCTCCTTTCAATTGGTTCAAGATTAGATACTAGACAAACTGGGGGTAATCTTCAAACATTCTCAAGAGAATCTTATAAAGTAATGGTTGATATTGATTACAATGAAGTTTATAAAGATAGAGGACTTGAAATAGATTTACCAGTTGTAAGTGATGCTAAGTGGTTTATTGAAAGTTGGTTAAATAATTTACCTCAAACAATTAATAGTTGGGAAGAACATACCCACAAATACAAAACCCTACAATTAGATAACCGCCCATTAAAGGATAATATTTTAACTTCATACGAATTCTTAGAAGAATTAAATAATCATCTACCAGATGATGCTATTATTATCCCTGATGAAGGAGGACACTTAGTTTGGTCTATGCAATCTATTAAACCAAAAGGAACCCAACGTATGTTCTCTAATTTTGGTAACTCATCAATGGGTTATGGGTTACCCTCAGCTATTGGGGCCGCTATTGGAAATACTGGTCCCGTGATTTGTATTGATGGTGATGGTGGTTTTCAAATGAATATTCAGGAATTACAAACAATTAAACATTATAACCTACCTGTTAAAATTTTTATAATGAATAACAATTGTTACGGTATTATTAAACAATTTCAGGATTCATATTTTGATTCAAGATATATTGCTACTGAATCTCAAGATTATACAGCACCTGACTTTGTTAAAGTAGCTGAAGCTTATGGGATTAAAGCTGTAACTGCTACTAAAGATAATTATAAAGATATTCTTAACTTGGCAATGCAAGAAGAAGGTAGTATATTAGTAAATGTTATAATTGATAAAGAACAAAAATTAACTCCAAAATTAGAATTTGGAAATCCGTTGGAAGATATGTCACCTTATTTAACTGATAAACAAATTGAAGAAAATATGGTTATTGACATGATTCCAAGGAGAGATAATTCTCAAGGATGGATAACTTTAGAAAAATAAATTTAAAACAATTAAATCATGGCTGCAGATAGCAAAACGAAAAAAACAATTCTAACCTTAAACAACAACAAAAAGAATAATGTTCCAACTGTAATGGTTACAGCCTACGATTATCCTCAATCTCGTATTGCGGATATGAGTGGTGTAGATTGTATTCTAGTAGGTGATTCATTAGGAATGACCACATTAGGATACAAAACAACCATTCCAGTTACTATGGATGATATGGTCCGTTCATGTGAGGCCGTAAGTCGAGGTGCTGATAATGCATTTTTAATTGGTGATATGCCTTATATGTCTTATCAATCTTCAAATGAATTAGCAGTTGAAAATGCCGGTCGTTTTATTAAAGCTGGTATGGATATGGTTAAAGTTGAAGGAGCTATGGTAGAACGAATTAAAGCAATTGCTGATTCAGGTATTATGGTTATGAGTCACTTAGGTCTTACTCCCCATACTCGTGCTAAATTAGGTGGTTACAAAGTTCAAGGTAAAACAGCTGAACAAGCTGAAATCGTTCTTAAACAAGCATTAGCTCTTCAAGAAGCAGGTTGTTCTGCTTTATTACTTGAAGCCATGCCAAAAGAACCTGCAGGCATGATTGCACGTGCTCTAGATATTCCAGTTTATGGAATTGGTGCTGGTGATGAAGTAGATGGTCAATTAGTTATTTTTCATGATTTGATGGGTCTGTTTTGGGAATTTAAATCTAAATTTGTAAAACGTTATTGTGAAGCAGGCCAAATGATGACTAGTGCCCTTACAGAGTATGTAGATGAAGTTCGTAATCGTCAATTTCCATCTCAAGAAAATTTTTATGAAATTAAAGAAGATGAACTTGAAAAATTGTTAGGGGATTCAAAATGGAAATACGAAAAAGATCATGATTATTATAATAATACAAACCACTCTGTAACTCCTATTACTAATAACAAAACAGTTATTAAGCGCTAATGAAAATTCTCATCACAGGAGGAAATGGATACATAGCTCAGAGCCTTAAAAAAGGCCTGAGCTCATTTCCTTATGATGTAACTTGTATCACAAGAAAGGATTTTGACCTTACAGACAAAGAAGCCACTGATAAATGGTTTACTAATAAACATTTTGATATAGTTATCCATACTGCTATTAAAGGAGGTAGCCGCCTTAAACCTGATACTGGAGAGGTTTTTTACCAAAACCTTCAAATGTTTTATAATTTATATTATAATAAGTCTCATTTTAATAAATTAATTCAATTTGGATCTGGTGCTGAGTTAGGACAACCTACTACTCCTTATGGTTTAAGTAAAAAAATTATAAAAGATATTTGTAATGCTGAGGATAATTTTTATAATATTAGAATATTTGCCGTTTTTGATGAAAATGAGTTAGATACTAGGTTTATTAAATCTAATATAAAACGTTATTTAAAAGGGGAAGACCTATATGTGTTCGCTGAAAAGAAAATGGATTTTTTCTATATGAAAGATTTAATTAAATTAGTTAACTTTTATATAAAAAATGATAATCCTCCTAAAATTATTGACTGTACTTATAATAAGTCTCCATTTTTAACCCAAATAGCTTCCTTAATTAGTGATCAAGGAGGCCTAAGACGAAGAATAAGACAAGAATGGATAGGAGATTTCCCCTCATATTCAGGTACATTTACTGATTTAGGAATAGATTATATAGGATTAGAGCAAGGCATTAAAGAAGTTTATAATAAATTAAAATGAATATAAAAATCAAATACCATATAATGCCTTGGGAAATTGATTATGCTTTATTAACATTTTCCCAATTGAAAAAATCTTCATATCATCTTAACCCTGAGGATAAAATTTATATAGATGTTGCTTTAAATCTTTCAAGTTATATTATTAATTGGGAAGAATCTAAATTACCTAAAGAATATTTTATTAATAAATTTAATTCTCTCCTTTTAACATTAACCGATTTTGCATCTGTAAGACCTATAATATATAAAGAAAATGAGTTGTATGGTCATTTAGATTTAGAAAAATCTCAAATAGAATCTCATATAGATTATTATGTGTCTATTTGTCCTGATATGTGGTTTCATGAACATTTATTGTTTTATTTAATTGAATCTGCTAAACAAGTAAAAAATAAATATTTTGTTATTACCCCTGAAATTCATAAACTTTGGGATTCTACTTGGGATGAGATTACAAATGAAAATTTTAAAGATATTCCTTATGATAAATGGGATAAAACTAACATATTTGATATCCAAAATATAGCCTCTAATTTAGAAGAACCTTACCTTCAACCTTCTAATAATTTTAAATACGCAGGGTGGTTTGATTTATACAGTAAATCTTTTATTGAAGAATTAGCCCCTATTCCAGATGAATGGGTTGGTTATGGGCCTTGGGATTTTTATAGTATGATAATTTCGGATTATGCTAAAAAAAACAATGTAGATGTTGAAGAATATATTTTAAGAAATCAAGTAATTTTTGAATATCATCCTGATAAAAATGATAAAAGTAGTTTTGACAAATATTATAAAAATTTCCTAAAACTAAATGATATTCCTAATCAAAGAAAGTTTGTAGAAGAAAAATTTCCTTATTATATTAATCAATGGGTTAATTACGTAAAATCAAAAAATATTATATGAAAAAATTTATAGTTACAACAACTATTAATGAACCCACACTAGCAACTCGTAGGTTTTGTAAAATAGCTAAAGAAAAAGATTGGACATTTGTCATTGTAGGTGATACTAAAACACCCCACGAAATGTATAATGACCTAGAAAATGAATTTGGAGAATGTGTAATTTACCTTCACCCAGATCAACAAGAAGTATTTTATCCCGAATTAAGTGAAACTATTGGTTGGAAAACTATTCAACGAAGAAATATAGGTTTTGTATTTGCTTATGATCAAGGTGCTAATATTGTAGCTACAATTGATGATGATAATATCCCTTATGATAATTGGGGGGATGAAGTATTAGTAGGAAAAGAAATTGAAATTGATATCTATGAACATAAGGATTTTATAGTATTTGATCCTATTTCTCCTACTAATCATAATGATTTATGGCATAGAGGTTATCCTATTGAATTAGTTCCTGAAAAAAATAACATTGAATATAAAGGAAAACGTTTACGTAAAGTATTAATTCAAGCTGATTTTTGGGATGGGGATCCTGATATTGATGCTTTGTGTCGTTTAAGTAAATTACCAGTATGTAAATTTGATGAATTTAAACCTTTTGGTAGTCCTGATATAGCCCCATTTAACTCACAAAATACGTTTTTATCACGTGAAGTCTTGCCTTATTACGCGGTACTACCCCATGCTGGTAGGATGGATGATATTTGGGGGGCTTACATTGTACAACATTATTTTCCACGTTCAGTAGTTTATAATAAAGCAACAGTTTATCAAGATAGAAATGAACAAGATTTAGTTACTAATTTAGAAAATGAAGTTATTGGATATAGAAACACATTAAATTTAATTCAAGATCTAAAAAATTATTATAATTATCTTCCTGAGGCTACTCAAAAGTTTTGGGATGTTTACAGAAATTCTTTTAAATAATGAAAATATCAGCTATTATTATTTCTAGAAATGACAACTATGGGGGTTATTTAAATGAAAGAGCAACTTATGCTATTAATTCAGCAATTAATACTTATGATGAAGTATTTTATATAGATTGGAATTCACCCACCCATAGTTTACTTTATGATATCCAAGATAATTTACAGTTAAAAGGTAATTTAAAACATTTTGTAATACCCCCTGAGGCTGCTACTCAACTTACTAATTTTGACCCTCAAGCTCAAAAATGTTGTGAAGTATTAGCACGTAATATTGGTATTAGGAGAGCAACGGGGGATTATATTGTTTCTACTAATATTGATATTATTCATCCTAAACGTGAAGATATTGAAAAAGTAATTAATGAAAGTGATGGTAATACTTTTATTACTTTAAGTAGAAGAGAAGTTACATGGGAAATTATTAAAAAATTTCATGGTGGAGAGATGAAATTCCAAGAATGGGATAAATTAAGAGATTATATTTATGTAAATTCTGAAGAAAGAAAATATGAAGAAAAAACAGTAAAAGGTGATGACTATAGTTTGATTAATTGTTGTGGGGATTTTCAATTAGCACCTCGTCATGTTTGGGAAGGAATCCGTGGATTTGAAGAAGAATTAATTTACCCTCTATTTGCTGATACTAATGTACAGAAAAAATCTGTTAAACATGGTTTTGGATTAAAAGCAATTTATAATCCTCCTATGTTCCATATAAATCACGGTTCTAAAGGATGGGGTGGTGGTGGAATTGCTGATGGTGTTAATAAAAAAGGAAATGATATTAATCAAGCGGTTACCTTCGCAAATCAAACTAAAAATTCTGAAACATGGGGATTTTCAGATATTGAAATAGAATATGAAATTCTTTAATATTTATTATTAAACCCATTAATACTATTTACTCATGGGAAAAAATATTAAAACTAAAGAAAGAGAAGTTCCCTTAATATCATTTGAATATGAAGAATGGGAAGATTTACAACACTTAATATTTGAAGATACCTTTATCACCCCCATTTTAAGGTATACTTTAGAAGCTATTAAATATGCTATTGAAAATAAATTGAATAAAACAGAATTATTTATTGTTGATAATTTATCTTTAAGTGTTGAACTACCTAAATCTGAATTTTCTAATGCTTTAAAACGAATACTTAAATATTATGAAAAAGAAGAAGATTATAATGAATGTATTGACATACAAAATTTAATAAATAATTTATGAGAAAGTGGAAATTTTTTTATTTACAAGATTCAAAAGAAGAAGTTTTAGGTATGACAAATGCTCAAACTCAATTCCAAGCGGAATTATTTTTTAGTAAAATTAAAAATTTACCTCTTGAAAAATTTAAAAAAATATTTGGAGTAAAAAGTTTATAAATGGATAGTTTAAAAGAAGATATTCAAAAGTTATTTAGTTTAATTTTAGGTTCTAAAGTTAATACTGTAGAAAAAAAAATAGATATAGATGAAAAAGATTTATTTGTTTTTTGTGTGCAACAATTAGAACTTTGTTTTCAAAAAGAAATGAAAATTGAAGAACAAGGAATAGATCTTAATCCTATTACTAATCCTCTTTGGTTTGTAATTGAAAATTTATGTGTTGCCTTTTATGGAAGTGATGTTACTGATTTAATTATGTGGTATCTTTATAATAGAAAAGATGAAGAAGAACAAGTACAATACTACATAGATGATAAAGAACAAAAATACCTTTTTAATACTCCTCATGATTTATGGAGTTATGTAAAATATCGTTTTTTATAAAAAAACTTGGATTGTCCCAAATTCTTTCGTATCTTTACCAAAAATAATAATAGTTATAAGTTATGAAATTAGAAATGATACCCTGTCTTCAATGTAAACAAGACATGCCTAAATTAAGGCTAGAAAAATATGGATATAAAAATTGTATAAATTGCTCAACCACAGAAACTTATAAAGCATTAATTACAACTGGGGGTAATGGCGACCACACTTGGAATGATATCCAAATTCTTACCGATGAGCAATATAAAAGATACAACCAGGAAGAAGAAAAAATTGCTAATAAATCTAGAGATTTATCAAATGGTTATAATGATGATGATGATTCTAATCTTCAAGGCCCCTTTACTATTTTAACCCCAGAAGATATTTAAAATATGCCTAAAGCTAAACCCTTAAGTAAGGAACAAATTTTAGCAGCAATGGATAAAACTCTATCTAATAGAGCAGCTAGTAGGTATTTAAATGTTTCTTACCAACACTATAAAAAATGGGCTAAAATTTATACTAATGAAGAAACGGGTCAATCTTTATTTGATAAACATTTAAACCAACAAGGGAAAGGAATTCCTAAATTTTTAAGGGGAAATGGAAAAGAACCAGCATTAATTGATATAATTGAAGGTAGAGTAGATCCTTCTTCATTTAACCCTGCTAAAATTAAATACCGTTTAATTTCAGAGGGACATTTGGAAGAAAAATGTGCTAATTGTGGTTTTTGTGAAAGACGAGTATTTGATTATAAAATGCCTCTATTGTTGCATTTTAAAGATAACAATAAAAAAAATTACAGAAAAGAAAATACTGAATTGTTATGTTATAATTGTTTCTATCTATTTATAGGTGATATATTTACTAGTAAACAAATTGAAGGAATGGAAGATCATAAACCCGTTAATTTAGGGAAAAATGATTGGGATGTTGATGATTACCATCTTAGAAGATTAAAAGAATTAGGTTTAGATGATGATGAAGATGATATAAACCAATACATTTCTAGAATATGAAACATAAAAAACATAATAAGATTGTAAAAGATTACGATACCCAAAAACAAAAAAATCTTGAAAAATTAGCAACCAAAATGTTGGAAAACGAAGAAAAATTTCGTATATTGAGGGATAAGAAAATAAAAGGAAATTTTTTAGATTTATTCTAATGGTGTATAAAATAAAAGTTAAAACACAAGAAGAATTTGAAAATCGAGCAAAAAATTTAGATTTACAAATTTCTAAAGCTTGTGTGCAAGGCATTTTAAGTAACTTGCATACTAAAAAACGTCATATCTATATATTAGAAATTACAATTGAAGAAGATGGTGAAATTTTTGACGTCACTTGTGATAGAGAAGATTTTATAGATACTTTAGAAAAAAATTTAATAGTAATGGAAAAATGGGAACAGTATGAAACCTGTTCTGAGATTGTTAAAGCTTTAGAAATTTTAAAAACCAAATAGTTATGTTGTTTATTTATAATAAAAAAGAAGCAAAATTTCTTTCTTTAAATTGGAAATTTTACACATTGATATTTTGTGTATTAGGGATTACAATTATATCTTTTTATGATTTAGGAAGAAAAAGTCGAATCATACACTATACTCCTTTAGAAGCTAAAATTATTTTAAATAAACTAAATGATTCCTTAGATTTTTCTCCTGAAAGATTTAAAAGGGAATTAAAAAGGATAAATATTAAGTATCCCCATATAGTCTATGCCCAGGCTTTACTTGAAACCGGATATTTTAAAAGTAATATTTTTTTAGAAAATCATAATTTATTTGGGATGAGGCAAGCAAGAGTAAGGGTTAATACTGCTAAAGGTACTTACAATGGTCATGCTTATTATAATTCCTGGAGAGAGAGTATTTTAGATTATGCTTTTTACCAGTGCAGATATTTGTCCCAAATTAATAATGATGGAGAATATTTTCAATACTTAAAAGAAAGGTATGCCGAAGATCCACTTTATGTAAATAAACTAAAATCAATTATAGAAAAAGAAAATCTAAAAACTAAATTTTAATTATGAGTAAAAATTCACCAAAAGCTCTTTATGAGCAAATTAAAATCTTTAACAGTTATATCCATTATAATTCTAAAAGAAAAAAGAAGAAAAAAAAGGAAATTCCTCCATATCTTAAAATTAAGAATGATTAATTCTATAATTTCAGTATTTTATTCCTTAGATGATAAAACTTTAACTAAAATGGCAGAATTTGAGGGAGGAGAAAGTTTAAAACAGTTTTGTATACTATTAACATTAGATATCCAAATGGAAAAAGAAATAAAAAAACATAGATTTCATTTGGATACTTAAAATATTTTTCGTATATTTACATATTAAATAATAAAAGTTATGAGTAAAAATTTAGGTCCTATTGCCCAAGAATGGTCAAAAATCAAATCAATTTATGATACTAATACTAATGGTAACTCAGAGTATGGTAAAAATTTTAAAATTGGGGGTGAATTAGATGCAATGATTGAGGAGTTTATTGATAAATTAGGAAAACTTACCGAACATTATGGTTTTAGATGTATTATTGATGGTGTGAAATTAGATTTGTGGAAAGATAGGATTTGGAACTTATGCGAAAATGCAGGTTTGTTACCCCCATTGCCTAAATCAATACAAGAAAATTCTGAGGGTGAAACTGAAGATGAATGGGGATCTTCAAATGAAGAGGATTTTTTTGACGAAGAAGAATTTGATCATCAAATCTATAATGGCTAAAAAAAAGCTACAGGTATTTAATGAATATTATGAGGCTATACTTTACTGTATACTACATAATATAGAATATAAAAGAATATCAAAGCACCATACTCGTTTAAATACTTCAAGAGATTGGTTTGTGGTGCAACGCAATAGAAAAGTTTTAAAAAATGTCTGAAAAAAAAGGATTTACAGGTAAAATGAAGTATGATTTTGATACTTCTAAGTGTTGTGAGATAGAATGGAAACCTGGAAGATGGGGAAGAGTAACATCTCGTGAATTTAGAAGTTTTAATGGAAATCGTAGAATTTTAAATGTTAGTGATCCATCAAATTCCTTTTACGAATATTATGAAGGTCCTATATATTTTTATGGTACTAATAATAAAGTTCCTGAAAATGAATTATGTGAAGGATACAATTATTCAGGGGGGGTTGATCCTAGGGAACAATATAGAGTAACAGGAAGAAAAGGTAGAATATGAGATCTTTATTTTTAGGAATATTTTTATTTGCTTTAGGGCAAATTGCAGTATGGTTTCAAACTAATGGGCAATTTATATCTCCTTGGATAAAAAGTCATCCTCTATTGATGTCAATTTTAGGTATTCCTATAAGTTTTGCTTATATATGGGCTACTACCTATATTGTAGAATATTATGATGGGCAATTGTGGCCTTCAAGACTTATAGGATTTGCCACAGGGATAATAAGTTTTAGTTTTCTTACCTATATTTATTTGGGAGAGGGATTATCTCTTAAAACATTAATAACCTTAATTTTAGCAATTGCTATTGTGTTAATACAAGTATTTTATAAATAGTTTTATGGGTTATCGAGAATTATTCAAACATAATGATAAATTATATATCATTAAGGCCAAAGCTCCTATTTCCTCATTTACTGACAAACAGGGAAAATTGTATTTAGAATTTGTAAAAGGAATGCAAAACCATCTGGGAGCGGATCATACCTTAAAAACAGAATCACATTTTTTATTTGTTGAAACTATTGAAGAAATTGAATTTGAAGAATTATGCCACGAGTAGATTATGAAGAAATATTAATGGATGAAAATTTTTATCCTTGTGATAAATGTAAAACCACAGAATTTTATTTAGACTTTGATATTTATAAATGTGTAGAATGTGGGGAAGAAGTTGAAATGATAAAAGCTCCTAAAGCCCCAAAATTTAAAGAAAAAAAGAAACTAAGAAAATTTAGAGAGGAATGAAAAATCAATTAAAAAAATTGTGGAATTGGGTTTTAAACCGAACCACTTTAGATGAAAAAGTTGTTGAACTAGTGGAAGAAGTAGAAGAAAGAATCGATAGAGTTAAAGAAGAAGTTAATGATGTAGTCCAATCAGCTAAAGAAGTAAAAAACCAAATTGCTGATGTCAAAGACGCAGCTAAAGGGAAGAAACGAAGAGGTAGACCTAAAAAATAAAAGTGGGGGGATTTGGATACCTAAACCATGTTTCGTATATTTACAATATAAAGAAATTAAGGTTATGGCATTATTTGTATTTACAAATTTAAACAAGCAT
>Ga0208162_1001444_pt1 | contig 12386 bp, 22 predicted proteins | sample CB_VirMetaG_4_FD_184539 | JGI IMG/M metagenome (GOLD analysis project Ga0208162, IMG submission 184539) | Freshwater to marine saline gradient viral communities from Chesapeake Bay - CB_1508_1M Viral MetaG (SPAdes) (version 4) | ecosystem: Environmental > Aquatic > Marine > Coastal | place: USA... | reverse complement strand
TACTTTTTAACTCTAAGTATTCTTCTCTTTCTACATCTTGGTAGGGAGCTTGCTTATATACATGGTCATAGAAAGGAAGGAAGGAAATGCCTGATACCTCATCAAAGTTTTTATAAACCCATGCTCCTACTTCCATCCACTCATCCTTCTTAACAGATATAGTTACAGAAGGTTTGTGTTCACACCAATGTCTCTGAAAGATTAACCAATACTCTAGCTGTTGAATAGCTGTCATGTCAGTTCTAGTTATTGCACCTTTAGGTGATTTAGTAGGAAAACTAAAAACTGTAGTTGTGTCAGGCTTACCTGCATCAGGTTCTGCAGGAATACCTGCGTCTTTCATAAACTGTGTAAGTGGGTCTGTGTTACCTGCCCTTACAGTTCTTATGTAGTATTCACTATGTCTTGCATGAATACCTGAAGAGCTATCAACTAACTGACTGACTGTGCCACTAGGCTTTACACATGTAATTGCAGTTGATTGAGGTATACCTAACATCTTGGCATACTTTTTATTTGTTTCTACTGCAACACTCTTTAGGTGTTCTAGTGTATCCTTTAGTGTAATGTTACGAGGTGTAAGTAAAGGGCAGTCAAGTATACCTGTAAGAGAAACTCCTAAGAGTCTTTCCTCTTCTGTATTCTGCTTCCATATCTTACGTAGATATTTAAAGTTAGTAAGTGTTGATTGAAATGTTCCAAGTATAGTTGCTATACGTACCTTTTCTATTAGTGAGTCTATACTATCATTCTCTCGTGCAACAACTTCAGTTAGGTTACAGAACTGATAAGGTCTAAGAATAATTTCACTACAGGGATTGCAACCAAATTCATGGTCAGCATCTCTTCTGCCATTTTCTTTTACTTTATTTTTTGCAGCTTGTCTATTAAAGATACCTCTCTCACCTGAATTAGATTCATATAGAGACAACCATTCTCTCATAAATGTTCCTATTTCAGGCTTGTCTCTATAAGCAACAGAGTTATTTGCCTGACCTCTTTGACCTTCTCTTATTATATTTTCTTCAGGTATATCCCACCATTCTCCTGACTTACAATGTCTTATTTGGTCATCATTTAAATTAGACAAAGAGATAAGAGCAGAACGTCTTACACCACCTACAACGACTGCCTGTCCAATCTTACACATAATATCATGGCACTCAATAGGATAAAGCCTTCTACCTTTTGCATCTTTAAATTTATCTATAACAAAATTACATAAGTCAAGGAAAGGTCCAGGTCCTGATGCTCTACCACCCATAGTCTTTAGCTTTGCACCTGCAGGTCTTACTTCAGATACATCTATTGTAGGTATCTGTCCTGCATATAATAAAGATATTAACTCTCTCAATGCTCTTGCCCAACCAGGTCTAGAATCAGCAACCTTAATTACTGTAGAGCTTTTCTCAAAGTGTTCATTGACAATAGGTAGCTTGTCAACATTACTTCTTTCAACAGAGAAGCCTACACCTGTACCACACATAAGAATATACATACACTCGTCAAAGGCTCTAGGTGAGTCAACAGGTATGTAACTACAGTTGTAACTAGTTACATTACAATTTTCAAGAGCAGGTCCTGCAGTCATCAATGCCCTCATAGAAGGCATAACTTCTAGACCTAGTACCTTTTCTTCTAATTTCTTTCTAAGAGAATCTGTTAAAGTTTTACTATGCAATCCCTGCATGTAATCAAAATATCTTGAGACAGTTTCTGTCCATGTCTCTCTTCTTTGTTCGTCTTCCTTCCATCTTGCATAGCGAGATAAAGCAATAAAGTTTTGATAGTCTGTTGGTAGTAAGTTACTTTTCATTTTAATGTCCTAACACTGCGTTGATTCGTTTTCTTGTATATTGTATTTCACCTGATTCTAAAACTTTAAATGCAAACTCTCTCATATAATTATAATCAACATCTGCATAGTCACATACCATTTTAAAGTCCTCTGAGGTAACACCCACAGAAGCAAAGAACCAAGCCTTTGCTCTATCTCTTTCAAGTATAGATGCTTCAGGCTCTCCATCATAAGAAGGTTTGGTTGCATCAAGTAATGCCTGTAGTATGACACACATATATAATGTCTGTTCAGGAGTTGTCCTTTCTTTAAAGACATCTTCCTCAACAACAAAGTTTAAATTTGTATTTACTTTGTTATCCATTCCTTTGGTATCCCATCACTGAATTTGCAATACTTGAATCTATTCTTCTCACACCAAGTAGCATAAGTCATCTTTCCATTTTTGTATAGTTTCCTATTAGGATTATCAAAGACAAATCGAATGTCGTAATGAGGACACTGCTTTCTTACAAACAGATGTTTCTTTCTGTCCTCTAGTACGAACCTTCCCTTTACCTCTAGGATAATTCCATTACTCAATACAAAATCAGGAATATACTTTTTGGATTCTAGCCATTCATAATTTATGATTAGCTTTTCGTATTTAAATGATACCTTATTTTCTTTTAGGAAGCAATAGGTATTGTACTCTGAATTAGAACGAAACTTATGCTTTGGCATCAGTAATTTCTTCTACATCAGGTGTCTTGTTAACCTGTGTTAGGTAACGTACTCCTGTGGAATACTTGAACTTCCTTAATCCTTTACCTTGATTGGCATCAGACCAACAATGTTCTTTGTATCCACAGAAGACGCAACCTAGTGCAAGTTTTTTATTACCTGACTTGCCATCAGGTTCATCAGGAAAACATTTCTGAGGTGGAGTAGAAGATTTAACAACTTCCTTTAGATGTTTAACTCTATCAGAAGCATTTATCATATGGATACTTTCCACAGGTAAGTAGGTAAGTTCACCTGTAGATTTATCTATTGCAAGAAAACCTGCTGAGTCATCACCTGCACTCTCTGCATAGGCACTTATCTGAGATATGTAACCAAATGGGTCATTAGTTACAAGAGAACCATCCTTAAACTTTTTAAAGCTATAGGAAGAAGCACTCTTTATATCTACAAGAGTACCATCTATTCTACAATCCTTATGACCCTTGACACCTTCTATCTCTTCCATCTTCTGCATTTCAGATACGTCATGTCCTGAAGCTTCTGCAAGAAGAATAACAAGAGACCCAAGGATTTCTCCATACAAAAACTTTATTCTAGTTTTGGCATCAAGTTTCTTTGGTTTTATATCTGACTTTATATCATACCATAATTGCCTGTCAGGTCTTCCTATTTGAGAGAGCCTTAACGTGGTTACGTCTTCTCTCTTCTCAAATAAAAACTTCTCAATAGATTCCATAACATTCTTGCTGAAGGTTTCAAGAAAAGCTTTGTCAGTTTTTCTCCTATCTAAACCTTCGTCAATAGTCCTATAAATATCTTGGACTAATGTGTCTACTTTTTTCATAATAATATTCCTTTATAAAATTTTCCCACCAACCACAACCCACTTCAGCATTAAGCTTATTTAGAAAGGAATCTCATCATTCAAGTTATCTTCTGATTTATATCCACCAAGCACAACATCAAAGTCTTCACCCTCTGCGTACTCAATAAGATTAATAACTTGAACTGCCTGCAGGTCAGCACCTACTCCACTCTTACCTGCATAACTCCATTCATAAGTTTTATAAAGGACATTAACATCAGAACCATTTCCAATTAATGTTCCCTTGATGTCTCTCTTTTGAGAGTCTTTTAAAGATGGTGGATTATTTTGATTACCATTTTTAGAAGTTACTTTCCTCTTCAAGGTAACAAAGTCTCCTCTCTCATCATCTTTATTCTTTACTGCTAGACCTGAGTCTATTGCTTTCTTTTTATTAGCTTCATCTAAAGCTAAGTCAATACTCCAAACAGGTTCAAATGTAGTGTTTGGATTTGAAATTGATGCCCAATAGGCTTTACCACTTAGTACTGGCATATGTCTTACTCCTTAGTTTGTTAGTGCAATCTTTGTTGCTTGTTAAATTATAACGAATTATACTACATCTAAAAATGTATGTCAACCCATTAATGTGTTTCATACCAATTTTTTCCTATCTTATATTCACTATCCAAAGGACATTGAACATTCAGTTCTTTCTCTGCAAGTTTCATTGCCTGCTTAGTTAGTTCACCAAACCTTTCAGCTTGGTCTCTACGAACTTCAAATTGGTACTCATCATGTATAGATGCAACAAGCCTGTAGTCATAAGCCTGTTGCACCTTTAAAGTTATTTGTCGTAACCATTCCTTACAAATGATTGCACCTGCACCCTGTAGTAGTAGGTTCATTGATGCATGAAATTGTCTGACCTTTAGTAGTCTACCATCAATACCTCTAATTAAGCCTGTCTTTGCTACCCTGTCAACCTTATCACGCAAGGTCTTTAAGGCAGGCATATTGGACATAAATTTATTAATGATTGTCTTACCTTCAGTCTTACCACCACCAACTATCTGACCTATCTTATCAGGTCCTGCTCCATAGATTAGAGCATAGATAAAAGTCTTTGCTTGGTCTCTTGTCTTCAGACCTGCGGCCTTTTGATTGGCAGTATGTATGTCACCTTCAACAACTTCCTTTGTAAACTTGGAATCACCCATGTAGTGGGCAAGGCAACGAAGTTCTAGGCTAGATGCATCACAACCTAGTAATACATAATTACTATTGGTAGGTATCCAAACTGACCTACATTCCTTTCCATAGGGAGAATAGGAAGCAGGAACTTGAGCCATGTTTGGAGAGTTGTGAGCCATTCTTCCACTAATTGCTTTTAGTGTCATCACTCTACCATGCACCTTGCCATCTTCCTGGACTACGTCTATCCAGGACTTAATCTGAGAGACCCTCTTCTGCAATAGAAGATAGTGAGCAATCTGTTGTGCTTCAGGAATATCTTTGATTCTTTTTAGTGTTCCTTCATCAACAATAGGATGCCCTGTTGGTGTCAGGTTCTCAGGTTTCCAACCTTTCTCTATTAACCTCTTTGAGATTTGTTGTCTAGAGTTAGGATTGAACTCTTCCACACTATCACTTAATTTATTACCTGTCTTTTCAGAGTATCTTTCTGTAATGATAGGTGGGAATATTTCTTTTAAATCTTTTTCTATACTGTCTGCTTCTTCTTCAAGTCTTGCACATAACTTATCTGCTTGTTCAATGTCTAGCTTGAAACCATTCTCTTCCTGTTTATTAACTATGGCTCTGACTTGATGTTCAAGAAGCATAGACTTCTTTGAATACTTCTTTAGTGTGGGTAGTAAATGTTTATATAATTTATATGTCAACTCAACATCTTGTATACAATACTTCAACATCTCTTCATTGAAGTGAGAGAAGTCATTATAATCTATCTTACCAAATCCCAACCTCTGTCCCCATGCCTTGAGTGAATGTCCACCTTCTAGCATAGGGTCAGATAATTGTGAAAGGATAAGTGTGTCTCTGACCTGTGCAAGTTTTATCTTGCTACCTGTCAGCTTGTTGAGTATGGGAGCATCAAATGATATCCCATTATGCATAATAAATATATCAACAGATTCACTCCACTTGGCAAAGTCTTTCAGTGTATCTCCATGCCATGTCAATACGTCACCATTGTCAATGTCCTTAGCAACAATACAATGAATGACCTTTGCCTTGATGTCATCAGTTTCAATATCTACTACAAATTTTCTCATAAAAAGTCCTCTACATCTGATTGATTGTTGGACTCAAGTGGATTGGCAATCTCTTTCAATCGACCTGTGTCCTTGTCATATAACAGGTAGGCAGAGATACCTGTCTCACCTGCATATCTATTCTTTAGAACCCTGACAGTAGTTGTATTTGCCATGACAGGGTCTTCTGCTTGTTGGTCTCTCTCTAGTGCAATAACTGCATCTGATATCTGTGCAATAGAGTGTGAACCTCTAAGCATTGATAAGGATATTTCTTTACCTTGCTCTTGACCTTTATCTCCTGATGCTCTTCTCAAGTGAGATACTAGAAGCATTGCACACCTAGTTTCTTCAACAAGGGAACGTAGCTTGGTCATAAGTTGGTCAATGTTTCTTCTCTCATCCTCACCCTCAATACCTGAAACAAGTATGGATAGGTGGTCAATGAGTATGTACTTACAGTCTAGTGCCTTGACCATATATCTTACTCTGTTAAGTATCTCATCAGTAGTAATAGAACCAAAGTGGTCAAAGCCATAGAATCTTCTTGTACCAATAGTCTTTCTCTCAAACTCTTTCATCTGTTCAATGGTATAGTTCTTCTGTACTTCCTTGATATATAATCTGTCACTTGCTTCTACTGACATGATATGTAACATAGTTCTTGTTATGTTTTCTTCAAGAGAGAAGACACCAATATTATGTTCTGTATTAGTTAGTAGGTGGTGCATAAGTTCTCTCATAAGAGAAGACTTACCTGCTCCTGTACCTGCAGTAAAGGTAACAAGCTCACCTGTACGTATACCATACAGCTTCTCATTCAGTCCATCATAAGGATACAAACAAGTCTCTGTGTTATCTTCTTCATAGATTCTTGATGTAATATCTGCAAGGTTATGTATACCTGCAGGAGTATAAGGTTTTGCATTCCAAAAGTCTTGAGTAAACTCCTGCTTCTTACCCTTCATAAGATACTCATTAGCATCCTTGTATCTCATGTCCATGATAAGACACTTGTTAGGTTCAAATACTTGAGCAACTTTTGTGGCTGCATTTCTGCCATGCTCATCATTATCAAAACATAATACAACTTTCTCAAACTTATTTATGTAGTCATAGTTTGCCTTGATATCTTTGAGTGCAGACTGACATCCATTCTTGATTGATATGGTTGCCCACTTAGAACCTTGCAATTCATAGGCAGACATTGCATCAATCTCACCCTCACATATAGTAAGATACTTACCACCATGAGGAAACTTCTGTTGTCCAAACATAACTGCTCTAGGTAGGTTACCTTCTGAAGAGAAACCTTTGTTCTCTACAAGTCTTATCTTGTTACCTATGTGACTATTATTAATATCGTAATAAGGATATATATGCTTAACCACATTGTGATTTCTATCGTGTAGTACTTGGACATTATAAAATTGTGTAGTCTCTTTCTTAATTGCTCTGTCAGGTATACCATCTATAACTCCACTACTAAAATTCTGATGATTACTATTTATAGAGATAGGCTTTTGTGGCTGTTCCATATCTTCATCTCCCTTTGAATAAGTTCTACATGAAAAGCAGAACTTAGTACCACCTTCATATAATACATTTGCATCAGATGAACCACACCTGCTACAGCTACCCTTCTTAATTACTTTTGATTCACTCATATCATTCCTTCCATTGTGTCAGTATCTTTGCAATAGTTTCTATGGCACTCTTCTTTACTGAATAATATTTATTATCTATCTTATTATTATAAGCAACTATACATTCATATAAGTCCTTATTCTTATCATAAGATATTACACACTCAACTTGTTTACCATCTACAAAACCATAGTAGTTATCATATCCATATTCGTTAGTCATCTTCTCCATACTCCTGTTTTATTATTTCATTTATAAAGTCAGTATCACTTTCAATCTTGTCTGCGACTTCTTCTCTAGCATACTTCTTTGCTTCATGGTGAGTGTATCCTTCTTGGATTAACTCCTCATAGATTTCTTTGTAGAGTCTTTTCTTGTCATTATCCCAAAGATTTTTCATAGTCTTCTCTGTTCTTTATAAGTTTGTTTAGATACCATTGAGCTTTCTTTAAGTCTTCAACACCATTCTTATATCTATATCTCCATAGATATTTCATAATGTTACCTTGAAGATAATAGTCAAAGCCACCATCAGTCATTGCTTCAATGGCATCTATAGTTTCAATGCCTGCTTTGTTGTAGTGAGGTGGACTGTTTACCATGTCCTCTTTTTTACTTTCTTCTTGTAGTCTTCTTACCATGTAATCATAATACCTTTCTTGCATAATACACCTATGAATAATTAATTTTCTTTACTACATCAACGTAAGATTCTAACTTGTCATTGAAGGTAGGCTTATCCATCAACTCCATCTTGTCAATAGCTTCCCACTCATCACTAGCACTTACAACATAGGTGTTTTTAACTATCTCAATGACATTAACTTCCCATCTGTTTAGTAGTCTTGTTCTTTTACTCTGCGAAACTTTACGAATCATACCACAGTTTCCTTAATATGTAAATGTATTTATACATTATCAATCTCCCTAAAAGTTTTAATTACATCAGATGAAAATAATTTCTGCAAGTTTAGTAGATACATTCTACTTGCATTATGGTCTCCACCTGACACACTCTTTTTATAATCTAAGTTATCAATAATTTTACGTAAGCTATTGATATCAAAGACTAATGTACAGAACACTTCCTTGCCTATACATAAATTATGAAACCAATAATCTGCTTCAGTTGTTTGGATACCACTTGGCTTTCCATATGACTGATACTCTATAGCAATGTTACCTGTCTTTTGCCATATGTCTCTCTCAGATTTGACTTCAATCTTTTTATCTTGCAACATATCTGCCACAAGTTTTTCCCTTACCTTACCATACTTCAAGTCCATATCAAACTTTTTCCTGTTAGGTTTAGAGGGTTCTAGATTTTCCATTGAGTTCCTTCCTTAGTATAAACTTGTGAATGCAAAAACATATATCATTGCAAATATACTTAGCAATAAATATTTAATATCTTCATTGCCCATTATACTACACCTTGAGTGCAATGTAAATGCATAAGAAAATTATTAGTAGTTTACCATAGTCAAGGTCATACTTTGTACCTTCACCATACTTCTTATGATAATCTACATTAAGAAAATCTGTAATTCTATGCCACATTTTATTCTCCTTTATTATATTGTATTATTTATTTTAATTGGGTCTTTATAAATTTTACCTTTATGTAAGGCAACTACTTCTATACCTATCTGTCTTTGTTCTTCTGTTGTTTGATTGGTATATATATTTGTTGTATTATCTTCTCTCTTATATTTAGTCATTGTCTTTACATCATATAAGAAAATTTCTTTTGTTATAGGACAGAAAACAACTAAGTCTATTATACCTGTACTAGATACATTCCTAAAAACATCATAACCTTTTTTCAGAAAGTATGTAGTAACTTGTAGTTCTGATATATCTCCTTTTCTTTTTGCAGATAATTTAGGTAATCTGTTTCTCTTCATTATACAACATCCACATCTGTTATGAATAAAAAGCCACCACCATTTCCTTCTTCATCCCTACTAACTTCAATCATTATATCTTCATGTTTGTTAGTAAGAATAAATTGAGGGAAACCATCCTCGCTCATACCTAAAAACTCTTTCACAGTAAAGCCTTCAAGTTGTTTATAATAATTATTAAATGCATTATTATTTATCATCATACTCTCTCCTCATAGTAGTTATACATTTCATTCCATCCATCTAAGTGGATACCTTTTAGTATGTGTGCAATCACATCAACTGTCCAACCATTGCCAATCATCTTGTATCTTTGTGAGTTGGATACATGATTAGTGTAGTTGTCAGGTAGTGTCTGCAATCTCTCACACTCTAAGGGTGTTAGCTTTCGCCACATATCTTTAGAGACTAGCACATTATCTTTCTGCACAGTAGTGAGACAGTTAGACTTCTCATCAGCACGTACCTCTAGTTGCCTAGTAAAAGGTATGTCAAGTTGGTCATCTTTCCTAGTGCCATTCTCATCTAGTCTACGATTCACAATCCTACCTATTGCAACCTTTGGTTCTCTATGTCCACCTTGCATTGTAGTAAGTGTAGGTGCTTTACCTTCTTGTGCATACACTCTCTTGATTGAGTCATGTCCTTTGAGGTCAGCAGTACCTACTCTAATCAATCCATCTTTAGACATGGTAGGGTTTTCCTTGAGTACCATAGTACGTTGCTTACGTTCAATACTATTCCACCATACTGCACCATTGTATCTTGCAGTAAGACAATGAGACTTGCCATTACTAGTCATCTCTTCAGTTTCATATCCATCTTCTAGTATGTCCTGCATGGTCAAACCTTTACATATCATAGGTGGTATAGTTAATTGCTCATATCTATCGTCTACACGTTTACCAAACCAATATAATCTATATCTGTTTTGTGCTGATACATACTTAGAGTTCAATGGTTGAGGTTCAAATCCCATGTACTTAGAGATTACATCTTGTGATTTTTTAGCCATACGTACATTCTCTAGCAGTACATACTTAGGTTTTATGTCATGCATAATCCTAGTGAACTCAAAGAATAACTTGCTACGTGGGTCATCAAAGTTAAGTTGATGTCCTGCGAATGAGAAACCTTGACAAGGTGAACCACCCATAAGCAAATCAATATCTCCTTCATAAAAGATAGGTTCATATTCAGACATAGAATATGGAGTTATAACTTCCCTTACATCTCCTAGCTGAACAGTATTAGGAAAGTTAGCTTGAGTTACCTTGATTGCATACTTATCAATCTCACTTGCAAAGTAATTATCTACCTTGAAACCTGCTCTCTGTAGTGCAACTTGACCACCACTACAACCATCAAATAAACTTAGTACATTCATTCTTCATCTCCTTCTCTAGTTAAAAAGTTAGACATAATTTCTTCAACATTATTTACAATCTGAAGAAACTCATCTTCATATTCTTCAAGACGATTTCCATTATCATCAAATCTATTATCAGTACTTCCATACTCTTCAATATAAGCAGAAAGTTCTGCATATAAACCTACCCACACATCTGAAGGTATTGTTATCTTAGCCATATTAAACTCCTATAATGTGATACTCGCCATTCTCATCTATAAGTGTAAGTATAGCTTCATGTTTTGGTGTGCTTGTTTGAATCTCTAGCCTATGAACTACATAAGGTAGTTGCTCCATACGAAACTTAAACTCTTTCATGTTAAGAGCATTACCTTCCACTAGATTTTCTAACATCATTCTTATTTTTATTTTATCTTTTTGGTTCATATCTTTTCCTTTCTCTCTTTAAAAAAATCATTCTTTACCATTAACTTTGCATACAAAGTAGTACCAAATTTAAAACCTTCTTCATAGAAGGAATAATCATCTTCATAGTTATCTTTTATACTACCATGAAGTATTGCATCTGTGATACCTTCTTTAAACTTTTCTCTCAAAGTATTCATCATTAATATATGCTTTTCTAATAATATAGTTGCTCTAAGATTCAATTAATCCTCCTCTTTAATCAAGATATAAGAAGCACCTAGCATACCTAATAAACTAAAGGTATATATTATGGTAGGAATTAACCCACCCTCATCTACAACGTGTCCTATAGAGATTGTTACACCTATGGTTGAAACTATAAGTAGTACTATTCTTGCAAAGTTATAATTTAAATTCATATCTATTATCCTTTCTTGTTTGGTCTTGTTTTATCAAAGTATCTCATAAAATAATCTCTTGCAAGATGTGTATGTTTTTCTCCAAAAGATTCCTTTACTTGCTCAATGATTGTTGACATTGCCCAACCTCTAATCTTTGGGTTGGCTTTACCTTCTTTCATTTTAGTTTCAATAAAATATATCACTTCCATTTTCTCATATAAGTGTGGTGTTACAGTCATTACTTTATGTCCTTCCATTTCATTTTGTTTTTAGATTTCTCATTAGATAGTTGCAGTAATAGTTTATCTATCTCTGCATCTTGTTCGCTATTGATATCTTCAAGTACTCTTATTTGTTCAAAGAGTCTTGACTGTTCATCAAGTAGGAATTTTTCTAGCTCAAGGTATGTAGATTTCTCTACCATGTTCAAGGCTTTCTCCTTCCAAAAGTCTGCCTTGTTTTTTTCTCTTTCATACCAAACTCTCATTGGGTTTGTCATACTACCACTCCTCTATTTTAAAGTTACTGAATAACTTATCATGGTCAATGTATCTCTTGCCCATAAAGGTCACTCTCTTTTTAAGTTCCTCAAGAGTTAAGTTCTTAGGTGATACTGATTCACCATTCTCATCACATGACATGATAACTGCATTGCCACTTACAATGTAATCATCTATCTGAAAGAAGTAATTGTATTCCCCCAAGTTACCTTCCTCATCAGTCCATATGTCATTGCCATTTACTTGGTATGGATAGAGTTCCAAGTAGTTACAATTAAGTAGTTCTTTTTTATGGTGATAATCTTTAACATCAGTTTCAACTATCAACTCATTCTTAGCATCAATAAAAAATGTCTTCATTAGTTTTCCTTTTAGTTACATTAATATTATATGGGCAATTCCTAGCCAAAAAATAATGACAGATAAGATTTCAAAATACATTATATACCTGCCCTCATTTCTGCAATGGCTCTCATTTCTATGTCTTCAAATTCTAATCTTTGCATTTCTTTTTTAGCAAGTTCTAGAATACGTGACCTACTTACA
>Ga0208162_1001443_pt1 | contig 12389 bp, 31 predicted proteins | sample CB_VirMetaG_4_FD_184539 | JGI IMG/M metagenome (GOLD analysis project Ga0208162, IMG submission 184539) | Freshwater to marine saline gradient viral communities from Chesapeake Bay - CB_1508_1M Viral MetaG (SPAdes) (version 4) | ecosystem: Environmental > Aquatic > Marine > Coastal | place: USA... | reverse complement strand
AACATACTAAACTTAAAATCTGTAGAAGATCAGTATGGATATGTTGCACAACCAAACCTATTAAACTTAAATTTAAAAGGATTAATATAATGTCATTATTAAATAATTTAAAAAGATACCTTTATGGAACACCAGCAGGTATGACTTCAATAGATACTGGTGATTTACTTGCTACTAATCAACAAACTCAAGGATTAATTGGTACAGGTGGAGAAATGGGTGATGGAATACTTCAACAAAATTTTAATCAAATGAATAATCAAAAAGGTGGATTATTAAGCAATATACCTGAAGGTGCTTTATTAGGTGCTGCATTATATGGTCAAGGTTTAAAAGGTAAAGACCCATTAGCAGGTGCTTTTCCTGCATTTGTTCAGTCAGCTCAAGCTAAAAAATTATTAACTCCAACAGCTAAAACACAAAAACAAGCATATAATACAAAAACAAAAAAAGTTCAATTTGCATCTGATGCAGAAATACAAGCAAGTGGAGGAACATTAGTTCCAGCTTTGCCTACAAAAAATATAGTTCAAATGCCTGGTGGTGGATTAAAAATAGAAGAAAGCTATGGTGCTGGTGGAACAGGTGGAGATCAAAAAAATATTGATACTGCTAATGAAATTTTTAGTACAGCACAAGCTATGAATAATGTTGCTAATAATTTATTTAAAAATTTAAAAGGTTCAAAAACTGGTTTTGTTGGAGAAACTATTGAATTTTTAGATAGTTTTGGTTCTCAAGCAAAACAAGCTGCTGATAGTTTTGGATTTGCACAAAATTATGAAGATACAGGTAGTGGTGCAATAGATGCAATTATGACAGATGATTTTAAAATATCTAAAGAAGCAGCTAATTATGGAAAAATTAAATCTGCTGCAATAAATCTTGCTTATTTAGTTGCAAGAATTGATGAACCAGGTGGTAGATTTACTGATAGAGATATTGCTTTAAAAATGAAAGAATTTGGCTTTGGTGCAAATCCTGAAAGAACAATAGAGATTATGCAAAATGCAATAAATTTAAGAAATACAAACGCACAAAATTCTTATAAAATATTAACAGGTAATGATATGCCTGAATTTGATGGTTCAGATAAAAAGAAAAAAAAAGATGAGACAGATGTTATTGATCCATTTAAAATATTAGATTAGGAGAATAAATGGCAACATCAATATCAGAAATTAGAAAAAAATACCCAGATTCTTATAATGATCTTTCCGACATAGAATTAGCTGATAAAATTTATGGAAAATACTATCAAGGTAAAATAGATGAGTCTGAATTTTATCAAAAAATGTTTCCTAATATTGCATCTAAAAGACTTACAGAACAAATTATATTTCCTGATGATGAATTTGGTAGTAATTTTGAATTTGAAGAAACTGCATTACCATTTAAACCAACTGTTTTTGAAATTGCTAAAGAAGCAAATGTATTAACTAATGATCCAGCCACAAGTAAAGCAAGATTTGGAGCAACTTTAGGTTATGATGAAACACAAAGTATTTTAGCAATAAAAAATAGTTTATCTAAATTATATAATCAAGACATTGATGTAAGAAAAGGTAGAACAGGTCAGCTTGAATATTTTAATCCTGAAAAAAATCAATATGCTTTAGTAGATAGTACAGCTCCAGATTTAGGAGATTTTGCTGATATAGGTGGTGACGCTATGGTTATAGTTCCTGATATTGTTGGAACTATTGTTGGTTATAAATATGGTGGTATAGTAGGTGGTACAGCACTTGGTGCAGTATCTGCTGGAGCAGGTGAATATGCAAGATTAAAATTAGGTCAAAGTTTATATGGAATTAATAAAAATTTAACTGATGAAGAATTATTTAATTCAGCACTTAAAGCTGCTGGAGTTTCTGCTGCTTTTACTATTGGTGGAGCTGCTACTGCAAATTTAATTAAAGGTGTAAATAATATTATTAAAGGAAGATTTATAAAAGAATCAGATGTAAAACTTTTAAATGACAATGGTAATGCAGATGAAATTGCCAAAGCTGTTAATGACACTTTGGATAAAGCCAAAATAAATACAAAATTAAAATATACTTTAGCACAAGCAACAGATGATGCTGATTTATTAGCTACACAAGAAGCATTTGAAAATACAAAAAGACTTGGTTTTTTAGATGAGTTTAGAAGTTTTAATAGAGATCAAGCTAAATCATTAAATGAATATTTTGGTGTACTTAAATCAGGATTTAATACATCTTCTTCTACAAAACCTATTTCAGAATTTGATACAGGAATATTAATACAAAATGTAGTAAATAAAAGAAATCAACCACAAATTCAAAATTTAATTAAAAAACAAGAACAAGCTGAAAATTTATTAGAAAAGTCTATATTTAAATTACCTGATGGTAATATTAAAGTAACAGGTGCAGAAGTAAGATCAATAATAGATGATCTTGGTAAAACATATAAAGTAAATGTAGATCAAGCTGCAAAAGCATTAGATAAAGCTGCTGATGTAAATTTAATTAATACAGATGTAATAGCAAAAGCACTAAAAACATTATCAGAAAAAGAAAGAAAAAATTTATTAGATGTTAAAGGAGTTGAGGGAGTTTTTAAACCTAAAGTTTTTGAAGATTTACAAACACAAGGTTCTAAAGTTGCATTAAATGATGTAAGAGAAACTTTATCAAGTTTATCTACAAAAATAAGAGACGCAGAAATAGGAAGTGTTACTGGTGAATCAGTTGAAGTGGGTACACTTAAATTTTTAAAAAAAGCATTCAACGAACAAATAAAAAAAGATGCAGGTACAGATTATTTAACTGAATTAGAAAAATTTAATAATTTAGTAATTACCAATAAACAATTATTAAATAATAAAATTATTTCAGAATTAACAGCAATAGATTCAAATAAAGTATTAAAAGTTGCTAATGAGGATATTTTTGCACAAACATTTAAAACTGGAATTGGTTCAGGTAAAACTGCACAAGATGTTATGAATGTTATTAAAGAATCTCCTGATGCACTAAAAGCATACAAAGATTCAATATTTAAATTTTATAAAGACAAAGTATTTGTAGATGGAAAACCAAATTTAAAAAGACATAATGCTTTTATAAATGCTTATGAAAGTCCTCTTAAAGTATTTTTTACACCACAAGAATATACAAAAATAAGTAGAATAGGTGGATTGACTAAATATACAGAAGATTTAGAAAAATTAAGAAAAAAAACTATTGATGATCTTAATAAATCTTTTGAAGGTAAATTAATTAATGCTTCACCACAAGAATTAATAAATAAAATATATAAACCAAACAACATTGGTGAAATATCAAAACTTAAAAATATTTTAAAAAATGATCCTGAAGTTTATAAAGCATTTCAAAGAAATGTTTTAACAGATATGAATGAAAAAATTATGAAAGATGTAGATAAACTTGGTTTTAAATCTTTAAATTCAAAAGCATTAGATAACTACATAAATGGTGCTGGGGGAGAGAGAGGATATAGAAATTCTTTAGGAATTATATTTAATTCAGAGTTCACAAAAAATTTAGATATTTTAAACAAAGCATTAAAAATAGCATCAAGAAAAGCTCCTGCAAGAGCATCAGAAGGTTTATATGGATCTATATATACAGATATAATTAGAGCAAAAGTTGGTCAATTTACCCCTTTAGGTAGAGCATTAACTGCTGTCAGAAGATTTTACAAAAAATCAGCAGAAAGAGTGTTAGCTAATGCTTTACTAAATCCTGCAAGTTTAAAAGAACTTACAGAATTACAAAAACTAAAACCTGAAGATGAAAGAACAGCTATAATTCTTACAAAATTAGGTGGTTATATTTTTACAGATAAAGATTAAAATGCCAACACAATCTCAAAAAAATTCTCAAGATATAATCAAATTACAAGGTGAATTAAAATTAATACATCAAAAGATTGATACCATTAAGAACAATCATCTAGCTCACATGGATGAAAAAATAAATAACATATATAAGATATTATGGTTCGTAGCTGCATTAAGCATATCAAGTCTAGTCAATCTAGTCTTAAGTCTAATCAAATAGATATTTCTGCAAGACAAAAGAAAACATCTATTAAAGGTGTGGTGGGTGAATATGAAGCTATAGCAAGTCTAACAAAACAAGGATTTTATGTAGCAAAAAGTTGTGATCCTGCCTGTCCATTTGATATTGTTATAGTAGATAAAGATGGTAGAATACAACTGCTAGACATAAAAACAAATACCTATAGAAAAACAAACAAAGGTAAAAGTTTAAAAAACAAACCTAAAGGTTCTTACAGAATATGTAGAAGTCCTACAAAAGAACAAAAAAAATTAGGTATAAAATTAATAATGGTAGATTATGAAAAATAAACCACTTAACATATCTGAATCGGCTGCTGTGCAAATGCCAATGAAAACAGTTGTTAGTTTAATTATTCTAGTAGCTATGGGTGTATTTGCATACACAGAGCTAACTTCAAGATTAGTATCTTTAGAAACTTCAAGAGAATTGTTTGAAAATGATTTGCTTAAAAAATCAGAACAAGTGCCTGTAGATCAAGAGCAACATTTTTTATTAGAGGATCTTTATAAGTCTGTAGAAAAAATGGAAGAAACTCAAGAAATGAATATGACTAACAAAGTTAATATAGAATTTTTAAGAGATCAATTAGAAAAAGCATTAAGTGATATTGAAGATTTAAAAGATAAGGTTAGAGCAAATGGAAAGAGTTACTAGAAAAATAGTTGAGTACATTAGTGATATGGAAAGAAAAACAAAGCAAATGAACTTTGTAAAAAATTTAAAAAAAGAAGTAGAAACTGGCAAACATGGTACACAAAAATATGTTATCAAACAAGGTCAGAACAAAGGTAAAGTATTATGATTGAAACAGTTGTAGCTTTATTAATGATAGTAAATAATGAAATTAAAGAACATAGAATACAAGTGTCTATGAGTGAATGTTTAAAGGGTAAAAGAGTAGCCTCAAGATCAATAGACAATAATGTTTCTTACCAATGTATTAAATCAAAAGCAGAATTAGAAAATAATATAGATGGTAGTAAATCAATTAAAAAATTAATATTAGAATAATGGATAAATATATATACAAAATTTTAGGTTTCTTTGATACTTGGTCAGAAAAATTAGATAAAGTATTTTTCCCACCAAAAAAGAAAAGAAAAAAGAAATGCAAAGATTGTAAATGCAACTGCCATTGTAAAGAAGAATTACATACACATTGGTATGATGGCGATCTTTGTGCTTGTGATAACTGCAAACATTAAGGATTTTATGAGGTGTAATTATGGAAAGATTTGTGATAATATTAGAATGTTTATGCAGAAGATTATATGGTCTTGTTTGGAGATGGAGAATAAGATTAACAACAAACTTGGAGAGAAAAAATGTACGAAGAACTAAAAGAAGAAATTAAATTATGTGAAGGTTATGTTCCAAAGATTTATAAATGTTCAGAAGGATTTGATACTATCTTTTATGGACACAAGATAACACCTGATGATGATTACGAAAGTGATATAGAATACACTAAAGAAGAAGGTGAAAGAGTATTTGAACAAGACTTTAATAGAACACTACAAGCTGCTGAAAGACTGATAGGTGAAAGAAATATTAATTATATTGCTAAAGAAGTAATTGTTAATATGGTTTATCAGATAGGCGAAGGGGGTGTATCTAAATTTAAAAATATGTGGTCTGCTTTAGATAGAGAAGATTATGGTGAGGCATCATTCCAAATGCTAGACTCACTTTGGGCAAAACAAACACCAGCTAGAGCAGGTAAATTAGCTGGAAAAATGAGGAGTGCAAAGTCATAATGTGGTTAAGTATAGCATCTAAATTAGTTCCAGGCATGATTAAAACTGGTATGTCTATTGCTTCCAATAGAAGAAAGACTAAAGAATTAGAGTCAGTAGCTGAATTAAAATTGGCTGAACGAATGGCAAATGGTGAGGTTGAATTTAAAAAAGCTGTTATTGATTCACATAGAAATGATTGGAAAGACGAATTTTGTTTGGTGCTGATCTCAATTCCTCTGCTTTTATTAGCTTGGTCTGTGTTTAGTGATGATCCAGATATACAAGCAAAGATAGATATATTTTTTGACAAGTTTGCAAATCTTCCAATGTTTTATCAAGCTCTTGTAGTCGGTGCATTTTCTACAATTCTAGGTATCAAAGGTGTTTCTACTTTTAAAAAAAAATAATGTCTGATAATATAGATTTAATAAACGAATATAAAGATCAGGTTCGTATTCTGAAACAAGAGGTTGCAGAATTACAGGATGCTGGTAAATCTAAAGATTCAGCAAACAAAAGATGTTTGCAAAAATTAGAACATTTAACCAAAGACCTTGAAGATGCTAATGATAAGATCAAAAAGTTGGAGGATAAGAAGGATGATAAATGAAAATAATGCTAACAATAGTTATGTGCAGTACCATAGCCAACACTTGTTTAGACCCACATACTTTTCCAAAAGTATATGATAGTTATTATGATTGTTTATTAGATGGTTACCAAAAATCATTAGATAAAACTAAAGAAATAGGCAGACAAGAAACAAATCAATTTCAAATATATTCAAAGTTTGGTTGTCAGGAAGTAGTAGTACCTCCACCTAAACCAAAAGTAAAAGCATGATTTATTGTGTGGTATGGAAACAAGATGATAAATATAAGATGTTCACTAATACAATCTTTCAATCTGAAGATAAAGCTATTGAATTTGCAGACAAACAAAAGTCCATGCGTAAAAAACATGATTGCAGAGTTGTAGAATTTGATTATAAATACTTTGATGGAGTTGATAAAATAGATTAATGGCAATAGATAAATCAAAAATGAAATGTAATTCACCTAGACGACAAGTACAGGGTGGTAAAAAATTTGTAGTCAAAGCCTGTAAAGGTGGTAGAGAAAAGATTATCAGATATGGTGATGCTAATATGACTATTAAAAAATCTAATCCTGCTAGAAGAAAATCATTTAGAGCAAGACACAAGTGTGCTACTGCAAAGGATGTATTTAGTGCTAGATATTGGTCTTGCAAAAAATGGTAAGGTCAATTATAAAATTAATAGTGAGAGCTAGAATGCTGTATGCTGATTTAAGAGGTCATCATGGTAAAAGATGGAACTATGAACCTGGCGATTGGTATATGGGTCGTAAAAATAAAAGGAGATAACTATGTATATGAAGAAAAAAAAAGATAAAAAGAAAAAGAAGAAGAAAAGCAAAAAAATGAAAAACAAATATTAATTATCAGGAGTATCTACTAGTTAGATGGGAATGTTGGAGGGTTAAAAAATTATGCCATTTAGTAAATATAGTGCAAAGCAAAAAAAATTAGCAAGAGTTGCACCACCTAGAAATAAAATTACAGGTGCAGATTTTAAAGCTATGAAAAAAAGAAAAAAGAAAAAGAAAAAAGTATGATGAAAAAATCTGTAAAAGCACCTAAAGGATTTCATTGGATGAAAAAAGGTAGTTCATATAAACTTATGAAAGGTGCATACAAGCCACACAAAGGTGCTGTCAAGACAGCTAAATTTATGGTACAAAAAAGACATAGTGCATGAAGCAACATATCTTAAAAGCATTAGAGAAAAGATATGAAGCTCAAATTTGTGAAGCTGAAGCAACAATAAAAATATATTTTAACAATAGTGTTGGTATTGGAGAACACCCACAACACATAGATGAAGTAGATAAGTTAGTAGAAAAGATTGCAACTGCTGAAGAAAAATTAAAAATTGTAAAGGAGTTAGATAATGGCTAAATTATGTGCTGCTGGTAAAGCTGCAGCGAAGCGAAAATTTAAAGTATATCCATCTGCTTATGCAAATATGTGGGCAAGTAAGTATTGCAAAGGTAAAGTTGGTAAAAAGAAAACTAAAAGAAAAAGATGAGTTTAAGAAAGTGGACATCAGAAAAATGGGTGGACATTGCCAATCGTAAAAAAGGTGGTGGCTTTCCTCCATGTGGTAGATCAAAAGGAGAGAAAAGAAAAAATTATCCAAAGTGTGTACCACTAGCAAAAGCTAGATCAATGTCTGCAAGTCAAAGAGCCTCTGCTGTTTCAAGAAAAAAGAAAGCTGAAAGAAAATCCAGAAAAGGCAAAAGACCTAACTATGCCAAAACATAAGAAAGTCTGGAAGAAACCAAAAGTAATAATCATAGACATAGGAAAGTGTAAATATTGTGGTCAAGACATGACCAACCAAGATAGCTTTGTTGCTTTCTATCCCAAAGGTAAAGCTCATTATGAATGTATGCGTAAAGCTGATGATGATAAGACTTATGAAAATGAAGTTAAGAATTAAGTTGTTTAGTAATTTTTTGAACTAACACATACCACTCTTTAGAATATTTTTTATCTTTAGTTTTATTATAAAGATTTGCTAGTTCATCTAATCTTGATGTATCTTTATCTCTAATTGTTAAATCATTGAGCCAATCAAACTTTTTATTTGACTGACCCAATGACATGATTGTTATATTATTTCTTCTTTGTTTAATGTTTCTTCAAGCAAGAAAACATCTTTCATCTTATTACCTAAACTACTCATAGAGTTGGGATTAGGATATAAGTTTTCATTCTTGACCTGATTACCTCTATGTATCTCTGGAAATCTGTCATGGTAAGTTATGCTACTTTCAAATGTTTCATAACTAAATCCATCAAAGAAATATGATACTGGTACTTTAAAAAATTTAGCCAACTTACCCAGATAAAAAGCACTTAAACCATTACTGCCTTTCTCAAATTTTTGAATTTGCTGAAAGGTACAGTTTAATACATTCGCAACTTTTGTTTGATTTAATTTTCTTTCTACTCTTTTGTTTCTTAATTTGATACCAATATGCTTATCAAGTTTTATTTTATTGGGGTCTTTCTTTTTTGCAGACATGAATAGCCTTCCTTTCTATTAAAGTTTATGTCTGACAATACTAATTATTCGTATAAATATTTAGCTTGTCTGTCTTGTATTTTTACAGCTTCTTTAAATAGATTTCTATACAACCTCATATCTTTAAGTATATGAACGCATAGATTTCCATTACGAACAGATGATTTAATCTTTCTATGCAAATCATCCATTTGATTTTCGATTACAGGAAGCTCATTATTTCCTATCATCTTTATCCTCCTTTTTAATTATAGAATGCTGAAGGCTTTTATTAGTTATCTCTTTAACAACTGCCTTTTCACTAGCATTCCTTTGATCTGCTGCTTTCTCAACAGAATCAAATTCTTCTTCTAAAGTTGCAGAAAATTCGTAGTAATATATTTTTTTACAACTCATAGTAATTGTTGACTTTTAATTTACTAATTTTAGGTTGTTTAGTCAACATATACTTTCGCATGAAAACATTGTCAGACTTTATCAACTTTAATTTTTCAGCATTCTTTAATAGAATACCTACCCTTTGTTTAGTTAAATTTAATGCCTTACCTATCTCATCTAGCTTGGGGAAACAATCATGTTCATCATAATAAACAGCCATAAAATCAATGATTTCTTTAATTCTAGGACTATAAAATATTTTAGTCATTGTCCTCCTTGCTTCTCATTTTTAATAGCATATCTTTTAATAGGTCGTTGTACCCAGAAATATCCTTATGGGTATCTAGTTTGTATATATCTTTCCCACTACCATCATCAATAGTTCTTGTCAATTTAAGAACAATCATTAGTTGTGGTATGATTGTAATAGGTACTTTAACCTTATATCCATTAACTATTTCTAGTGCTGATTGTAAAAAGTTAGCCATGATGTATGCGTTGTTATCAAAACTTCCATATTCTTTTTGTTTCTTTTCTAACATTTGCTTGACCATTTTTTCGCCAATGTCTATCCATTTTATATTATCGTCTTTTCCCATATTACTCCTTTAATTTTATTTGCAGATACAACCCATCATTGCACCAGTATTATCATTCATCATGTGTAGATTTAAAGTATCTACATAACCAGTTAATTTAATTCTTAATAAATTACACAAGTCCATACAATCAATCTCATTAAATAACTTTATATCTTCAACCATATTACTTGTGATTGGTATAAGATGATAAAGACCATCATTTAATATTATAAGTTCCATAGTTTAAAAGGGGTGGCAGAGCTAACTAACCGATCAAGGGAGCTAAAACAAGAGGCTTGTTTTAACAAAAACTACCACCCCATCTATTACAATTAACCTTGTTTAGGTTTTCTTTCTTGTAATTTATGAACAACTTTGCCATCATCTTTGGTATTAATCCATTCAGTAAGATTGATGGTATCACCTTTTTTTAAATCTTGGCTGACCTTAAATGATCCCCAAAATTTTTCAGGATTTTCATTATCTCTGTTTAGATAACCTTCGCCTTCTTTTAGTTCAAAAGCCATAGTCTAACTCCTTCTTTGTTTGGTTATTTGATTTCTTAATGCGTTAAATGTTTTAAATTGATCTGTCTTTGTGAACGCATCCCAACCCATAGACTGATTTATTCTGGTTTTAAGACTTTCAATATCACTTCTTAAGACCGAAGAATTTTTTTTATCTTTGTTATTTTTTATTTTTTCTAAAGCACCAGCAATATAAATTTTATCTATATTGTCTTTCTTTGGTTCTTGCTTTACTTCTATTTTTTTTACTTGAACATTTTCAAACTTATCATCCACTTCATCATCTGAATAAACAAAACCATGTATGCCAATCAATTTTAATATAGCTCTATCAACTGCTCTTTTCTCTGCCATTGCATAAGGATAACCATTTTTATTATTCTTTGGTGTGGCTTCGCCATAAGTTATAACCTTTGCTTTACCAAGACTAGCAGTACATTTAATTGCAACCACACCTTCTGCTGAATTTTTCTCAACTTCATCTAAACTATCTATGGAAACACCTTTGTTTTGTCCTGCTATTTCTATGTATCTATGCTTCATACAAGTAGCACCATGTTTTTCCCATAAGCATTCAGATGGATTAAACTTTAATTCATTTAAAATATCTTTTACGATAGGATCAATCTTCATTTTTTTACCTTTCTTATTTTTGGTTTGGGTCTTAATGATTTTAAAACTTTATCTTTAAAAGCTAAATCATCCTTTAATTTAGCCAAAGATTTTTGATATTCTTCATTAGCAATCTTCATAGTTTCATCCCTTTCAAGAAGTTTCTGATCTCTAATTTTTAATTCTTGTTTTAGTTTTCTATTCTCTGTTTGTAATTGAGCTAGTGTTTGCATTAATTTATCTGACATAAGGAATAAAACCTCCATTTCTTCTACTTTCTAAAACTTGCCAAGATAATTTTTGTGAAGTTTTAGACCTTACTTTAAATTTTTTTTCTAATTTAAATTCTGTGTCCCAAATATTAATTAAATTTATTTTTCCTTTATTTTTTTTAGATATTTTTTCAAACTCATTAATAATAAATCTAATCATCTTGCACCATTTCTTATAGTTTTTCATAAAAGTCCTCCAACCTTTGCATATCTTCTTCTTCATAATTCTTTAGCATAAAATTAGATTTATAATTTCTAATTTCAGACCAATCCACATCAATTAAACAAGCCAATCTTTTAATGCTACCATTGGCAGCTCTTAATAGTTCTTGTCTTTTTATGTTTATTTGTATGAATTTTCTAAAAAAATATTCCAAACCTTTTGGGGTAAGTTCCCAACAATTATCAGGTGTAAAAATTGTATAATCAGCTTCTGATACATAAATTAAATATGGTTTATATTTATTTTTAAAATGTTTTGAATAGACTGCTGTTTGTATGCAATGAGTAAATTGAGGTTGCTTTATTAATTGTGATTTAGAATAAACCCAATCCCCAATTCTATTTATATTACTATCTTTTCTATTAACTTTAAGTGGTGATTTTCTGACACTACCAAACCTATTTTTATGTTCTGTTATTTTATTTTCATTATCATTAACACAATCAATATAACCTTCACTTGCAATATTTAATGTTTGATCCATATACTTATCATCATACCAATCAGAAAAAGGTATTTCTATTTTCCAACCTGAAAAGTTATCTGATACTTCATTGATAGCTTCCAAGTGTCTTTCAACATAGCCTTTGACATACTTTAAAATAAATTGTGCTTTGATACCTTCATTCTCACTAAATTCAAACTGATCTATATGATTTTTAAAATGATGCTCAACATCTTCAATCTTTGCCTGACCTACTAATATGTTTTGAAACCATTCATGGATAAATGTACCAGCTTTAAAACTTATTGAGGGTCTTTCTGATTTAAATTTTAGATGTGGGGATAGATGATATTTAATAAACCATACCCAATTACTTAATGCTGTTTGACTAGGTGAGCTTGTTGCTTTGTTAAAATCACCTTCT
>Ga0208162_1001441_pt1 | contig 12398 bp, 9 predicted proteins | sample CB_VirMetaG_4_FD_184539 | JGI IMG/M metagenome (GOLD analysis project Ga0208162, IMG submission 184539) | Freshwater to marine saline gradient viral communities from Chesapeake Bay - CB_1508_1M Viral MetaG (SPAdes) (version 4) | ecosystem: Environmental > Aquatic > Marine > Coastal | place: USA... | reverse complement strand
CAACAACTATATGGAGGATTTTACCAAGGATTTTATAAACTATATGACTACCCTTATCAAGTTCTTCCTGACAGACCAGAATGTGGTTGGACATTCGAAACTTTATTGAAAATTAGAACGAATGATGTGTTGTGTACAGGTAGTACTAATACATTAAATAGTATCTATCCCAACAATAAAGGTTTATTTTTCTACATGGGTACTCGTGCTGAAAATAAGTTTCATAACATTTACTCAGCTGAAACAGGATTACAAACTTGTAGACAATACGATTATAGTTGTGACGGTAATCCGATAGATATTAATTTCAGTGGTAACACACAAACTAACCCCTGTGGTGAACCCATAATAATAACGACTAATTATGATGAAAAAATAGACTCGTGGAGTAATTCGTTTGGTTTGAGATTGACACCGTGGAATGATGGGGCTAACTCTGGTTTAACATTATGTTATAGAGCATTATATTTCACTGGAAATTGTATTACAACTTATTCGAATGAGAAAGTAGTTGACTGTGATAGAAATTTGGTTTATGAAATACCAAATTGTAAGACTGGACTGACATACACTTCAGGTTACACAATCGTTGAAAAATGTACCAACACGATATGTGATTTAGATAACATTACTTACAGAAATGAAGAACCATGGGTGTTAGTCTCTGCAAGATTTAAACGAAATTATTGTTTTGAAGATTGTGATTTGCAAAATATGGGTGGTGTTAATGATTTAATATATAAAGAAGTTTTAGATACTAATTCATATATTGATTCACCTATATTAGGAGCAACAACATCATTAGTTAGAGAAGAACCACTAATGCCAGGTTTTGAAGACCAAGGAAATAAGGTTGTTGTGACTGGATTCTATACTGGTGAAGGTACGGAACAGAGTGGTTGTAGTGAGGGTAATCCATGCCCACCATCGTCGGGGTGTACTAGTAATTACACAAAACTCACCGAAAAAATAAGATTTAGTAAACTATGGACTGATGATAAAAAATATCGTGGAGGTACATTGACGTTATTTGTTAATGGTAGACCAATCTATAGTGATAATAATTTCGAAGAGATTATACCTAGAAGATTAAATACAGAACCACAGAAACAAGTAGGTGTTCCATTTAACATCTCTTGGGGTGGTGGGACACAGGGACTGTTAGAGAATCAGACCTTTAACTTTTTGAGTGGCTCAACAAGTGGTACAACTGGAATCACTTATACGAGAACTACATGTCCTCCTTATCAACAAGACCCAAATGACTTAGGTTTATTGATTGAAGAAAATTTTGCTGGAACTTATGATGGCGGAATATCTCAAATGAGGTATTACATTGAACCTTTGGGTTATGATGAAATATTCCATAACTTTTTAGTTAATAAATCGAGATATGATTTGAAGGATTGTGCTCGAGAATGTTCGAGTTGTTTCCCTTGTCCTGTAATATATGTGAAAGACTGTGAGATATTAGAGGTGTCATTGGATTATACTGGTTCTATGGATGAGGTAGCTGTAGATAGATTTAGTTCCTATATAGATAACCCACCGTATGTCGGAGCAAAGTTCACAAGAGCAATAACAGATACGATTACTAAGTATTGTTGTAATGGAACTGGGAGTCCTCAAACTGTGACAATACCTTTTAGTGTATTACCTACAGACGTAATAAAAGTTGATATTGTTAAAACAAACAATTCTTTAGATTCGAAGGTAAGACTTCTAGGTAATCTTTACAAATAAACAAATATTTATATTCAGTCATGTCTTGTAAGTGTAAAAATATTATAGAAAATTTTCAGGGAGGTGAAATTCCATTAAACACAAAATTTTTATCAGATGTAGAAATTGATGGAACTTTGACGGGTGGTTCACCTTTAACTATCGGTGATGAAACAGGTTCCACATTATCATTACAAGTAAGTGGTAGTACTGAATTTAGTAACAACATTAATGTAATTAATGGAAGTATTCTCAGTGGTGGTACAGATTTATTGAATATTTTTTCTGGAGCACTGACACCAAATTTATCTTCTGTCTTAACTGAAGGTAATGAAACAAGTGGTAATAATATTACTATGACCGAGGGAGATGATGTTATTTTCAAATATGCTGGTTTCAATAATAATATTAATACTCTTGCATTAACTACCAATAGAGTCATTAATTTTCCTAATAATGATGGTACAGTAGCATTAACATCTGATATACAAGACACATTCGTCACTGGTGGTACAGTTAATAATGGTATTCTGACATTAGAGAGAAATGATTCAAATTCCATTCAAATCAATAGAGTAAATTCTGGATTCTTTGCACAAACAGGGGATAGTACAACAGTCTCAGGCACAACTGACGAATTAACACTATTGGGTAGTGGTGTAGGTTCTATATCTGTGCCAGCTAATACTTTTCAAATAGGTGATAGTTACGCGCTCAATATGGGGGGTAAATTAAGAACTAATGGTGCGGGACAATCAATAACCATTAGAATTGACGCGATAAGTGGTTCGTCTAGAGTTGAATTAGCTACCACTGGTGTCCTTGCATTAGATAATTTGAATGCTTTAAGAGATTTTGTATTGGAGGTAGAATTCACCATACGAAACACGGGTGGACCAGGTACTGCGTCACTTATGACATCGGGATATTTTGATTATGTTAAAAATAATGGTGACCTCGAGGGTAAATTATTTAGTTCTCTTGAGTCTACAAATTTTGATACTACAGTAACAAAAACTTTAGATATAACTGTACAATGGAGTGCTGCTGACACAGATAATCAAATCTATAGTCACATAGCAATTTTAAGAAAAATATTTTAATTAGATATTTTTTAAACCATCGGAAGATAAGACATACCAATTACCTTCTATTTGTTGTAATGTTATACAACTTTTTGGGTCTACTTGAATTTCCTCATATTGTTCATCAATAAGTCCTTCTATTGGAGTAATCTTACAGTGTTTAATACTTTTGATTATTATTTGATTTTCTTGATTAGATAGTTTGATATGTTCTGTATCACCTTTCACTATTAGTAAATCTTCACCGTTTGTTTGATAATCTTCCTCTACTATTTTAACTTCTTGTTCATTCTTATTTTCAGTAGATTTCAATTCATTAACTTCCTCTTTCAAATTTTTAATTAGTTGTAATAAACCTACAGAAAGTAATTTGTAGTTAACCCCATCGGGTAGACCAAAGGAATCGTAAACGACAAAGTCTTTCATTCCTAAACTTTCTAGTTCTTCAGCAATAAATCCGATAGAGTAATGACCACTTGCTAAATATTTAAATCCTCTTGGTTGACTCATTAACAAATTGTCGAAATGGTCTTTCTTCAAATCCTTTATGTCGTATTTGTATTTTTTCGAAGAAACGTTTCTATATATTTCACCGTCGGAAGTAATTTCTAAATCAGCAGCTCCCGCACCTGTTACTAGAATATCTGGGTTTATTTGAAATCCTGATTTTCCTACAGTCGTGTCTGGTTTTTTTCCGATAGATACAACAACAGTGCTGCCAGTAGTTCCACTTACATAGAAACCGTATGTGTCACCCGATAGGTAAACACTTAGATTTTGGTCTAACATTGTACTACCCGAAAAATGAGCTGTGGTTTCACAGTTTTGGTAAACTTGTCTACTTAAATCAACTTTGGTTCTTAAACCACTTCCTGGATAAACGTACCCCATATTATATTACATTATAAGGGTCCTGAAACGGACGGTATTGAAGTGACTTGTTAAGATTTTCTGCGACAGAAGCTTTTCTTTCCATAAGTTTATCTTCTCTCAATCTTTCTAATCTTAACTGAAGTTCTTCAATCATTTTATTTTTTTCTTCTGTTGCTTCAGAAGCTAAAGAGGAATAATCCATTGTCAACTCAGAATCTGGTACTTTTAAAGCACCACTGAATTTTCCTCTTACTCTACTTAATGTTTCTTTTGCAAGTGCAGTGAAGTAACGTCGTACCCAAGCTCTCGCGGGTGAGTTTAATTTTTCCCATGTTATTTCTTGAATTGGTGCGTCAGAAGGAACTAAAATAATATCTTTATTTGCTTCCAAACAATCATTGACATTATCGGGATTAACATCATAATACCAATACCATACTCTCGAGCCATTTACTTCGGCATTACCGAAATCGAAACGACCTCCAGGAACATTATATAGATGTAAGTATTTTGTACCTTCGGGACCGGCGGTGACACGATACGTTAAATCAGACCCAATCAGACGATTTTTTAAATTTCTATCACCCATTCTGAGTAAAATGTCATATGCTGGCATCATATAATAAGAACCGACAATACCCATTTGAGCAAAACCACCAGCTCCACCAACACCAATACCACCGAAACCACCAAACCCACCTAAAAATGGGTCTACTAACATTTCATTTAATTCAGGCCTAGAATACCACATAATCTCGTTAATTTCTCTACCAGCTGGAATTTGATAAATCTGTTGGTTTCCCACCAACTCAACATAATCCTTTTTTAATATCCAAGGACCACCAGCTTGTAAACCAACTATTTTGGAATATGCGTAGGTAAAACTGGTTTCCCAATCAAGACTTCTTGTCGCGTAAGCTCTAGTTAAGTCAGCTTCATCAACATTAATTCCATACAATGATGCCCATTGATTTTCAATCAACCAATCATAAACATACATGGAATAATCTTGAATAGCTAAATCTAATATAGAATCTAACATTTCATCTCTGAGTTCAACACCAACAATTGGTGCACCTAATTGATGTCTTAGTTGGGTGTAAATTCTATTTTTATCAAATATTGGAACGTTGTTAGCCATGTTTTTATTTTATAAATATCTAAAAAAAACATCTTGTTAAAATGAATTAATAATATCACTTAAAAATTCATCTTCATCTATTCTATCACCCATGACAGTATCTATAACGTTTTTCTTTTTTTGTAACATTACGTGGACCAATTGTTCAATAGTATTTTCAAAAATAGGATACAAACACGAAACAGTATTTTTTTGACCTATTCTGAAAGCTCTATCTTCAGCTTGGGAGTGGTCAGAGGGTACGAAACTCAAATCATTCATTAAAACAACCTCCGATGCCGTCAGTGTTATACCAACACCCCCTGCTTTTAAATTGGAAATGAATATTTTTATTTTATCATCGTTTTGGAATTTATCTACACTCTTCTGTCTTTCCTCTTTACTCATCTCACCATAAAGTATCACAGAATTTTTTTTGTAAGATTCGTGTAGTTCCATGAGTGGTTTAGTGAAGTTTGTGAAAACTATTATTTTTTTGTCTTGTTCTAATGTGTCATTAATAATTTCCTTAGTGTACTTGAGTTTCTCATTAGCTATTATTTGTCTAACTTTCATAAGTTTCGATAGGTGAATAGCTAAACTTTGATTTTTATTAGACTCTGACCAATCAAGGTATTCACCCATAACCTTTTCATATTCTTTGGATTTTAATTCCAAATAAATTGGTGTGACAATTTTTTCGGGTAAGTCTAAAACTTCTGTCTTCAATCTTCTTAATATTTTATCTTGAGTTCGTTCTCTAAGTTCTTCTAGGTTGGTAGCACCATCGGTTTTCCATATTTTAAAACCATTAGGACTTCTGAATTGTCTTCCATCACAATACCTTTTAACATAAGACACCCAATTTGATGAAACACGACTTTGTACAATTTTCAAAAGGTTAAAATAATTTATAGGTCGTGATGTCATAGGTGTCCCCGTGAGTAACCAAACTTTCCCAACTTTTTTACATAAGTCATTTATAATTTTACTTCTTTGTGATTTTGGGTTTGAAACATAATGTGCTTCATCTATTATAATCCTCTCAATTCCACTGTTTAATATCGTTCTTATACTTTCGTCTTTCAAACTGTGAAAGTTTTTAAGAATATCATAGTTGATGATAATGTATTTACCTTCCTTCCATTTCTTACCTTCAACAATCACTATCTCATCGTCACAATAATTTTCTATTTCTCTTTTCCAATTTATTTTAAGTGACGCTGGACAAACAACTAATGTCTTTTTTACATCTTCCACAATAGAAGCGATGACAGTAGAAGTTGTTTTACCCAAACCCATGTCATCAGCTAGTATAAAATTATCATTTTTTAGTAAAGATTCTATTGCTTCCTTTTGGTGACCCATAGGTGGTCTATGTTCAAATGGTGTGTAGTCTACAGTTACAGTTTTATTATTCTTTACAATAATCTGAGATTTTGGAACCCAAAATGGATAGTTTGATTCACTCTCAATAACTCTACCCCAAATATGATAAGCTTTATCACTTTCAGTTAGAATTTTTTCAACCCATATTTTTTTAGGTTTTTGAGGAAGTATTTTTTTAACTTGTAAGTCCTCTGATAAAACAACATCTATATCCACCCATTTTTTAGCTACTTTAGATTTCACTAAATGATGTTTTTTCACATATTTGCGTTGATTATCAGTTAAAAGAAAATTCTTTTTTTGTGACTTTTCTTTTAGATTTAGTATGTAGTTATTATTACCCGAATAACCTTCGAGGATGTCATAAACTTCTCTTATAGATTTGATATTATCCAATTAAGTTTTGTTTAATTTTTATTACCTATAAAAATAACCATTATGATTTAACTTGTAAAGTGACAGTATTAATGCACTTAAAACGTTCAATTGATATTTATAAAAAAAAGAACTCATCATGTCTGAAAAAAGAGTACCGATAACAAGAGTTAATAAGTTTTTTAGTGTCGAAGATAACGAACTTCAAATCTCGTTGGGTATGGAGTATCTTCACGGTGACTTAAACTTTACACTTATATTATATAGGGTTGATAGAGAAAAGTCTAAGACTGATGATGTGTACGGTGAATCGGGTGTTGAGGAAATAAGGTTTTTAACTCCTGTCGAGTTTAAAGCACTTGTTAATTTTCAAGAACCCGAGAATTCTTCTTATGGTGATGGTTTGATGAGATATTTGGAGAGTGGTAATCTAATATTATCAATATATGAAAAACACTTAGAAGAATTGAATATAGACATTAAGTATGGGGATTACATAGGGTATCCCGAGACCCCCACACGTATAAGATATTTTACAGTAGCAAATGATGGTAGAATAAAATCTGATAATAGACATACAATTTTAGGTTTCGAAGGTTTTTATAGAACTGTCACTTGTGTACCAGTAAGTGAAGATGAATTCAAAGGTATTTAAATTTTATGGGAATTAATAAAAAAATAAAAAAAACACTTAACATGTACCCACCAGTGAGAAATCAAGCTCACTATCCGAGTGGTTATAATGGTTATACTACACCCGAGAGAAGAAGACAACTTGAAGAGTTTATCAACGAAGATGGAACGTATTTACCTAAAAGTGTTTTACACGAAGACCATGATTTAGGGATGTTGGAGTTTGTAAAAGATAAGTTGTTAATAACAATTAATGGGAAGAAAATATCTTTTGTTGAACAAATATTGACCACTCAAAGGTGGGCTGAGTTTACAGAAACATGGAGTTTTTCAAACAAAGATTTAAATCCAGAGATACCATTTATAGTTGTTATACGTAACCCCGCTGTTCAATATGGTACTAATCCAGCATTAAAATACAACATACCAAACAGAAAACCATTTTTTTATAGGAAGGTTCCGACTTGGGATGGTCAAAGACACGGAATGGACATCTATAAGATTCCACAACCAGTCCCTGTAGATATAGAATTTGATTTAAAAATCATTTGTAATAGAATGAGAGAACTTAATCATTTCAATAAGGTTATGATGCAGGAGTTTACATCTAGACAATCTTACACATTTGTAAAAGGACACTATGTTCCGATTGTTATAAATTCTATTAGTGATGCGAGTCAAATATCGGATAATGAAAAAAGAAAATTTTACAGTCAGAATTATAATCTTCAACTCCAAGGTTTTTTGATTGACGAAGAGGAATTCGAAGTAACACCAGCTATCACGAGACAGATGATGATATTCGAAACTGAGGGTCCTGTAAAAAAGAAATTACCTAAGTCCAAAAAAAATAATGAAAATGATACAATTGATAGGGTATACACTTTTACATCGTTGGACTTGGAAGAAAATTTTGTTTTCTCGACTGATGAAGACTTAGAAATAATAGAAAAAATTAATATATCTAATTTATTAGTTGAGATTAATTCTCAAGTAGTAGACTCTACACAAACTTTTTATGCGTCAAGAGGTGATACTTTGACATTAACGGTATCCCAAACAGACCCTACAGAAACAAGTACGATTAAGATACGTTCAAAATTAGTCTGAGTCTCCATATATGTCTTTTTTCTGTTTACAATTTTCTTGAATTAAGTGTTCTACGAAAGCAAACATCTTTAAACCTTTTTTAGAACAATAATCTTTGAGAACTTTATGTGTTTCAAGGGTAATCTTTATGTTCTTATCACGTTTGATTTGGTTCATGTCTATAAGTATGAAAAAAGTATGATTTTTTTCATACTTTTGAAAATCTATTATTTTTTACCACAATCTTTTGCGAATAGAGTCAATATTTATTATAAAAAATAAATAATAAACGCTAAAAATTTATTCTAATGGCAGATAATACTAGAGTTTTTGTATCACCAGGTGTATATACTTCAGAGAGAGATTTAAGTTTCGTTGCTCAAAGTGTAGGTGTTACAACATTAGGTGTGGTTGGTGAGTCTTTAAAAGGCCCAGCATTCGAACCAATTTTCATCAGTTCTTTCGGTGAGTATGAGACATACTTCGGTGGACTTAGTCCTAAAAAGTTTTTCGGTACTCAAATACCAAAATATGAAATGTCTTATATTGCAAAGGCATATTTACAACAATCAAATCAATTATTCATCACAAGGGTTCTAGGATACTCTGGTTATGATGCAGGACCTTCTTGGTCAATATCAACAGTTGCTAACGTTGATGGTAATACAATCAGAACACAGTGTGCTGACGTATCAAACACAGTATGGAGTGGTTCTACGTGTAATATCGGTACGGTATATCAATCTACTACTGGTAGTTCAGCTAATGTACAAGTAGGTACATTTGATGTATTCTTTTCAGGAGAGACTGTAACAGCTGATGTAACTGGTACAGATTTCACGAATGGATTACCAGCTACAATCACTAACAAATTAGATACTACCATTCAAAAAACTGATGGTACTAGCACAACTTTACGGGATGAATTTACTACGTTATTCTCAGCCGCATATGATACTTTTTATCATTCAGCATTCTGTGCTACTGGAGGGACACCATGTTTTACTACACTGACTGGTAATTCTATAGCTTATGCGTATGGTTGTAATTTTGATGGTGATGCAGTGAGTGGAAATACTTTGTATAATGGAAAATTTGCAGAATTTGATGGGTCTACCTTTGTTTCTGAGTACTACCCAAGATTCTCCGCTTCTACCACACAAAGATTAGGTTCGACATGTAATCCAAAACCATCTGTCTTCAATAATGACCTTAACGACCCATGGTTATATACATTCTTTGATAATATAAGTGGTACTGATTCATACTCAGGATTTTCGTTGAGTATTGGTGTCGACCCATCTGATATACAAGACGTTTCAACAAGTGCTGACACAACTTTATATTCTGGTCAATCAAGATTCTCTTACACCTTATATACTGGAGACACTTACTGTAACTATCACGACTTGGTAGTAACAACATTCCGTTCAAGAGGTGAAAGTACATTAAGTAGTGGTGGTCCAGTTTACACTGTGACTGGTTCTTCTGATGTTAGAATGGTTTGTACTGGTTCAACATATGATGATGTGTTAACAAACCCATTGTCAACTTTCGCTATAGATGTCAACGATGTAGATGGAAATTACTTCAGATTTAATACATCCATGTCTCAAACTAATAGAAACTTTGTCAAGAGAGTATTTGGGGTGGAACCGTTTGATAAAGATTCTGAAGATGTTCCGATTTTCGTCGAGGAATCATATCCTAATATGTTAAATTACGCCTACAAAAAAGGATTTATCAGAGGATTAAATTGTGAACTACTACATTTACCAAGTTTTAGAAACTCAAACAACACTAATACTATAGGTTTCTATCAAGAACAGTGGCAAACACCCGTAACTCCTTATTTGGTCTCTGAACTTAGAGGTAGTAAGGTTTATAAATTATTTAGGTTTGTAACGATAGGTGATGGAAACGCTTCAAATACACAAGTGAAAATCTCTATAACTAATATTAGTTTCGAAAGACAGGAATTCGACGTATTGGTAAGAGATTATTTTGATACAGACGCGTCACCAACTGTATTAGAGAGATATAGTAGATGTTCTATGAATCCAGGTTTGAACTCTTATATCGGTGTTAAAATCGGTACATCAAACGGAGAATATGAACTAAAGTCTAGATATATAATGGTTGATATTGACCCAGAAGCTGAAATAGATACTAATCTATATGACGCGTTACCTTGTGGGTTCGAAGGATATACAACTAGAAGATTTGTTGGAAAACAAAGTCCTACTGTTTACTACAAAACAAAATATGACCAACCTGGTGATGAGATATTCAACCCACCGTTTAACGCTAACGCGACTACAGATAACAATACACTTTCAGCGGGTGATAGAGTTAGAAGAGTTTACCTAGGTATTTCAACTTCCGAACCATCAGCTTATGATAGTGACTTTTTCCAATATAAAGGGAAACAAGCACCAACTGATGGATGTACAGATTTAGATGGAAATGATTGGACATGTGTAACACAAGGTTTCCATATGGACTCGGGAGCAACATGTGCAGATACAGGAGGAGAACTTTGTATAGAAACTCTATGTAAAGATTGTGATGGTACTTCGGGTACAACAGAGGACCAATTCGCTGTGGGTGCTGCGACATTCAGAACAGAACCTTCTTCATCTACAGACCCATACTACACAATTGGTTCACGTAAATTTACTGTGGCTCCAGCAGGTGGTTTTGATGGATGGGATATCTATAGAAAATATAGAAGTAACTCTGACAATTATGTGAGAGGTAAATCTGGATTCTTAAATGGAGCGTGTACTTCGACTACATTCCCTAATGCGAGTGGTGATGGTTCGTTTAAATTACTATCCGAAACTCCAGATGGAGAAGCTGGTTCATTCGCAACGACTGATTACTATTCTTATTACTTTGGTATAAGAACGTTTAAAAACCCTGAAGCTGTCAATATCAATGTATTCACAACTCCAGGTATTGATTACGTTAACAATAGTAACCTTGTTGAGTCAGCGATTGATATGATTGAGACTGAAAGAGCGGATTCATTATATATCACTACAACACCAGATTATAACTTATTCTTACCGTCAGCAACAAACTTGTCTGACTTGATTCAACCACAAGAAGCTGTTGACAATTTAGATGATACTGGTATTGACTCTAACTACACCGCAACTTATTATCCTTGGGTTCAATACAATGACCAAGAAAATAATACGAGAATATATCTTCCACCAACTTATGATGTTGTAAGAAATATAGCTCTTACCGATAATATCTCATTCCCTTGGTTCGCGTCAGCAGGGTACACAAGAGGTGTTGTCAACGCGGTTAAAGCTAGAAAGAAACTGACATTAGATGATAGAGACACTCTTTATCAAGGTAGAATTAACCCAATCGCTACTTACTCTGATGTAGGAACGATTATTTGGGGTAATAAAACTCTACAAACTAGACAATCTGCATTAGACAGAATCAATGTTAGAAGACTCTTATTACAAGCTCGTAAACTTATTTCGGCTGTATCTGTAAGATTACTATTCGAACAGAATGACGAACAAGTAAGAAATGAGTTCTTGGATGTTGTTAACCCAATTTTAGATTCTATTAGAAGAGATAGAGGTTTGACTGACTTTAGAGTTGTTGTATCTGATGACCCTCAGTTGATTGACCAAAACACACTTCAAGGTAAGATTTACATCAAACCTACAAGGTCATTAGAATTCATCGATATCGAGTTCCTAATTACTCCAACTGGAGCGTCATTTGAAAATATCTAATAAGTTATGAAACAAAAAAGAGCAAATTTCAAAATTACAGAATCTCAATTCGAAAGACTAATTGAGAGTGTAATGGGACGTAATGTTATCAGTGAAATGAATTTTGGTGATGGTGATTTACCATTAGATGACCCTAATTCGGATAATTTAAGTTTCTATACTTCAAATTTGAATGAAAGAGATTATCAAATAGATGAGGGAAATTTATTTACTGGAGAAAGATGTAAAGCTGGATGTAGAGGAGAGATGAACTTTACAGTAGACGGAGTGGAATATCCATTAAAATCTTGGTCTGAACAAGATTACGAAGATTGTGGTTGTTAATATGTATAGTAAAATTGCACA
>Ga0208162_1001440_pt1 | contig 12409 bp, 11 predicted proteins | sample CB_VirMetaG_4_FD_184539 | JGI IMG/M metagenome (GOLD analysis project Ga0208162, IMG submission 184539) | Freshwater to marine saline gradient viral communities from Chesapeake Bay - CB_1508_1M Viral MetaG (SPAdes) (version 4) | ecosystem: Environmental > Aquatic > Marine > Coastal | place: USA... | reverse complement strand
CCCATATCTAAATCTTTTTTTTTTTGTTCCATCTTATAAATTAAAATTATTATTAAGATTGGATTTAAACTTAAAAAGATATTTATAGGTATTAAGTATAATGGAAGAATTAGATCATATTGAAACCCAAAAAAAATTTGATGCCCTATGTGGATTTAAAAATTATTATGTGCCATATAAAGTAAAAAATGATGGCAGTATCAGGCCGCTACATTCTTTTAAAGATTTAGAACCATCAACGGCTTTTACAAAACAAGAATTAGCGAGAGGGTTATGTTATGGTATTAGACCTAATTTTAATGGAATTTTCATAATGGATTGTGATTTTAAAAAAGATGAAAATGCTTCTAAACTTCCAGAAAAATTTAGGAATACTTATATTGATGATACAAAAGGGGGAGAACATCTTATTTATATTGTAGAAAATGGTATTCCTCCTTATTGGAAATATTCAACCGGTAAAAGTCACGGCACCCCATATGGTGCCGATTTATTCTGTGAGAAAAATATTGGTTGTGTTATGACTAATTCATTCAGGAATAATAAATATTATAATAATATAAAATATATGGCTCCTCAAATTATACCCAAAGAATTATTCAACGAAATTGATGATTTTATGAAAAAAACACATTTGAATAAAACTAAAACTTTTAAATCAAAAATACAAAATGAAATTGTTAAAAAAAGTTTCAAATCAAAAAATACATCTTTTAAACAATTAAGAAAAATGTTAAATTTATTACCAATTAAATATTTTGACAATACTAACCAATGGTTGAAAATGTGTTGGATAATTCATTATGAAACAAATGGAAGCCAAGAAGGGCTTGAACTATTTGAGCAAATGTCAAGAAAAGTTGAAGAATATAAAAACGCCGATCCAAATGTATATGCAAGCCAATGGGAAAATGCTAATAAAGCAAACTCTAAACAATTAACAATAGCAACCTTAATTAAATATTTAAGAGATGAAGGATTTGAAGATAAAAATTTTATGTTGAAAGAAAATTATATTGGTAATTTAATTAGGGAAGTTGCTTCATCTGCAACACAATTAGATATGGCAAATTTAGCTATAGCGTTAAGAGAAGGCGATATTGGTTATTTTAAAGAAGATGAGAAAATTATGTTTTGGAATGGTGTTTATTGGAAATATGAAAAAAAAACAGATAAGGCATCAATTAAAAGTATTGTTTTTAATGATTGTTTAAAAGAAATAAGAAAATACAGAAAAACAATTACAAATAGACCTATGGAAAAAGTTGAAACAGATAAAGAGAGAAAAGAACAAGAAGAAAGAAAAGATAGATATATTCAACAAATTAACGAATTAATAATTAAAATGCAATCTAATAGTTATATAGAAGGTGTGGCATCATTGATAATAAATAAATTACAATCTGAATATGTGATTGAAGAAATTAATAAAGCAGATGATTACTTTTGCTTTAAAAATAAAGTATGGGATTTAAATAATGAATGTTGGATTGACCCAAACAAAATAAAACATTTATACAATACCTTATACTCTCCTTTTGATTACAGAGAACCAACAGAAAAAGAAAATAAAACATTAGAAAAAATATATTCTCAAATCCAAACAGATGATATAACAAGAAGAGAATTCTTTAAAATTATTTCTACAGCGTTGAGTGGTAAATGTTTACAAAAATTTATTCAAATGGTAGGCGGTGGACGAAATGGAAAAGGATTAAGCAATAATTTATTATTAAAATTATTAGGAGATAATGCTTATACTGGTTATGGTTGTACTTTTGATGCTTCTATTATTTGTGGTAAAAAAAACAATATAGGCAACGAGGCGGCCAATCTTGGAAATAAAAGATTTTGTAAAACATCAGAACCCTCAAAACACGAAGGTTCATTTAATTTCTCAAAAATTAAAAAATTAACTGGCGGTGATAAAGTAAATGGTAGATTATGTTTTGGAACAAAAACAGAACATAATAATAATATGACTTTATGCGTAGAAGGTAATGAACAGGACCAGTTAGGATTAGATAGTAATGGTAAAGATGAAGCAACAAAACAAAGATGTATAATGTGTCCCCATAAAAGTCATTTTTCAAGTAAAGGATTAAAATGTAAATGTAAAGCAAAAAAAATCGGTAGATGTTTTCCAATTAATACCCATTATGCTTCAACAGAATTCAAAAATAATCACGTCTTTGCATTATTTCATATATTAACAAAACATTATATATTTTACAAAAATGAAGGTATTAATTTAGTTGGCGAGATGGTTGAAAGCACCGAAAAATATTTAGATGCTTGCGATGAGGAGTGGGAGTGGTTCAAAGAAAATATTATATTTGAAGAAGGTAGCCAATATAAAGTAAAAGTATTTTTGTCACAATGGGAAGAAAGCGATTTATTCTCCACCTTATCTTATGTTGCAAAAAGAAAAAAGAAAAAAAAGTTTTGGAAACGCAAATTTGAAGAAAATGATATTATTATTAAAAAGGGTTTTATTATTAATTACAGACCTATAGTTGAAGAAGATGAAGAAAATGAAATATGTAATAACATATAATAACTATTATATATATTTTTAAATTTTTAGAATTATTTTTTTTTTTATATTTTGTCAAAAAGTGTGCGATTTTGTGTGTTTTGTGCGATTTTTCGCCAACCTCTCCACACATAGAGTCTCTTAGAGAAGGTTGGTCAAAAACCGCACAAAACCGCACAAAAACACAAAAAACGCACATTTTTTGAAAAAAGTCTCTATTTCTCTCTATTTCTTCTTTTGTTGTTTATTATTTTGTGCTATTGAATTATTTAAAAAATGGCCAAGTAGTCCAGCAATTGTCCCAGTATAAAATTCCGCTGAATTATCTTTATTTTGCAACATAAACATACAGAAAAATAATACTGATACAGAAATAAACATTTTACCAATATATAAACAAAGTGGTTTATCACATTTAAAACAACAACTCTCAAACTCTTCATCTGGCTTATATAATAATTTTCCGTGTTCGTCGTGATATATACCGCTTTCTAATTTTTGTATTTCATTTGTTTTTTTAATTGGAACAATAACCGAATCTTTTGGTTTATTATTTTTTTTCGGAAGTTTTTTATCATCTTTTTTTGTTTCCATCTATATATATGGAAATAGAAAATAAAAATATAAAAAAATTTGATTATAATATGATTGATGAGTGTAAACACGCTCCAGCAATTATTTTAGCAAGTTCTAGAGGCGGTGGCAAATCTGTTTTATTAAAATCTTTAATGCTTTATTTAGATAAGCGTTATAAATTTTCGCATATTTTTGCTTTCTCGCAAACGGATAAAATAGCGAATGGACTACCTTTTATGAGGCAAGACCATATATTTGATAATTTAGATAATTTGAAAAATATTTTAGATACGAGATTAAATAGTAATGTTCCTGTAAAAAATTTACCATATATATGTTGTATATTTAATGATATAGCTTCTTTGAGAGAAAACGGTAGAAGTGTAAAAAATAGTGAAAGTTTAGAAAAAATCTTTAGCCTCTGTAGGCATTGCAGAATCGTGTGCTGTTTACTTGTGCAAAAACTGACAATGGTAAATCCTCTAATTAGACAAAATTCTGATATAACTTTTTTATGGGTGGCTAAATCTCATATTGTAAAACAAAAAATAAAAGATGAATACTTAGGACTAGCAAAAAATAAAAAAGAAAGCGAAGAAATATATGAACAAATATTTAATGGTACTCCTTATAATTGTATGGTATGCTTACAATTTAAACAAGGTGTGACCCAACTACATGATTATATATATGAGTTCGTTGCTCCTTTTCCAGCACCCAAATGGAAAAGTAAATCTCTGAAAAATGTTAATAAGAAAGTTAGAAAAATTAATAAAAAATTAGAAGAAGAAAAAAAAAATATATTTAAAGTATATAATGAAATCAACCAGAAACCTACCCTCGCGAATTCCGTCCGCCGCTCCGATCGTATTAGGAACCGCATATAAAGGCCCATTCATTTACCCAGAAAAATTAAAAGTTTTACCACAATTTACACGGCCAGATGGTGCATTTAATTCCTACAATCAAGAATTAAGAAAAAAAAAATTTCGTAATGTTCCACTATCAAAATCTATTTATAATATGAGATTTGTTGGCAATGGTTCTCGTGGTCGCCAACAAAATGAAAAATCAGATGTATTAAAAGTTGCGAGTATGGTTAATTTAAGAAAAGAAGCAAAAGAAGAAAAGAATATTAACCTTGATGAAGAAGCAGTGCAAGAACAGAAACAACTTAACTTTGATGGTGCTGAACTCCGTGGAAAGAGAGAAACAGACCCAGCAGATGCTAAAGCGTGGATTAAAAAATATGGTGGAGTTATTAAATACAATCGCGGTGCTGGTGAAACATCTGGACATTACTCTGGTGGTTTACTACGCCGTGAATATGAAGCGTCGCAATTGAAAATACCAACCAAAGATACAGTTGAATATAAAGAAGATGAATTCAAAAATCTAACTGATATGACTGAAGAACATGAAGACAAAGCAAATAATAATAAAATCAAAGAACAAATAGGATAATTTAAAAGAACCTTTTTAATTAAATAATATTTAGGAAAAAATAATATTATTTGATATATATAAAAATGTCTGAACTTGAAAAAGTATTTGCCAAGGCTGATAAAGCAAAAACAGATTTTAGCTTTCCAAAAATTAATAAAAAAATTAATGCTAAACAAATGCGAGAGGGTGGCGTTGGATTATTTTTAGATGGTAAAGTTTATCCTGTTGCTAGAACATTAATAAAAAATATTGCTTTTGTTCGTTCTGTACGAGCCGAGAAAGGTCAAAAACCCTTTGCTCAACTATTATTGAAATTACAAAAAATTAAAAGTGAAAGCGATAGAAAAAAAACATATCAAACATTTTTACAAGAAACTCAAAATATTCCATTAAATGTTTCAGAGTTTTTATATGAATATTCAAATGCAAGATTACCAGAATCTATAAAAAAAAAATATGATAAAAAATCACCAGCAACTAATCTATATGCTCCAGCAGAAAATTTAATTAATAGAATTGACAAGGTGATGCGAAAATTGGAAACACAAGCACAAGAATTGAAAGCACCGCCTCCAGAACAAAAAAGCGAAGAAGAATTAAAAAAAGAACCAGCAGAAGCATCAAAGAGATTGCGCAAAACTACATTTATAGAAAAAAAAGAAGAGTCAGCAAAAGAAAAAAGAGCAGAAGAAAGTGCAAAACCAAGCAAAGCAAGTGAAAAACAAAAATCAGATAAAACAGCAAAAAAAGATGATAAACCAGAAAGACAAGCAAAAGCAAAACCAACACCGAGAAAATTAAGAGGCAACGCCTCACAAAGAGAAGAAAGAGAAGTTGTCGTTGATGCTGAAGGCGATGTTAGAGAACCAAGAGCTGAATCAGAAGCTGGTGGTTTTATGGGTGATCCAGTAGAAGAGGCAGAATTTGAAGCAGAACTGGCACAAGAAGCAAGGGAAGAAGCAGAAGCAAAAAGACAAGATGGAGAACCAATGCTTCAAAGAGAAGGGCCACCGCCCCCAGACCCAAGACCTAATATTCAGATGGATATAGAAGAGGAAAAAGATGATAGTAAATCAGCAGATAGACAAACAGAATTAAATAGAGCATCAGCAGAGGCAGAAGGCAAAAGAGAAGAAATGGAAAAAGATTCAGAACCTGATATTAGCAAACATGGGCATCAATTGGCTATTCAAAATGTTTTTATTAAAAATGGTAAAGATTTCTCTTTTATTAAAAAACAATTAGCCAGAAGTTTATTTATTAATAAATCAAATAAAAGTATTAAACAAGAAATAGATTTAATTTATGCTTATTATAGTTCTCTATTTCCTTTAACAGCAAAAAAAGAATATTCAAAAGAAAATCATCTTGAATTAAAAACTTTAGAATTTCAATATAAAAGAAATATACAATTTGAGAGAAGTTGGAAGAAAAATTTAGCAACTATGAGAATGCCCACTATGGGAGGAGGGGGTCAACAACGTGGTCAAAATGTAGGAATAATTGTTAATACTGAAGGTATGGGAATGAACGCTGGACAGTTCTTCCAACAATCATCTCAAACACCACCAACACAAACACCAGCACCAACACCAGCACCATTAGGCAACCCAACTCAAACACAAACTCAAACTCAAGGAAGTGCGAATCCTCAATCTGTCATGACAAAACCAACCAAACAAACAAGTGGAGGAGCGGCTTTATCAGATATTAAGAAAGAAAAAATAATCCCACAAACACAAAGAATTAATCCAAAGAGTTCAAGAAAAAGAGAAAAAAGAGTAAAACGCCAAGAAATAAATTTAGTAGTTAGACAAAAACAAATAAAACCAAATCTTTTATTTACTAACCCAAGAGTAAGACAACGTATACCAGAACCGGAAGGAGAACTGCCACTATTTACATTTAGATCAAAAAATAAAAATAGAATTAAATTATAAAAATATTTTCTTATAATATAATAAAATGCCAGTTCTTACCTTACACTATAGAAACTTTAATGCGGCCGCCTCAACAGACCACGCAAAATTTGCCACTCAGAAACTACGAATGAGCAGTTTATCTGTTCCCATTCAAAAGCTAAAATTAACTGGGTATGCTGTGAATTTAAAAAAAACAGCAACTTTAGATGGGGGGGCAAGCTACGACGTGCCAGACCATCTATTAATTTCTTTTGATGAAATAACTTCTCAACAAATTAATAATCTCTCCCCACCCAAAACTCATAATGGCACAGATTATTTACAAACTCATGCTCTTCAAATCCCACTTTCAGATAATTTAAATACCATTCAATTCGGAATGAACTTGGATTTCCTAGTTAATAAAAGATTAGACAGAGAAATTACCATTAGCATACAAAAATATGATGCTAATAACGATATCGTTCCGATGACCACGACTGCCACCACAGCTGGTCAAGTTAGCATTGAGCATTTGATTTTATATTTTACTTATGAATACATCGGAGCATTTTAAAGCCATAGTTTTACATTTTTTACTTTTTTGATGAGTTTTTAAACCATCTTTACGAATTAAACAATTACATTTAGGACATTTGATTTTAATAGAACGTTTATGTTTATTTTTTTGGTAAGATTTTCTACTCATTTCATTATATTTTTCTCTATTTTGTTGTTGGTATTGTTTAGCATATTTTTTAACTTTTTCTTTATTATTTTCATACCATATTTTTTTTAATTTATTATAATGTTCTTTATTTTTAATATAATCTTTCTTTTTTTCTTTTAATAAATAATCTCTATTTTTTTCACGCCATTCTTTTTCATATATATTTTTATTTTTTTCATTTCTGAAAGTATTAATGGTATTCAAACCATTATTTACACTATCATGTAAATTTATATAATATTGTTCTACTAATAATTTAATTCTATAAACGCATTCTCTTTTATAAACTCCCAAAATTTCTAATTCAATATCTATATTTTTCTTTCTGATATGTTGATACACAAAATAATTGTACGCCTTTGAATTTTTATTCCAACAATTCTTTTTATGTTGTTGTGTTCTTTGTTTAATATCATGAGTTGAACCAATATAATTAATACTTTTCATTTTGTAAATATAAAAAACCATCTTTATTATTATTAAGTATTTAATATTTAAATCAATTTATAATTTTATTTTACCCATTTTTTTAATATTCTCTTATATTAAAATAATGGGAAGAAAAAGGCCAGAACCTCAATTGACTTTTCGTCCAGACCCAAATGAAGAACCAGATGAAGCAACACCTACAACATTCGGACAAAGCACAAAAACTAATGATGAATATATTTTAGAAGAATATAATTTACAATTACAAAGTGATGGGCAATCTCCGGTTTCAATGCTTCCATCAAGAACATCTGATGGATATAAATTAGGATTATTAAATGATTCTTTAAGAAAACGAGGATTACCAACAACTCCAACATTACCAGATGACGTATCTCCAAACCCAAAAAGGAGTGAAAATTTTGAAGATTTAACAGATAGAAATTTAATTGATAGAGAAAATAGATTAAAAGACCAATTACTAACCGATCCAAACAATCAAGATATTAGAAATCAAATGATGGATATAAATAAAGAGCAACTAGCAAGATCACAATTATTAGCAGAACAATTGTCCAAAGATGATGGCCCAACATCAAGTTTAAGACAACCATCAGTAATAGACCAAAGATTACAAGATTTAAATGAAAAAATTACAGCATTGGAAACTCAACTATCAAGAACTCCAAGCGGACAACAAAGGAGAGATATTACAGATGAATTAAAAAATTTAGAATATGAATTTGAATTATTAACCGACCCAGAATCCGTTAGTGAAAGACTAGATAGACAGATAAATGAATTAAATCAACCAGTAGAACCAGCACAAAGTGGCCCAGCAGAAGCAACGCCTTTACCCCTAGATGATGAACAAAAAGAAACTACTTTTGATGCTTCCAAACCAGACACAACGACAAATGTCCCTCCAGCAACTGGGGGTTCTACATTAGGCGAATTGTTTGGTGGTTTAGTTGGACGAAGAGAAGGGGGAAGAGAACGCGCTGGCGTAAATAATCCATCACTACGAGGAGAACCATTAATCCCAAGAGATGCTGTTCCACCACCACCATCAAGGCAATTTATTCCTCGCTCAACAGACCCAGCAGAGCATTCCGCAACCCTAGGTATACAACAAAGTCAATCAAATCCATTCATAGAAATGGGTAAAGAAATAATACCAGATGCGAGTATATTTAGGAAAATGCTTCACGTTGGGTCCCAATTAAGTTTTGATTATTTAAAAAATGCCAGTCCATACGCAGCCCAAATTGAACTTGTTGAACAAGGAGCAAAAAGATTATTAGGCGTTGAGTTTAGCGATGTTGTTGATTCTGCTATCAATGCTATTTCAAATCATAAAACTTCTGATTTAGGAACATTGAGAACAGAAAATCCAAACAGAATAAAATTAAATATAACAGACGGAGAATTAGGCGAACATGCTACAATTAGAAACCCAGTATTATATCCCATTATGGTTATTTCTTTTAAATTTTATTTAGAACATAAAGAAGTCCAATTTGGTTATATGTCCGGAACTGTATTTAAAATGGGTTTGAATTATGTATTGAAAAATTTTGTAAAATTACCAGAAACAAATATAGCATATTTTAATTGGTGTTGGGACAACTATCCAAATGAATTAACTGAAGCATATTTAGCAAATAAAAATTCAATTGCTACTGTTTCTTCAGCACAAAAAGAGAGAATTCTCTCATATCATAAAAATATAATGAGAGAATATGACAGAATATTTGCTCCAAGTAAATTTATGAATGATATTAGAAGATATGAACATGGAGGCACTGAATTAAATGAGATGTTAATTAATTTAGCAAATCCAGTATTTTTATTTGAAGTTGCAAAAGTATTTGAAGCCGCCGATGAATTTATTTTAAATGTTCAAAATAATCAAGGATTACTTATGGGACTCATGGGATTGCTTTATTCAGAAGCAGTAAATGATGGTGTGAATATGGGTGACGCATTACTATCAAATGCTCGCATAGATGGTATAGTTTATTATAATAGACAGAGTTCATCTTTAGAAGAACAGAATGTAGAAATCTCTCTTTTACAGAACGCAACAAGAGAATTAGAAGTTCAAGATGTAAATGGTATAAGATACATTATATTAAGGGGAACTGACCCAAAACAAAAGAATTTTTTAAAAAGAGATTTTATGAAAAATGTTTTAAATCTGGCTGGTTCTCCTGAATTATTTAGCGATGAAAATTTTAATTCAAGGGTTGTATCAGCCATAGATATTATAGACATGACACAAGCACAAACAGATATGCCTATTAAAATTATTGGGTATTCTTTAGGAAGTATATTTGCACTATATCTCTCTTCTATTTTCCCTTCAATTCCTGTTGAAATATATAATCCAGTACTAGCAAATAATGAAGCAACTAAATTGATGATGGACGGTATTGAAGGGCAACAATCTAATTTAATAATCAATACTATTGCTGGTGATCCTATTTCAAGTAATGTAGGACAATATAAAGATAGATTTGATATAAGAGAAAAAAAGAAAAGTAGATTTTTTAATGCCCATGATTTAAATAATTATGTTTCCGTTAATTAATAAATGTTTTTTTTGAAATTTTTTTTTCTAATTATAGTTTATAAATATGAATATATCGACCGAGGCTCTCCGTCAATCGACATTGTATAATTCTTCGATTCAAGGTGGAAATATCAACTATGATAGTTTCCGTTATGACCTTGAAAAATCCTATCCTAACATCTTCAAAGATAAACACACAAAAGTTGAATTCTCTGGTTTAAAAAATGCTTCCGCTGGAGCATCTGCTTCTGTTGAAGTGCCAGCCTTCGGATTAGCTCGTGAAATGTATTTAAAAACTACTATCTCATATGTCACCCCAGCGGTTGATGCTAACCAAGTTTGTAATATAGCAACACATCTTTACAAAGCATACATCTCACGTGTAGCACTTCTTAACTCATCTCGCGAAATTTGCCAAATGCACGGCGACACTCTCCAGTGGAAAGCAATTTCACGCAATGACAGAGGCGAAAAAATGAAATGGCTTCTTGCTGGAAAACATAATCTTATGCTTAACAAAATCGAATTTTTTGAAAGTGCCAACAATGGCGAGAACAGCGTTGTTGAAACAAAAGTCGGTCAATCAACCGCACAAACTTTAACCTTCTATACGGATTTGCCATGGCCGCAGATGGAGGGCAAATTCCAGAGCGATGATGGCCGCAAAACGTCAGCTTTAAATAATTTTAGATTTTTAGAAACTTGCCGTGTGCTTTTAGAAACTGCCCCAGAACATGAAATTGTTTCTGGAACAGCAGCTGGCACAAGTCAAATAAGTGCTTTCAAATTTGACAAAGTTGAACTTTACATAAATTATGATATTCCTTCTAGCGAGGACATGATGGAAATCGAGAAATCTTTCTCACTCGATCAGCCGCTCTCAATTTTAGTCGGTGATGAAGTTCTAACTCAGCAAACTGTATCCGCAACCTCAGCCAGCACGAAAGCTGACATTAAAATATTCAACACAACACTCTGTAAAGGATTTTTGGTGTGCTGCCATCAGACTCGCTCAGAGGCCAATGCTGTTCTTCTTGGAGCAGCCATTACTGCTGGAACTTCAAACGGTTCAGATGATCTAATTGTTCCACCAGCAGATGCCACCAAAACCGAAGCAATTGCTCGCCATATTGTCAATCCATCTGCCAGTATGTATCACTCTATATCCGCAAGCGACATCTCGCGATATGGTCAAGATTACAAAAAACTGACATCACTCACAGTCAAAAGTTCTGGTCGCCTCATTTTTGAAGCTGACTCATACGAACAGCTTTTAATGTGCACAAGTAATATGACCAATTGGCTTGATGTTGAATGCTCCCACGCCCAAGAACTTTCCCAAATGTTTGACAAAAACAGTTGCAACGGAGTAAATTTCTACTGGGTTCCCTTCTGTGATAAACCCAATATTAATTCCTTCTCCGGTGGTCTGGGTTTGAAAGGACTTGCAACTTGTGATCTCTCTCTAGAGTTCCCCAGTGTAAGCGGTAAATCATACCAAGTTAAAGTTTACACAATCCACCACAAAGTAATCAGCGTAGATGCTGCTGCGGGACGCCTTGTGTCGAGTGTTGCTTCGTAAATTAAATTATTTTACTATTTTATTTTATTTATATAATATAAAATGGCAAAGAAAAAAGCAAAAAGATCATCAGCATCAAATACTTATAAAAATCAGTTTAATAAAAAATATGGTTTTGAAAAAGATAAATCGCATTCAATAAAAGAAATTGCAAAATTTTCAAAAATAAAATATAGCAATGCTCTGAAAATTGTACAAAAAGGCAAGGCCGCATATTTTAATAATCCACAATCAGTTAGGAAAAATGTTAAATCTTCTACACAGTGGGGGATCGCCAGATTATATTCAGCCGTGATGGGAGGCAAGGCAGCCAGAGTAGATAAAGATTTATTGAAATAATTATATTTAGTAAATATATAAAATATGCCTTCTTACATAAAAAAAGCAAAAAAAGTTGTCAAAAAAAAAGTTGTAAAAAAAATAAAAAATAAAGGATTAAGCCAAAATCAGAGAGATAAATTAAAAGAGCATTCAAAGCATCATACGACTAAACACATGTCAATAATGAAAAAAATGATGAAGGGCGGTACAAGTTTTTCCAAAGCCCACTCTGTTGCTCAAAAAATGGTTGGTAAATAATTATTATATTTAGTACATATATAATGAATAAACTAATAAAAATAATAAAAGCAAA
>Ga0208162_1001433_pt1 | contig 12441 bp, 10 predicted proteins | sample CB_VirMetaG_4_FD_184539 | JGI IMG/M metagenome (GOLD analysis project Ga0208162, IMG submission 184539) | Freshwater to marine saline gradient viral communities from Chesapeake Bay - CB_1508_1M Viral MetaG (SPAdes) (version 4) | ecosystem: Environmental > Aquatic > Marine > Coastal | place: USA... | reverse complement strand
TATGGATATGAATTTACAAAAGGTTTAACTAAAGTAGAAGATTATTCGGTGTGTAATAATTGTTGGGTTAATGATAATTATCAATTTGATAAAGGAGATTGGGATTGGTGTCCTGAAAATAAAAATACATCTTTACATCATATTTGCCATAAAGCAATTACACCTCAAAAAGTATTCAAAACACTATTTAAACTATTGGAATTTAAATAAACCTATATATATTTATAACAAAAGAAAGTATGAAGTTGTCAAAAGAAGAGTTGCAAGAATTACAATCTAATCAACAAGTAAGCAATGAAGTAATATTTGCTATTGGAGAATTAGAATTACAAAAAGCTGGATTAATTGATCAATTTAGAGAATTATCTCTTCAACAAAAAGATTTAGGCGATCAATTAACCAAAAAGTATGGAGATGGAAAAATTAACTTAAACACTGGAGAAATTGTTCCAATTGATTCCGAAGTTTCAGATAGTTCAGTTTCCTCTTAGTTCTTTAAAGAATTTTTTAATATTTATAACAAAATAAATAAATTAAACATATAAAATGGCAGAAACATTAATTTCACCTGGTGTATTGGCTCGCGAAAACGACCAATCTTTTATTCAAGGTCAACCCGTAGAAGCAGGAGCTGCTATCGTAGGACCTGCTGCTAAAGGTCCCGTAGGTATTCCTACATTAGTAACTTCATTTAGTGAATATCAAGCAGTCTTTGGTGGAGCCGTTACAAGTGGTTCCTCAGAATACACTTACTTGACTTCAATCTCAGCAAATAATTACTTTTCTCAAGGAGGAAGTTCATTATTAGTAACTAGAGTAGTATCTGGATCATTTAGCGGTGCAAGCTCCCATAAATTATACAATAATGCTGAAAGTGGTGTTATTGATACCGATGCTTCATTATCAGTAGCTTCAGGAGGAGAAGGTGGTACAGCTGGTACTTACACTGTTACTCCAACAGGATCAAGTGGTACAGGAGCAGTATTAAGTATTGTTACTAGTACAGGTAATGGTAAATTACTTGCAACTGGTTCTTATGAGAATGAAATTCAACAAAATACTGAATATGCTTTAAATACTGGATCAAATGCAAGTTTAGGGCCTATTAGCGATATTACCTCTTCTTTAAATGGAACAGGGGCTCAATTTAACCTAGAAATAAGCTCAGGTGTTGTTACAGGTATTACTTGTGTTGAAACAGGTAGTGGATATGTAGATGGAGAAATTATTACAATCCCTGCATCAGGATTACAATCATCAGTTGATTTAACATTTAGAATTGTTAACGCTTTAATGTTTGTTGAACCTACTTCAGTATCTGTTACTTCAGGAGGAAGCGGATATGAAGTTAGTGAAGTATTAAGTGTAGCAGGTGCTCAAATTGGATCTGCAAGTGATTTAACACTCAATGCATTAGGAGCTGCAGATGTAATTAATGGAGTACCATTTGAATTAACTACTTTATCTGAAGGTGAAATTATGAATAATTCAGGTTCAGAAGTAGGAAATGGAGCATTAGCTGAAGGATCAAAAGATAATGTAAGATGGGAAATTGCTTCTAATAATACAGGATCAGGAACATTTAGTTTATTACTACGTAGAGGAGATGATAGCCATAGAAATAAATCAATTCTTGAAACTTGGTCTAACTTATCATTAGATCCAAAGTCTCCAAATTATATTGAAAGAGTAATTGGTAACACAAGCTACTCAATTGAAGAAGATGGAGCTGATTCATATGTACGTTCTCAGGGTGAATATAACAATAAAAGTAAATACGTAAGAGTTTCTGCAGTAAATTATAAAACTCCAGATTATTTTGATAATGCTGGAAATGCGAAAGCACAATTTACTGCAAGCTTACCAATAATTTCATCAGGATCATTTAATGGTGCTGAAGGTCAATTATTTGGTGCAGGTGCTAAATTTTACGACCAAATCGATAGTGATATCCAAGGTTTAGGACAATTAGATTATACATCATCAATCCAATTATTAAACAATAAAGATGATTATAGATTTAATTTACTAACTGCACCTGGATTAAACCATTCAGATCATGCTACTGCAACTACTTTATTAGTTAGTACTGCAGAATCACGTCAAGATTGTATAGCAGTTATTGATTTAGATGGATACGGAACTAACATTGGTACTATGATTAGTAACGCTGCTTCATTTGATAGTTCATATGCTGCTACTTACTGGCCATGGTTACAAACAGTTGATCCAAATATTGGAACAGTTGTTTGGGTACCCGCTTCAGCAATGATCCCAGGAGTATATGCATTTACTGATAGATCAAGTGATGCTTGGTTTGCCCCTGCAGGTTTAACAAGAGGTGCTCTTGGTAACGTAACTAAGGCAGAAAGAAAATTAACTACTACAAATAGAGATTCATTATACGAAGCTAATATCAATCCAATAGCTACATTCCCAGGAAGTGGAGTTGTAGTATTTGGTCAGAAAACACTACAGAAAAGAGCTAGTGCATTAGATAGAGTAAATGTAAGAAGATTATTAATCCAACTTAAGAGCTTTATTTCTCAAACAGCTGATAATTTAGTATTTGAACAAAATACAATTGCTACAAGAAATATTTTCTTAAGCCAAGTTAATCCATACTTAGAATCAGTACAACAAAGACAAGGATTGTATGCATTTAAAGTAGTAATGGATGATACTAATAACACTCCAGATGTAATTGATAGAAATCAATTAGTAGGTCAGATTTATATCCAACCAACTAGAACAGCTGAATTTATTATGCTAGATTTCAATGTATTACCAACAGGAGCAGTATTTCCAGAATAAAAACTAAAAATTAGAATATTTATAATAAAATAAAAACATAAAATGGCAGTATTAGATCCAAACGAAATTTTTTATACGGCATTTGAGCCAAAACAAAAGAATAGATTTATTCTTTACATTGATGGATTTCCTTCGTACATTATGAAGGGTGTCGGAGCCGTATCTGTAACCCAAGGAACTGTGCCTTTAAACCATATTAACGTTCAACGTTATGTTAAAGGAAAAACAGTTTGGAATACAATCCAGTTCACATTATTTGATCCAATTACACCATCAGGTGCTCAAGCTGTAATGGAGTGGGTAAGATTACACCATGAATCAGTAACAGGTAGAGATGGATACAGTGATTTCTATAAAAAAGATTTAACTGTAAACGTATTAGGTCCTGTAGGTGATATCGTATCTGAATGGATTATCAAAGGTGCTTTAATTACTGAAGCTAACTTTGGTGAGTTCAATTGGGATACTGAAAATGCTGCTCAAGAAATCACAATGACTGTACAACCAGATTATTGTGTATTAAATTTCTAAAAAACCCAACCCTCATACTTTTGAAAAATTGCTTGGCTTCGGTCAAGCTTTTTTTTATATTGAACGTCAATACTAAAAGGAATAGTTCTTTGACATTTAAAAATAATAAGATATGGAAAATTTAGAATTTGTTTTAGGTGTCCTGTCCACAGTAGGTATATTCTTAGTAGGGTATGCTTCGATAGGAGTGTTTAAGGTGAAAACCAAAGTTAGAGATGTTAACCAATCTGTAGATAATGCTTATTTAGCTATAGATGAAATCGGTAAAGATTTTAATAATGAAATTAAAGATTTACGATTAGATTACCAAAATCAAATTGATGATATTTATAGACAAATTGATTCAAGATTTGATAAGTTTGAAAATAGAATAAATAAATAATTAATAACCCGTTTTAAGAACTTTCCTTTTTAGTATTTATTAACGATAAAAACGTTTTAATTAAATAAAGATTATGCCCGAATTTAAATTCCCAACTGAAGAAGTTGAGTTACCATCAAAAGGATTAGTTTATCCTGAAGATAATCCCCTTTCAAGCGGTAAAGTTGAAATTAAATATATGACTGCTAAAGAAGAAGATATACTTTCTAACCAATCATATATTCAAAAAGGTACAGTATTAGATAAATTATTAGAATCTGTTATTGTATCCTCTGATATTAAAGTAAAAGATTTAATTATTGGAGATAAAAATGCATTATTGATTGCTACTCGTATTTTAGGATATGGAAAAGAATACAAGTTTAATTATGGTAAAGAAATAAGAAATGTTGATTTAACTGAATTAGAAAATAAAGAATTTGATACTAGTTTAATTAGCAAAGGAGAAAATTCATTTTCATTTGAATTACCTCATAGTGGTACTAATATAACTTTTAGAATATTAACGGGCCATGAGGAATCTAAAATTGAAAGAGAATTAGCAGGTCTTAAAAAAATTAATAAAGAACCATCAGAATTAACTACTAGATTAAAATACATCATTACATCAGTAGATGGAGAAAACGATCCTAAAACAATTAGAGAGTTTGTTGATAATTATTTACTAGCAAGAGATTCTAGATCACTAAGAGAATATATTAGACAGATTCAACCTGATGTTAATCTTGAATATCAGTTTGATGATGGGGAGGAGGTAGTGATCCCAATAGGGATAGGGTTTTTTTGGCCTGACTTCTGATAGTGCTCCTTCATTAAGAAGAAATTTATTCAAACAAATACATGAAATAGTCTTCCACGGTAAAGGTGGTTATGACTATAATACAATTTACCATATGCCTATATGGTTAAGGAAATTTACTTTTTCTGAAATAGATAAATTTTATACTAAAGAAAAAGAATCTATAGAAAATAAAAACACATCAGGAAGTAAAAATCTTATTAATCCAGATGGTACAGTTAATACACCTGAATTTATGAAGGCTTCTCAAGACTATAAAGGTAAAACTAGTTATAAGTAGTAATATTTATAACATATAATATTTTTATGGCAACACCCCAAGAAATACAAAAATTACTAGATAGGTTAGATAGTTCTTTTAGAAGATTAGGTGAAGATAATCCTTTCAAAAGCTTTGATTATACAAAAGTTGAAAGTGCCGAAGCTGCTACTAAACAATTAGAAACTGCTTTACAAGGAGTTGAAAGAAGATTAGCTAATATCAATGAAGACATATCAGGAGTAGCTAGTGCATTTAAACAGACAGTAGATGAAATTAAAAATACTAATTCTGGATTAAATCTTGCTGCTCGTACTTTTAGAGGATTAAGTGATATTGCTACTAAACTAAAATATGACCAAGAAGGTATTTCTAAATTAAATTCTAAAGATTTAATTAAGCTTCAACAACAAGCAAGACAAAAAAGAGAAGATTTAAAAATTTCAAAAGATTTACTTGCTACTACTATAGATGAACTTAAAGAAAAAGAAAAAAATGGTAAGTTAACTGCTAAAGAACGAAAGTTATTAACCCAAAGCTTATCAGCTAATAATGCTATAAAAAATGAATTAAAAGATCAGGATACTCTATCAGAAATAATTAATGATAAATTATCCTCTAGAATAGCTCAAGAAGAAAGAATTGAAAAAAGTCTAGGAATTTCAGGTGGACTTCTTAAAGGTATTGAAGGGTTTATGAATAAAATAGGACTAGGTGCCTTATCTAGTGCTGTAGGATTTAATGATATAAATACTGAACTTAGGGAATATGCCGAAGAATTAGATGAAAGTGAAAAAGGACTTTCTGAACAAGCTAAACAACAAAAAATATTAGATAAAGGGTTTGGGTTAATAGGTGAAAAAGTCAAATCAGCTTTAAGTGATCCTATGGTTGTTATAGCTATTGGGTTAAAAGCTATAAATGCTCTAACCTCAGCACTTTCAAAAGGATTTGCTAGAAGCCAAGAAAATACAGGGGCATTAGCTAAAAATTTAAATATTTCTAATGAAGAAGCAATGGGTTTAAGCAAAAACCTATCTGCTGCTTCCTTTGGTTCAGATGCTTTATTTTTATCTAGTAAAGGTTTAACAGAAACCTTAGTTGAAATTAATAAAGAATTAGGAACTAGCATACAATTTTCAACAGAACAATTAGCTACTTTTACTAAATTAAGAGAAACAGCTGGATTAACCAATGAGGAATTAATGGGGATCCAAAAACTTTCTCTTGCTAATGGTCAATCTTTTGATGCTAATGCCGATAGTTTATTAAATCAAGTTTCTGCTTTAAATAGAGCAAGTGGAATTTATATTAATGAAAAACAAGTTTTAAAAGATATATCAAATCTTACAGCATCCACCCAATTATCATTAAGCAAAAACCCAGAAGCATTAGCTGAAGCCGTTACTGTAGCTAGAGCTTTAGGTATGGAAATGTCTAAAGTTGAAAATATTGCAGATAGTTTATTAGATTTTGAATCATCAATTACTAATGAATTACAAGCTGAATTATTAATTGGTAGAAATATTAATTTAGAAAAAGCAAGACAAGCTGCTTTAAATAATGATTTAGCTACTTTAGCTAAAGAGATAGCAGAACAAGCAGGGACAGCTGCTGAATTTTCTCAAATGAATAGAATCCAACAAGATGCTATTGCTAAATCTGTTGGAATGGGTAGAGAGGAATTAGCTCAAACTTTATTCGTACAGGAACAATTAGCAGGAGCTAGTGGAGAAGAAGCAGAAAGAAGACAAAGATTATTAGATGCTAGAATAGAAGAAGTTGGATTAGCTCAAGCTCAAAGGGAATTAGAAGAAGGAGGTTTAGAAAATATGCTAAACCAAGCTACTGCTACAGAAAAAATGCAAGCTTCATTAGGAAAAATTAATGAATTATTTACAGCTTTAGGAGCAAGTTTTGCTCCTATAGTAAATATGTTTGCATCATTTGTAGGAATGATAATGGAAAGTAGAGTTGCTATGATGGCCCTTTCTGGAATTATTGGGGGTGTTACTCTGGTATTAGGAGGATTAGCAGTAAAATCATTAATTACTGCTGCAGGTCAAATTATGGCTTCATTTGCCCAAATACCCTTTGGTTTAGGAATTCCTGTAGGGTTAGCTACCATTGGGGCTTTAGGGGGTATAATATCAAGTTTCGCAGCAACAGCTAAAGCAGATGATATTCTCTCAGAAGGAAGTGGTGGGAGTGGTTATGGTAAAAGAATGTTATTAGCTCCTGAAGGTGCTTTTGCTTTAAATAATAAAGATACTGTTATAGCAGGAACCAATCTATTCAAAGGAGATGATGTAATATCAGCAGGTGCAGGACAAGTTAATGTTGCACCTCCAGATAATAAAACAGGAGAACAAACAAACAGATTATTATCTACATTAATTCGTCAAAATGCTAAAAAACCTGAAATGTCTCCTATGAACTTATACGAAATTTCTTAATTCAATATTTATAATAAAATAAAATTATGGGACTATTAAATAAATTATTAAACCAAGGTTCAAACTTAACAGATTTGGATGGAACCACTCCTAGTATTCCTGATTTTGCAGGTTCAAAATTACATAAAGAGTATTCTATTAATGGTATACCTAATCAAGTAGGAAAACCACCACAATCTGAATTAGACTTAGATGGAGAAACTCCATCTAAATATATGGACAATTTACCTGAATAAATCTTTTTTAAATGGGGATAGTTGATTTAAAAACAAATCTAAAAAGCCTCAGATATAGCAAAGATCGTGTCGGGGGAGGATCTAGTAACCAACCATATATTACTAGAGATTTACCTGGTAATCCAAATTTACCATTTTCGGATGATTCAAATAAGGATTTAAGCGATATTGATAGATCTGGAGGACCAGATGTTCTTTTACGAGGTGGTACTTTAATGCCTGGTAGAGCGGCTAGAGATGTTTCTAGATTAACCCAAATGTTTTTTGATTTTAAATCAATTGGAGGTCCACTTTTTATAGCAAAAGAAAATTTATTATCACGTACCTCAGTTGCAGTTGGTGCTACGGGTGAGAAAAATAATCAAGGTAAAGCGCTGAATAACGGTATTTACTTGCCTACTTCTACTATGTTACAGGCTGCTGGTAACCCTTTAGGCCTGCATTTAAATAAACAAGGAATTGATCCATTTAAAGGTATTGGAAATAAAGGAGGGGGCATATTTGGGTTATTTGGTGCTACAGATCCATTAGGTCAACCAACATATATGGAAATCACCTCAAGAAGAAAAGAGGAAGATTATGAAAGTAGATTAGAGTATTTTAAGAAAAACGTATTAAATACAAATAAAACAACTTTATATACTTACAGAGGAGGTCCAGGTTCTAAATTAGGTATAGGTAGAACTTCAATAAGAAGATTTAATGATCAAAATACATCATTAAATAGAAATTATACCCCATCTAAAGTTAGTTGGAGTACTAAAGCTGCTTTCCAAGATAATGGGTTTGGATTTAATAATAGTCTTAATATTACCCAAAACACAGATCCATTTGGAAGTAATTTTAATTTTAATCCTGGTCAATTTATAGTAGGAACCACAGGAAAAACTGATATAATCCCCTTTCGTTCAGTTTCCCCTACGGTTTCAGATCCAGAAGCTCAAGAAAAAATAAATAATGACCAATTTCTTAGATTAGGTGCTTCTGTAAAATATGCATCAAATCCTAAATTAATAACCAAGCACATAAATGTATTTAAAGAAAGTTGGCTTAGTAATGGTAAATTAAAACTCAACCCAGAATCTTTTACTGTTAGTGATGATATACTTAATAGAGAATCTAATAAAGGAAATCCCACAATAGCAGAGGATTATAGAAAAGGTACTATTAGTTTAAGTTATAAAGATAGTAATATTGAACAAAGGGTTAATTTAGGTCATCCTGGTAGAAAAGGTAATGTATCTAATTATCAAGTAGGTAAAAAAGATTTAAATGGAGATGTAATAGGCCCTTTAGATAAAATAAATTCTTCTAGATTATATAAATCCGGAGTAGTAACTCAAGATAAGGAAAAAAATGATTTAGTTAAATTTAGAATTGGTATCATTCAAAATGATAATCCTTCACAAAAAGTATTTATACATTTTAGGGCATTTTTAGATTCAATGAGTGATGATTATACTGCAGATTGGTCATCTGATAAATTTATGGGTAGGGGAGAAAATTTTTACAGATATAATGGATTTGATAGAAAAATTTCTCTAGGTTGGACAGTAGTAGCCCAATCTAAACAGGAATTAATTCCAATGTATCAAAAATTGAATTATTTGGCTTCAAGTTTAGCCCCAGACTATTCAAAATCCATTGGGTATATGAGAGGTAATTTAGCTACCTTAACAGTAGGTGGATACTTATATGAACAACCAGGAATTATTACTGGTTTATCTTTTAGTGTGCCTGAAGAAAGCCCTTGGGAAATAGCAATACCAACTAACCCTGAAAGTACAGTAGGAGCGGGAAGTAATAAAATTAAATCTGATAAATCGGTAAAAGAAATGCCTCATATAATTAAAGTATCAGGATTTAACTTTATTCCGATACATGAATTTACTCCTAAAGTACAAAGTAATACATTTGATAAAAATGGTACATTAAGATCTTTTGGAAAAGAAAGATATATAGCCCTTGATAATGGTTTTAATAATAACTATACCGGTAAATTTAACGGAATTGACTAATGAAAAGATATCAAGAAACAAAAATATTAAAAGATTCTAAAAATAGAAATTATTATGGTACTACTAAGTACCCAAGAATTCCTCTATCTTTAGGAGATATTTATGTTTACACTACACAAGGAGATAGATTTGATTTACTTGCTGAACAATATTATAGTGATTCTTCTTTATGGTGGATAATTTCTATGGCAAACAGTGATTTACCCCAAAATTCTTATTACATTCCAGAAGGCAGACAAATTAGAATCCCACAAGATATAGGATCAGTGATTTCTCAATTTAAAGCATTAAATGGAAGGTAGTTATGAAAGGTAATATAGTAGGAGAAGAATTTGAAAGTTATGTATTTAATCAGATAGCTAGAAGGCAAGCTGATCAATACTCAGGTTATGATTCTAAACGTACTCCTGAACAACTCCAATATTTAAATAATAAAACAGCTTGGGTAAAACTAGCTTCTGGTATGCAATTCATAGTTGAAGAAGATAGTGGATTTGATGGTTTTACTAGACTACAAGAGATTTTAGGAGATGATGAAATATTATCACAACTTAAAGGAACAAACTTAGCCGAAAAAACAATTTTATTTAATGGTACCTCATTTTTAAATAGAGCAGTAGAAAATGAAAGTTATGATAATGAAGGTAACCCTGAATTTGGTGGAGATAATTTCCAAAGAGTTGGTAAAGGGTTAGGATACACATCTAGATCAGGATATAGCAAAAACCAAAGTATTTGGAATTTTAGTAAAGTATATGGATTAGGAGGACCTGACTTTGGTCAACAACCTATGCCTGGTATTACCTCTATGACTACTAAATCATTAAATAGAGGTTCTATTAAAGAAGCAAATATTCAAATAAAATGTTATAATAAATTTCAATTTGCCATTTTAGAACTTCTTTATTTAAGAATTGGATTTACTATGATGCTTGAATGGGGTAATGACAAATATATTAGTAATTCAGGAGCTTTTAAGGAAACTGGAAACACAATAATTGAAGATGTTTGGTTTACTCAAGATTGTTATAACCAACTTACAATGTTGAGTACTATAGAAGAGTACAGAGAAAAATATGAAGGTAATTACGATGGATTTTTTGGTAAAGTAGTAAATTTTACTTGGACTTTTAATGCTGATGGTAGTTACGATATTGATTTAAAATTAGTTACTGTTGGGGATGTAGTAGAATCTTTTTCAGCAAATTCACCTATAAATGATTTTGATATAAAAAGTATTAAATCTACTATAGAGGATAAAGTTGATAAAAATTTATTAGAATCTCCTTTAGTAAAAGCTTCTCAAAACAATATAATAGGTAAATATTTGTTTCAAACCATATATGAAAATGATAATAAAGAATTATGGGATGGTGACAATTATTTTGATTTTCTAGATGCAGCAACAAAATCAGGGCAAGGAAATGCAAAACAAAAAGGTATTGACAGTTTTGCTAAAACAGTTAAAGCCCAATTACAATATTCTTATTTTATTAGATTAGGAGAATTATTAAAAGTATTCGAAAATAATGTAATTCCTGGTATTGAACAATGTGGAGATAAAATTTCTTCAATGTTATCTATAGAAAGAAGTGATGATGGTAATATTATAAGTTATTACCCAAATCAAATTTCTTTAGATCCTCGAATTTGTGTTTTTAAATATGTTTTAGGTGATTTAGGAGATGCTGATGGGTTTGGGATAAAAGGAATAAATCAACCCTCATATTTAAATAGTCTAAGAACTTATGTAGATGTTAATGATGAAGGAGTAATTTATGGGAAATTAATGAATTTATACATAAATTATGATTTTGTAAGTAAATGTTTAAACAGTAGTGGTAGTGATGGTAAAGTAACTATTTTTAAATTTTTCCAAAAACTATGTGATGGTATTAATGTTGCTTTAGGTGGGGTAAATAATTTAGAACCCATTCTAAAAGATGATAAAGTAATTACTATTATAGACCAAAATCCAATTCCTGGATTTTTAGAAGTTGGAGAAAATAAAGCTACTGATATTGTGGATTTAGAAGTATATGGGTATAATAGTGCTAAAAAACAATCTAATTTTGTTAAAGATATTTCTTTTAAAACCCAAATTACCCCAGATTTAGCTTCAATGATTAGTATAGGAACTACAGCTGGTGGTTCTTCTACAAAAGAAGATGGAACAGCTTTTTCATATTGGAATCAGGGATTAAGAGATAGATTTGCCCCTAAAATAGTAGACCCTACCGAAAAACAAACAGGCCCTAAAACCCAATCCCAAAAAGAAAAAGAAGCTAAAGAAAAAAGAATTAAAGGGTATATTGAATGGTTTGATGAAAACTCAACTTGGGCTCTTCCTGACTATGATTTTCAAGGATTTAGATCAGTAGGAATTGGAGTTCCCACCCCAGTAGTAACAAATAATTCATATGATCCTATCCCTTCCCCATATTATAAAGACTCATATTATAAAAATAAAAGAAGACATATTACTAGTGAAACTGCTATTAAATATAGAGATGTATCTATTAGACAATATATAGAAAAACAAGAAGAAGAGTTTGAATATCTTCAAGCAAATAAAAATATAGTAACATCAAATGATTTAGTTAATCTTAAACAAGAAAACTATGCCTTTTACCTAATTCAGGCATTTGGGGGTCAATCAGACATAAAAATAAGAAAATCAGTACCAAAAAATGATGGACTTTTTATTAAATATGTAATAGAAGAAGTAAAACTTGATCCAATCCCACCTAAAAACGCAGTTTATCCTTTCTTTGATGAAGAAGTTATTAAAAGAGGAAAAGCTTCTTATAAAGCTTATATTAATACAATCAAACAAATTGCTTATGATAGGGAAAAAAATCAAGATCAAAGAAGCCCATCAAATACTATAGGATTTATTCCTGTTGGGTTTAATTTAACATTAGAAGGAATTTCTGGGATTAAAAT
>Ga0208162_1001432_pt1 | contig 12454 bp, 15 predicted proteins | sample CB_VirMetaG_4_FD_184539 | JGI IMG/M metagenome (GOLD analysis project Ga0208162, IMG submission 184539) | Freshwater to marine saline gradient viral communities from Chesapeake Bay - CB_1508_1M Viral MetaG (SPAdes) (version 4) | ecosystem: Environmental > Aquatic > Marine > Coastal | place: USA... | reverse complement strand
CATCGCCTGTGGGTTGACGCGATAGTTCATGGCGTCTTGGATGGCGCTTACAAACACTGCCAGTGCGCGTGCCAACTCAGCGGTTGCAGGCATTTGCAGAACGGCTTGATAGGTGGTTGAACCCAGCAATGCTGAGTAGAAACCCACGTAATCGGACTCAGGCGGAGCTGGAGGCAAGGGCTCGATCAGCTCCCAGCCCCAACGCCACTCCATTGCGCCTAGTTCAACAGCGCGGGTTTGGCGGATACTCCAGCCTTCGGGAACTTCCGGCTTGTCCTCTTTGACGATGCGCAGCACTTGATAGCGCGGATCAAGTTGCGCCACAGGTTCATCATCAGCGCGGGGGTAACGGATCACCTGTTCGGTGATGGTGTCCCAGAGTGCAAGGTTACTGGTCATGGCGATCAACCCCGAGTGACGTACAGGGTCACTTTCAGCCCTGCGCCTGCCGTGCCACTGCCCACCTGATCAATGTCGATTGTGATCTCGGCGTCATCAGCCAGTGCGCTGTCGCTGATCACTGGTGGCGTTGCTGCCGTGCTGCTTGTTTTCTCGCCATCGTCGATGCTGAGCTTGGTACTGAGCAGCGTTGTTCCGGCTTCGTTGATGTCAACAATCAGCGCACTACCAACTGGAGCTGTGGTGACTGTTGCCTTCACTGCAGTAAGTGTTCCCGCAGATGGCATCCTGAAAGTGACTTTGCCGGTGCCAGTTGTCAGCGCCGTGGTTTCGTCGCTACAAGCAATGACGTAAATATCGGCAGTAGTTAATGTCTCCCAATCGGCGTCGTAGTCAGTGCCACTACTTTTGATCAGCGCCTGACCAGCGGTGCCGCCAGTAGGGACGCCCTGACCAGCGGGGCCCTGAGGACCCGTGGGACCAGCGGGACCTGTGTCACCCTGGGGGCCGGTCGCGCCGGCTGGACCGGTATCGCCCTGAATGCCCTGCGGACCCTGAGGACCCGTAGGTCCGGCTGGACCGGTAGGGCCGGTATCACCCTGAACCCCTTGGGGTCCCTGTGGACCCGTAGGGCCAGCCGGACCGGTGTCACCTTGAACACCTTGCGGTCCCTGAGGGCCAGTCGCGCCTGTCGCTCCAGTGGGACCGGCAGGACCCTGAGGGCCAGCCAGGGTGCCGAGGTTGTCCCAGGCAGAGCCATCCCAAACCCAGAACACCTTGGTGTCGTCGGCCTGGTAGACATCGCCCGTTGTCGCGCCGCCGGGGAGTGCCGTCGAATCGGCAACCGTTCCTTTGACATTCAGTGCGCTGATCGATGAGCCCGCAAAATCAAGATTACCCGTGAAGGGATTGAATTGCACTGCCATCGATCAGCCCTTGGTTACAGACGTGAGATTTCCGCTGCCGTCGTAGGCCAAGGTCAGCGTTGCAACCGTAGTGCCACCAGAGCCGCCGTCCTTATACACAACGCCCGTGAGATTCGTGCCGGTGTAACTGAGGTCGATGTAGTCGTGCGCGGGGATCTCAAGGCCAGTGATGGTCGAGATAGGGGTCGCCGATCGACCTATTACCGCAATCTCCTCGTACCTCCTGCCGTTAATCGTGACCGCAGGCATCGCCCATATATCCGATTTTCTGCGATTCTAGCTCTGGCGTACGTGCCGAAAACCCGGGCATGCGCCTGCATGGCTTCGCGGTGCTAATCAGAGATCAGCAGTATTTGTCGATGGGTATGCACGTCCTGCGCCCCAGATAATCCGCACCGCGCCGCTTGCTCCATTGGAGCGTGCGGACACTCCAGCGCGACCACCACCGCCGTACAACTGACCACTACCCGAGCTACCTGCGCCGCCAGCCCCACCCAGCGATCCGCCTGCCCCACTGGCGCCTTCGCCGTAGATTCCGACGCCACCGCCATTGCCTCCGGTCAAGCCGCCACTGTTGCCGCCGCCGCCACCACCGCCGCCGCCCGATCCGCTAAAGCCAACTCCGCCGCTCCCTCCATTGCCGCCGTTGCCGGAGTAGCCACCCGCGCCGCCGCCGCCGGACCCTGGGACTGGCGTGGCACCGAAATCGTCTGTCCATGCCGCGCCGCCACTCCCTCCACTGCGAACCACACCGCCTGAACTACTGCTGCTACTACTGCCGCCTGCCGCGACGACGGTTGTACCGTTAAACGTTGAGTCCTTACCTGAGTAGACGGCAACTGTGCCGCTAGATCCGGTCTGCTGTAGGCCGCCAGCACCAACTACCACGGTGTACGTATTGCCGGGGATGACCGCAATACTGTTGGAATAGACGAGGTCGCCACCAGCCCCTCCATAGGTGAGATAACGCCCGGCAGGTTGGGTGATGTATCGACCTCCAGCTCCCCCGCCAACGCACAGGACTGAAACACTGGATACCCCATTCGGAGCCGTCCAGGTATATGTGCCAGCACTGGTGAACTCAGCCTGGCCGGGCTCGACAGACTGCCCTGCTGCCGCCATCATCAGGCTCTGCGCAATCGTGCCCATTGTCAGTTGGTGTAATCAATCAAGGCAGCACCCCGCCAGCGCGATCCACCATCGATCGTGACGAACATGAAGAGATGCGTCTTGCCGCTCGTCGGTATCGGAGCGAGATCACCAGGCCACTTCACGGATGCAGGCCAGGAAATCGTCCCACTGGTATGCGTGACCTCCAGAGTAAAGGAATAGGCCGTACCGGATGCCGGTGCATTGCTGAACGTGAATGTGCTATTCGCTGCGATTGTCTTCGTGAAGTAGTTCCCAGCAGAACAGTCGACATCGAGCGCAGCGACCGCTGTAACCCCTTCCGTATAAGGGCCTCCCAAGGCAACGCCGTCACTGAAGGTCTGCAGCCCGGTGAATGTCTGCGCTGTATCGAGCTGAGCAGCAGCGGCTGCATCGGCGATTGCCGTTGTCGCATCGGCCTGCGCAGCCGTCGCGTCTGCCTGGGCCGCCGCCGCGTCTGATTGTGCCGTAGTCGCTAGGTCGTATGCCGCCTTGACCGCGCTGGGCGTTGCAGCCAGAGACGTGCTCGTGCTATTCGTTGCCGTGCTGAGCTGCAAAACACCAGCGGCGCTCGTGCTGCCCCCGTCTACACGTGCAGCATCGATCTGTGTCGTCGCCGTGTTGATGACGGTGATTGTGTCATCACCATTCAGCGGCGTGAAGCCAGGGACCGGTGTGTACGTACTGCCGATCGCAGGATCAGCCAGGAGCCTCTGATTCTTGAGGTCGTAGAAGACGGGCCGTCGCTGCGGGTCACTCCTGGCAGTCATTTTCCCGATTTTTCGTTAATTCTACTTGTGCTCAGGGCACGATCACAGGTGCGCCTGCCGTTCCGGGTGACAGGATTTCCAGTACGGGATAGTCCACGCCACCAGCTGTGACTATCTCATCAAATACTTGCGTGCTGGCGTTGAAGATCCTGAGCCTCTGCGTGCCGCGCTCCATCCACCAATCGTTCTGTCGGCACCATTCGGGCAAGGGCGTCTCGCGATCATTCCAGAGCAAGGGTCTTGCATCAGGGCGGACTGAGTCCCTGGGGTCCCCGCCCGGGAATAGGATGATCCCCACGGCATCGGCAACTGTGATGGCGAATCGGTCCCAGTTCAGCTGGCGCAGCCGGAAATACTCCATGATCTCTTCTGATGAATACGCCCTCTCTGCATCGGCCTGAAATTCCAGGAAGATCCTGTCGTCGCCAATGGGATAGTCATCAGGCTCCAACCAGGGGACGCCGCACTGCCAGCGAAAAGCGTGAATATGCTTACACTCTCTGCGTTCGTCTCTCCGGCGCGGCAGGGTTCGCCACTGACGGTAGTAGCCCACGCCCTCTCGCTCCCAGGCCGAGTTGACAGAGCGTGCGGCGTTGGGCTTTGGGAAGAGGTCCCGCGGTTGTCCGCTTCCAGGGCGCTCGAGGTTTGCCAGCGCTCCGCCGAGATGATCAGGGCAGCAGCAGAAAAACTTGAAGCTGCTGCACAAGTGCCGCGTTCCGTCCGAGCGCCAGATGGTTGGATTGCTGGGGTCGTACGGCAGAGTGTCCCAGTAGATCCTCCCATTGCGCTCAACCCTCCCAGCAGGCCTCGAGAGGTCAAAGGTCAAGGTCAGCGCCGAGGCGTTCACAGCAGTCAAGGTCAGCGCGACGCTGCCCGCATCACGCTCGACCAGATCATCGGGGTAGCTTGGTCCATCGGCAGAATCCTCGAACTGATCGCCGATGAAGATCGAGAAGACCCCGACCTGGGCCGCGGTCAGGATCCCTGAGACGTTGTAAGTCAGCGTATGGTTCGCTGGATCGGCGTCTGCCGTGTTCAATGTGATCGCCGCGGACTGGATCGGCGAGGGCAGAATCAAGGAACCCCTGGTGCGACAGCTGGCGTACCAGGCACGCTCTGGTGATGTCGCACTCGGGAAAAGGGTCGTGACCTCTTTGGATGAACCATCGACAGCGCCCGTGACGAACCGAGCCAAGCTGTAGATCTGATAATCCCCCCAGCTCCTGCCGGTCCCGAAGAAGTATTCCTGTCCAAGCCGCCAGCGTTTGTAGTCGCTGTTGCGGTTGTAGGACTCCAGGACCGTCGGGTACGCCGTACTGCCGTACTGACCCAGGCCTGCTCCTTTGGTGGGATAAATGCCCGCAGCCCCCTGCCGCAACGAACGCGATGGACCACTCAGGCCCATGCCCCGGCTGGGATTACTGCCTAGGCGCCCTCGCCTAGCCAAAGCGCCGTGCGTAGTAACTGCCCGCGTCGGCGCCAGATGTCAGAGTCTGCCTCGGCGATGAGCTCGTCCCCGAAGACGAGTTGCTCGTCGCGCCGCCGCCGAACTTCACCTGGTTCTCCTTGTCCAGGACACTATCCGTCGGGTCCATCTGCTTGTACGCCATATCCAACAGCTTGCCGGACTGGCTGGATGGCTGATAGCTGGTGGTTCCGGAGCTCAGGTTGCCCAGACCGGATCCAGGCGAGCCGCTTACGGTCGAGCCAGAGCGCAGTGACGTGAGCTGCTCGGCGGCTTCGCGTTCACGGTCCTCCTTCTGTTGAGCCTCATAAGCCTCGGCACGAGATTTCGCCTCCTCGTACTTAGCATTCAGGTCGCTGAGCTGCTGTTGCTGCTGCAGTTTCAGCAGTTCGACCTGCAGGCTCTCCGTGCTTGATGTGTCGGACTCCTGCGTCGACGGAGGCGGCGTGTAGTTCTGCTGAAGGTCGCTGAGCGTATTCGCGTAACTCTGCAGCGACGAGTCGAACTGTTTGTTGTAGTCGCCGGCGGCAATCTGATCGTTTGTCAGGCGCTCCCCGCCGGCAGCTTGCGCCATCAGATTGATCTGGGCTTCGCTGTAGCCAGCTTCGCGCGCCCGCCTAGCTGCATCATCCCCAAATGTCCCAGGCACCGCATTCGGACCAAGGAAGGTTGAAGCATCAGGCAAGCCCTGCTGCTTGGCCTGAATTGCGGCGATCTCGTTGTTCGATAAGACGCGCAGACCAGCAGCCGTGGCGCGCTCAACGATCTCTTGGTCGCTCAGGTTGGCATTGCGGGCCCGCTGTACCGCTTCTTCGCCGAAAGTACCTGGGACGGCGTTGGGTCCCAGGAAGCGCTCGATCAGTGTTAGTGCCATGGTTCAGCCCTCAGAAGAATCCGCCTTGCGCGAAGACATGCACCCGCGTCGCTGCACTAGGGGCGCTGAGCGCTGCGGTCACTCCGACATAGAGAAGCGCCGTGGATGGCACATAGAGACCGGTGTTCTTCTTGTCGGTCTCGCTGGGGTAAGTGGCCATCGTCGCTGCTGGAGAGCCGAGGTTGGGCACAGGAATACTCAAAGGCGGAAGCGAGATGTTGACTCGCTGCCCTGCTGTACTGCCTCCAGGGATTGCTTCGCTGGCAACACAGGCTGTGTTAAATGCTGAGATCGAAGCCGGCGACGCTGCTGTGCTCAGGAATGCCAGCACAGTGCTCGTTGTCGTCGAAGCTTCGTTGATGACAATCGACAGGGAGTCGATGACTGCACCGTCGTTGCTACTGCAATCCACTAGGAGGACGCATCCGGCGCCTGTCGGTGTATTGAAATTAGTCGCTGTCGTCAGTGCAGCCGTGTCGCCGATCGTCGCAAAAGAGTGCAGCGGCCGGTCGACGAGTAGAGGCTGTTTATTGCTTGAGCTGGTAGCCAACGATCACTCCCGGCCTGCCGCCTGTATTCCAGATCGTCCGCTCAGTCTAACGATGAGCTCTACTCAGGCTTTGGCACATTGCGTTGCGGGCCACCGCCAAGAGCCACGGATGTTGACATACCCATCGGTGGAGCAGGATTCTGCTGTTGAGCTTGATCGATCCGAGCCAGCGAGCCGCCGCCACTGAATCCATAACCGGGAGTTCGCGGTTGATCTCCTGCGCCTTTGACCGGCTCAGCGGCGGCAATGATTGCTGCGGCCGGGCCAGGCACAGTCAACAGCGGCTCTTCCTGCGTGACGAACTCCCGCCCGTCGCCATAGGGATTAACCCGCGTGGTCAGGCCATCAGAAATCGTGTCATAGCGAAATGCAGATGGCCGAGCCTTGGTGGACTCGAAGTTGCCCGGGTTGGTCGGCACCATGCCGGCTGCTGCTGTAAATCGTGTGCCGATCTCACGGGCCTTGGCGCGGTCCTCATACCACCGGCCAGGCTGCGGCATCTCGCCACGCACCGCGCCGGTGTTGTGCTTGCCCTGGGGGTGACGGTTGTTCATGGATCAGCGCAGGCCTCCCTGCGTGTAAAGGCGAGCGCGGCCCAGGTAGGCATTGACCAGCTCGGTCGCGGGATTCAGATTCCTGTCACGGGTGCTCAGCGGGGACGGCGGGGGCTCGGTCAGGCCGGGAACCCCTTGCTCCCGTACAGGTGTCATGCCCGTGTCAGGCTGCGTCATACCGGCTGTTGTGCTTTGACTCGGCAGCGCAGCGGGACCGTTGAAGACGTCGGCAACCGTTGCGCCGCCGTAGCCCGCCTGAGGTTGTCCGGGTCGATTGGATCCTGGAGCGAGTGCTTCGGTCGGATCGCCGCTTGCAGTCAGTGGCGCGCCTCGCAGCACCTCGGTGGCAGGGATGCCAAGATCAGTGCCGGCGTATGCGGTCAGAACCTGATCGCTTGGGCTGTAATTTGCCCAATCCGTCTTAAGGTTTCCGGGGATGGAACCAGCCGCAACGAGATCAGGCAGCTTGCCATCCGCGGCTGCTTGCCAAATCTGCCGCGTCCTTGCATCACGCTCTCGACCTTGCAGCTCATTGACGTTGGCCTGCGCCTGCTGGAGCGCTGTTCCGTCAAAGCCGACCAGTCCTCGCTGACCCGCCTGAGCGGCGCTTTCGGCATCGGCCGGCATGGCAATGCGTTCTGTGCCCATCCCGCCGGTCGATCCTGGGGTGTCCAGTAATCCCTTGGCTCGCTGCTGCTCCAGGAAGCGATCGACGATGTTCTTACCGTCGGCACCCTTCGGTGCATCCTTGTTGGCTTCAATCCATGCGGAAATGTCGGCTCGCTGCGCGTAACCCGCTTCCCCGGCTCGAGGGCCGCCGCCCTGGCTGACCGGCCCTGCGGCGACCTTCAGTGCCTTGTTCTCCTCGCGGTCCCAGAACGGAGTCGCCTGCTGCAGCATGCGGGTCGCTTCCGATGCACGCGCATCGCGATCGTCACTCAGGACAGGAGGACGCCCGCTCGGCCATGTCGAAGGGTCGACTGCGGTTCCGGGCTTGGGGACGCCGGCCGGCCAGTTAGCTCCGGTCATCCCTGCATTGAGGTCCGGAGCGGCGGGGGCTCGCTTTCCGCCCCGCATGCGACCCCCTCCAGGCTGGTAACCAGCGCTTGCGGAGGGGGCCGTAGAAATTCCCTGAGTCGCGCGCCGCAGTTGTTCGGCAACAAAACCCCATCCCGGGGCTACTTTCATGAGTTCACCACTGGGCTGCTGCCAGCGACGCCCCTTTCCCGGAACATCTACCCATTGGCCCTCTGGTGCCCCAAACAGCGCCGACATCTCTTACCTCCAGTTCATGGAACCTGTTGCCTGCAGGACGCGGGTTCCCACGGCGGTATCTGCTGGCCCCGGGACGGCCATGATGAATTCTGCGCCGGCTCGCTCGAAGGCGTAGCGGCGAACCTCATCGCGGCGGTAGTTGGCCACGTAGAGGGTTTCAGCGAGTAGGTCCACCTCCCGCAGGTAGACCTCTCGGTAGTCCTTCGCCGCTTTGAGCGGATCGGACTGGAAGATCGCACGGTCCGTGTCACCGGTGATCCGCTCGATCCGACTGGGCTGCGGCTGGTCCTCAACGCGAAAGACCTGAGAGACGCGGTACGCCTTGTCACAGCGATCCAGGTGCTCAACAACTCGGGCGTAGAAGTAGCTGTCAGGAATCCGCGCCATGGCTTCTTCCAGACGAGCCACATCACCTGCCGGTAAATTAGCCCCGACATTGTACCCAAGGTGCCAGCGAGCTCTCGATTTGTCGTAGTCGCTTAGCTCCACCGGGTATCAGCGATCTTGACCAATTCTAGGCTGATCAGCCGATGTAGATCAGATCCGCGGCCAAGACTTCGTCCCAGTCCACGCGGCCAATCTTCTTGAGCTGATCGAGATTCGAAAAGCGCTCACCGGAGAGGCTTAGGCGCAGTTCCACGATCTTGCGGGCAGTGCTATACCCGATACCCTTGACGGCTTTGGCGATGGCTTCAGCAGATGCAGTATTGATGTTCAGTCGGGTGTCGACAGGGATCACCGTCTCAGGGATCACGTCTTCGTCGACAGGCTGCTCAGCAGACTGAGGCTTAGGGACCTCGCCGGTCCGCCCCTTGCCGGGCTCATAGGAGACGAGGTCAGCCAGGGCGATGTACTGGATCGAACCCTGAGAATTCTTGATCATGGCCCAGTCCTTGTCGTGATGGGCGATGAACTCAACGATCTGTCCGTTCCTGGTGTTCTGGTACAGCGCCATAACGCACAAACAAAAAAGGGCGCCTGATCATTCAGACGCCCTCATTGTAGGGATAAACCCCAGGAGACCTGGATCAGGACTCGGTGATGAACGGCAGACTTACGTCGTTCAGGTCGGACGCCACGTCATCGAGGAAGTAGAACACGTCCACGATGACCGGAGTGCCGCCAGTCAGCGTCGAAGTCATGGCCGAACCAGCCGCCTGAGAGCCGTTGTCCGAGAACACCTTGAGGGTGCGGGCAGCGGTCTGAGCGACGGGAGTGATGATGCTCTTAAACGTAGACGTCGGAGCAATCGTGGTACTGGCCACGACCACATCGGCGGCCACAGTCGCGATGTCGTTGTCGGCCAGGGCGTCGTCATCGCCGATAGCGGTGGCGACTTTCAGCTCGTTGGTATTGGTGCCGACGATACCGGAGAAGGCAGTGCCCACTCCGCGATCCTTGCGCATGTCAGGCACACGCAGGGCCAGGCCGTACACTTTGGCGCCCGAAGGCACCACCAGCGAGGTGATGTCAGCGCGGGGCTTATCGTCGCCGCGCTTGTCAGGGCTGGGGATCGTGATGTCCCAGCTTGTGGCACCAGTGCCAGTGATCAGCGCGTAGCCGGTGATGTGGTAGTACACACGGCCAGGGATCGCCACAACGGGCTGACCCTGATACGAGCTGAGAGCATTGACCCAGTTACCCGGGTAGATCTTCTTCGCCATGGTTAGTTACCTCCTATCAGTAAACGAAGGAGTACGCCACGGTCACGAAGTCCTTGTTCAGGATCTCGAAACCGGCGAAGAGGGACCAGATCATGATGATGAAACGACTGAAATCGTCGTTGTTGTTCAGCAGGATCTGAGCGTTGTTGCCGCCGATGCCCACGCCCACGGCCTGAGGGCCGAAGAACAGCATCGGAGCGGCAGTGGTGACGGCCGAAGTAATCGACGCGTCGGTGATGGTCACCTGCAGACTCTTCTCGGGAAGGTTGGTGCTTTCGAACCAACGCACGCCCTCAAAGAGGAAGCCGGACGGCATCACGGGCTGACCAGCAACAAAGCCAGCCTGGCCATAAGCGGGACCCATGCCACGGAAGAAAGTAGCGTTGGGAGCCAGCTCGGGTTGCATGGGGTTGACCATGCCATTGCCTGCATAACGAGCGATCTCACGGAACGCATCGTTTTGACGCAGGTGCATCATTGCGGTGGGATCCGCAATGCAGCGGTAGTACCCATCAGCGAAGGTGGGGACGTTCCGCTTGCGCATGTCCTTGACCACCTCGAGGAGGTCGGTCTTGACATCAAACTTGGCCGATTCGCCGGCAGCGTAAGTCAGGAAGGGAGCAGATGCAGCCTTCGACTTCTTCAGGGGGTAGAAGTAACCACCCTTAGTGCTGTCAGCAGCGCCATTGGCTTCTGCTTTGAACAGTTCATCAGCAAAAACGCGATCGCGCCAGCGGCGGTAATCGTCGAGTAGAGTGAGACTTCCGATCGATTGATGGAAGACGTTCAGGTTACCGGTATCCAGCAGAAGACGCTGGGCGGTAAGTAAAGTCTCGCGTGCAACTTTGAACGTAGAAGGTGCACTTGTATCGGTAGGATCTGCAGGTCCGGTATATTCCTTGAGCGAAACAAGGACCTTATCCTTAACGATACTGCGCGAAGATGCTGTGCCGAGAGTTTGATCAGCGGTACGCTCACGGCTATCTTTGGTGCCAGGAGCACCCCAGAAGCGGTAGCGATCAAGCTGAACTGTTTGACCGGGTTGTTTAGCGAAATCGTGAACAACACGTGTTACACTGTGTCTTGCACAGTGCTCACCGCTTTCCCATCGCGGTGTGCAGACTATATCTTGATCCCAATGCCTCTCTTATTGGGATCCCCGGCGCTAGTGGCCCTCATCCTCCGGTCTGGAGGGTTCGACCTAGTCGTTGAACCTTCCTCCTGTCCCCAGGAGGCTTGGCTGCTGATTGCCCTTTCGCCAGCTTTTTAAGCCTTCACGCCTGTCGTTACCGACTACGTTGTAGCGCTGCGCGATTTCAAGGCGGGTTTCCAGCAATTCACCGGGTTTTCACCTGTCAGTTACCCGACAGGGCGGCTGTAGTTCAACCGGCTCGACCGCCATCTCCACAATGTAGGAAGGATGCGGGCGATACAGCTCGGCACCAAGCAGCTTCGGAAAATCGTTCAATCACTCCACAGTTTCCTGTGGGATTGGACTATCTCTTCACCCAGGTTCCTGGGTGCCGGGCGCTAATCGTGTATTACGCAGCAAGTTCGTGCTGCACCACGTAGTCTCTGCACGTTCCAGTCGCGCTCGACTGGCTTCGCTCAGGATTACCCTCGCCTTGACGTTAGGGCTTCCCTGAATTCACCCGGTTCTCACTGGCCGGTTACCCGACCAGGTGACAACTCTGTTGCTTATGCAGTATTCTCAAGCTAGTGGACCGATAACATGAAGCCAATTCCCGTACCAGGCTTTCCCGGGGTGCTGATCGATGAGTCAGCCAGGGTCTACCTCGAGGACGATTCTGGATTCAAAGAACTGAGAGTCAGCGAATCGAGCACCTACAACAGGGTGTCGCTACCCTGCGACGGCACCAAGCGTCGCGTGCATGTTCATGTCCTCATGGCAATCACGTTCTTGGGACTTGCTCCTGATAAAACAGGCTGCCGCTCTGACAGCTTGCAGGTTGACCACATTGACGGCAACAAGAGGAATAACCGCCTTGAAAACCTTGAGGTCGTGACCAAGCAAGAGAATCTCCAGCGAGCGTGGGCTGCAGGGGCGTACGCGCGCAACGGCTACGCCAGCAAAGGTCGGCCTAAGCCATCCTTGCAGCGGTTCAGCGATGAGCAGGTCGAAGAAATGCGTCAACTACGAGAAAGCGGTCTCTCGTATAGAGCGATTGCTTCTCGGTTCGAGTGTGATCATAAGGCCATATATCGGATCCTTCGCGGAGAGACATACCGGCAATAAGCCGTTATCAATCCACATGGGATGAAACGCTCCAAATTGTCGAGGTGCGAGAAGGCAGGCGAACTGCCTCCTGTGTCTGACTATAGTAAGGTTTTGTAGGGTGAAAAATTGGACGCTACAGACGTCCGCGGACTGCTCGGGCTACTCCTCGCGGATGGGAGTCTTGTCCCATATCGCTGTCCTGGAGGGGGTTATATCCAGCTGACCCTGACAGCGGGGATCCGGGAGTCCGCGTTTCTCGAGGAGAAAGTGGCTGAATTCCGCCAATTCATCCCCACGAAGGCGCAGATTGTTCACTACAAAACGAAGCCGCGCGCCAATGGTCGCAGTACATCTGTTCTGCGCTTCCGGGTTTCGACGACCAAGCTGCGGCCGGTCTACAACCTGCTCTACCCGCGGGGTGACCGCGAGCTCACGCAGACAGCGCTCGACATGCTCGGCGCTCAGGCTGCGGCATGGCTCTGGGCAGAGGGGGCCAGGCCCGCAGACGATGGCAGTGTCGATCTGGCGCGAGTCGGGCACGGCTTTGATGAGGCTCTGCTGGTCTGCCAGTGGCTGGGGATCCTGACCG
>Ga0208162_1001431_pt1 | contig 12455 bp, 22 predicted proteins | sample CB_VirMetaG_4_FD_184539 | JGI IMG/M metagenome (GOLD analysis project Ga0208162, IMG submission 184539) | Freshwater to marine saline gradient viral communities from Chesapeake Bay - CB_1508_1M Viral MetaG (SPAdes) (version 4) | ecosystem: Environmental > Aquatic > Marine > Coastal | place: USA... | reverse complement strand
GCACTCTTGTGACCACTGCCGGTGCTTACGAAATCCAACGCCCAAAGATCGAAGCAGGTAAGCAGACGAGGATTCACAATCTTCTCCCAACCACGGTTCACAACCAGACCAGCACTGGCGTGCTGTTTCACTTCCACATCAAGAACCTGAAGGGTGTTCCCTACCCAGGCAGTACCAATCTGCCCCGCGACTTCAACCGCAATGACAGCAGCTCATCAAACAACTGGGCTGATGTGATCGCTGAGCACACCGCAGACGGCTTTATCTCGACAGCGCCGCGAGTGGTGGTGGACACGACTGTGACATCTGGTGGCACAGCTGCTGGCGCTACTTCAATCGTTGTCGCTGATGCCTCCAAGATCGCCCCCGGCCACTTTATCATGGCCAAAGGGATCCCCTACGGCTGCCGTGTGTGGGACGTGGACTACGACACCAACACGGTGAAACTGGCAATGGATACAGACAGCGCCGTCACCGGCAACGTCCGCGTCTACGAGCGTGTGGAGTTCAAGCCGGACACCACTGCCGACATCTCAGGCGTCGGAGAAGTGCAGCTCAAGCACTGCATCAACATCTTCGATTTCGATGAAGGAACAATCCCCGAGACCTTCCGCCCGCACTGGTGGCCAAATCAGCACCACGGCCCGGAGCAATTTGATTTTAGCCGGGCTGATCACGTCGCTCAATGCAGGGCGTTTGTTGACACCCAAAACAACCCCTATGGCAAATATCTGATCACCAGCTACCAAATCTGGGGCAACATTTACGAAGGGCAGTCCAACTGGGATGCCCGTCGAGATCGCGCCCTCTGGGCATCTGAAGCCTTCCCCGAGAACTTCTACGACCTCGCCCGCGAAGTCTGGGTCAAAGCTGAGAGCTGGTATCAGACCAACTACCTGACCCTGTATCAAGCCAACTGGGAGAAGACCTTCATCCAAATGGGCTCCGGCGCGATTGCGGGCGCACCAACATCCGGCACCTACAGCGGCGGTGCTGCACTCATGGATGGCGATCTGTGGAACGATGGCGGCACGCTCTACGTGCTGTTGCTGACCACTGGAGACGCCACTCACGACGCCGCACAGGAGGCAATGTTCGGCGGCACCCATACGCTACCGACAACCACCGGACAAGGCATCTGGATCACCCTTACCAGCTATGCCACGCTGGCAGGCACCGGAACGCTCTACAGCGGTTGGGCCTCTGGTCGTTCTGGCGTTATCGGTGGCGTCACCTATCAGGGCAGCGCCTATGACATTGCCCGCAAATCATCCCCTCGGATCGGTAAGCGCGATCAGGCGCACTCCAACGCCTACGGTTCTCGCCTGCTTGGCTACCTCATCGGTCAAGAATTGCTGCGCCGTGGTTGGTAGCAGTAAAATCCAATCATTAGGACTTCCATCATGACCCTCATCACCCGCCTCAGCACCGCGTTCACAGACACAACCCTTCCGAAACTTCGGAAGGATCCTGTGCTTACAGACGCAGGGTCACTAATTCTCTACGACTTCAAAGCAACAGTAAATCAAGCTGCAGGGTTCAACCCTGCCGCGCCATCTTTTGTCAATCTGGGCTCTTACACTGGTCGCACCTCAATCACCCCACTATCAGTTTCATCAGATTATGCTTATGACCAGACAAAAGGCGCCATTGTTTTGGACTCAGGAAATCCAAGCCCTATCTCTGTAGAAAACAATGCTAGCGCAGGGTCATCAGATCTATTTAATACAACAGATGACTTTTTGGTTATTTTATGGGCAAGCCGCAGAGCCACAAACCTGGGAACCTTCTTCTTCTTTAACTACCTTGCAAAAGGCACTGGCAATACAAGCAGTGGCGATCAGTCTCTTTACTTTATGAACAACGGCACTACTCCAAGCAGTAGCATTATTGCACGCATCAACTTTGATACCACATCAAGTCACGCAAATTCCGGTGTCAGTGGTGTAGCCGGCCCGACAAGCGGCGGCGCCCCAGTGCAGCTCGCAATGCACTGGTTCAAGACTGGATCAACGTGGGAGATGAATGCGTACTCCAACAAAGCAAAGGCAACCACCGAGCCAACAAGTGCCGACCCGTTGTGGCTTGCAGGTACTAACCTTGCATTCTTCCGGCAGACTGGTGGATCTGGCGGCGCTGGCGCACAAGTCCACCGCCTGGTGATTGAAAACCTCACGCAATCAGGCCGCAGCGTTACCGAAGTGCTCAATCTTGACTACGCCTACAGTAACGGGCGGTTCTCAAGCTGACGCACCCAAGGACGGTACAGCTAAACTGAACCAGGAGGCACCTGTGATCGAAATCTACGCAGCGGTCTTAGGTGCCTCCATCGGCATTGCTGGGATGTCCGTATCGGGCTTCACTCGCCGCACCAACGAATCCCGCGAAGCAGTCATCCGCCTCACCGCAGCGGTCGAGTCGATCGCTGGAAAGCTCGAAGAGTTGCATCAGGATATGAAAGCAGATCGCAAAGAAATTTACACCCGCCTTAACGAACATGGCAACAGGATCACATTGCTTGAAAGCAAGGATCGCTAGAGTTGAGGCAAGAGTAATACACCTCCAATGCACCTCGAAGAAATCCTTTCCAGCCCGATCACCTGGATCGTCGTGGCCGCCGCATCTGAGATTATCGCCCTGTCTCCCCTCAAGGACAACAGCGTGATCCAGCTTGTGTTTCACACACTCCGCAGCCTCAAAGCAAAAAAGGGCTGACGCGTTGGTTGTGGCGGTTCGACACACGCTCGCCGTTGCAGGATCTGCAGCGTGCGATCAACCGCCGCAAATTTGACGCGACCTTGAAACCCAGACTGGATGCTGAGATCGAAAGCTGGCATCGCAGTCAGCCGCCTACGGTCCAGCCACCAGTGCGGCTCGACGACCTACACATCCGTGCTCCCTGGTTCGATGAACGCGACACCGATCCGACTGATTGACCTGTTCAAGTATTACAAGCGGCTTGGGCATCAAGATGCCGCGATCCATGAACTGGAGCAAGCCATCAATGCCGCGGCGCCTGGCTTACTTGCGCGTGATCAAGACTGGTACGGCACTTGGTCGTCAGCAGTCGAGGCACCTGCCAGTTTCGACAACGACTGGAATGGCATCATGGCCGCCGCTGCGGTTGCTGGTGCCAAGTTCCCTGAAGTGGTTGCAGCGCAGTGGGCGCTCGAATCAGGGTGGGGCAAGCACACCTCAGGCCAGCACAATTACCTAGGACTGAAGGGATCCGGCACATCCACGACGACTCGCGAGTTCTTGGATGGGCAATGGGTCACGATCACCGATAGTTTTATTGATTTCCCATCGCTGGCTGCCTGCGTCGAGTACCTCGTCTCACGCTGGTACAAGGACTACCGACAGCACAAAGGCGTGAACCGCGCTGATGATCGCAACGAATGCGCTCGGTTGCTGGTGCGCGAAGGATACGCGACCGACCCCGGCTACGCCGAAAAACTAATCCGCCTCATGAACGAAAACGAACCAGCACAACAATCCAGCTCAAAAATCCGCCTCAGCGTCCCCTACGAATACCAACTCGACAACACCTCCGGCACGGGCTATCGAGAATGCTTCTCAAGTAGCTGTGCAATGCTGGCCCGTTACTACGGCAAAGTCGGTTCCGACGACGAATACAACCGAATCCGCAGCCATTACGGCGACACAACCTCCACAACTGCACAAGTCAACACCCTCCGTTCCCTCGGCCTCGACGCCCGTTTCATCTCCAATGGAACGTCCGTCATGCTGGAAAACGAACTCAAAAACAACCGCCCCGTCGCCGTCGGCTGGCTCCACCATGGTCCGGTCCAAGCACCACGAGGCGGCGGCCACTGGACCTGCCTAGTCGGCCTCACCCCCAACACCTTCATCTTCCACGACCCAAACGGCGAAGCCGACATGATCAACGGCGGCTACGTCAACAACAGCTCCGCTGCAGGCGAATACGTCGAATACAGCCGCAAAAACTGGCTCCGCCGCTGGGAAATCGACGGCCCTGGAACGGGCTGGGCTATTGTAGTAACGCCCAGCTCCTAGCCTGTGACCATCCTCTGCGATTGGGAAATCCGCGCTCTATGCCAAGGTTCCCAGATGGTCTGGCCATTCCGCGAGGAGCTTCTAAACCCTGCAAGTCTCGACCTCGTCCTAGGCCACAACCTCCTAATCGAGGTCGCAGATCAAAAAGAACTGGTCCGTATTGACATATCCGACCGAACCGAAGAAGACCCCTACCCTCTCCTCCCAAACGAATTCTGCTTAGCGGAAACCATCGAACAATTCAACCTGCCCGACCACATAAGCGCCCAATTCGTCCTCAAATCCAGCCGCGCCAGGGAAGGCTACAACCACCTCCTCGCTGGCTGGTGCGACCCAGGCTGGAACAACAGCCGCCTCACCCTCGAACTCAAAAACGTAAGACGCCACCACTCCCTACCCCTCTACCCCGGTTTAAAAATCGGTCAAATGGTGTTTTACCGCATGAGCAGCACCCCTCTACGCTCTTACTCAATTACAGGACACTACAACAACCACAAAACAGTAATGCCAAGTATTACATAATCCCAAACAAATTATAAAAAAGTTAAACCCACTACCATAAAAGCAACCGCGTATCAAGCCTCTTGATGTTGCCTGGCGCGAGGTGGTAGTGGACCATCAGATCGACGAGACTCAGCTCGTCCCCCGGAAGCAGGCAAAGGTCCGCTTCCGCGACCGCATTTTGACCGAGTGGAATTACTGCTGCGCCTACTGCGCCGAACCCCTCGGCAAAAACACCACCCTCGACCACGTCATCCCCAAGTGGAAAGGCGGCCTAACCGAAAAACGCAACCTGGTCGCCTGCTGTTTCTCCTGCAACAGCCACAAATCAGGCCACGACTGGAAAGAATGGTTCAAAGAACGAACCTACTGGACCGAAGCCCGCCAAGCCCGCATCGAAGAATGGCTCGAACAATAAATCGCCTCCGCCACCGCCTTCGCACTCTGCTCCCCAGTCGTCTCAACACACAAACCGCCTCCAGGCGTACAAACCCGGAAGCGGTACTTCCCTAACTTCTCAATCGGGACCCTCGGACGTTCCATCGCCAGAACTCTTATAAATCCGTTCTAGGTGGTCCGCAATCGGATTACTACCATCCATCGGCATTTCATCAAAAGGCGAATTCGCCACAAACAGCAGTGGTCCGTCCATCTGCTTCACCGCCACCATCCCAGTACGCGGACTCCTAATCAGGATCTCCAACGCCTGCCGCTCCAACCAATTAAGGAATGGGATCTGCATGACTACACTATACCGAACGCCGCTTCCGCCACCGCCGGAAAGCACTTCCTAAACAGCCTCTGACAATCCTTTGCCACCTGCCTGTGCTCAAGCTGCGTATCCGCACTGGTACGTAATGCAAGGTAATGCACCCAGCTCCGCACCGTCCCATTCATGTACATCGTCGTCGGAGTACAAAGCGGCAGAATCCTCCGCGCCGTTTCCTTCGCCACCCCACGCTCCAGCAACGACTCGTAGTACAAAAACGCATCCCGAATAATCGCCGCCGCCCCAACCTGCAAATCCTGCTGGTTCGTTGGATGAATATCATCCAAGCTGTTCTGCCTATTCTGCGTATCCTGCCTGCGGAAATACGGAATCTCCGCCGGCTGCGTCCTGGAATACCTTGTGGAAAACTCCTGGAACGAAAACGACCTGTGCCGCAAAATCTGAGCAGCAATATCCCGCTCAGTATGGATCTTGACGCACATGTTCGCCATCTCAAACGGCGACCAATGCTTGTGCTCAATCAGGTACTTCAAGAGCCGTGGTCCGGTCTCAAAGTTATCCTCATTGGACGGATTTGACACCCGCGCCATCTTCACCATCAAGCGCTCCGCATCAGGAGTCGCCCAAACCAATTCAGCCTTGCTCATAGTCATGAAGCGATTTGATCAAATGACGCAACACATCCTCTTGAATGTGCCAATGCTGGGGCGAGCAAAACACATGCTCTCTTTCCACAGGAATCTCAACCCAAAAACTAGCCTCTCCACAACTGCTGCATTTTCGTTTCCTAGTTTTAGCAACCTGATGCGAAAACCTACCAGATACGACTTTTAACTTGGACTTGCCTGACGCACCACAATTAGGACACTCCATCAGCGCACATAGTTCTTCGAGTTTGCAAGCACACGAAGCCGCGTCAACGCCCGATGACATCTCTGCCTGGCACGTTCCCGCGACATCCCATGCTCCTTGGCCACCTTAAGATAGCTTGCCGGATCCCCACCCTTCAACGCATACAACGCCTCCACGATGGAACGATCCACATCATCCAAATGCCCGAGCATCTCCTCCAACTCAAACCCCGCAAAACTCTCCTCCAGCTGGTCCATTGGATGCTCCCCGTCCGAAATCGCATCCAATAACAACGCATCCCCATCGGTCACAACCCGATCCAGGCTGTCACAGTCAAAACTGCGATCCAGATAATCCCTCATCCTCGAAGGATTGGTCCCGCAGAACTCCGCACACTCCTCCAACGTGGGCGCCCTCCCATGAATCGCCTCAAACTGGGGCGTCCACTGCCTGAGCTTCGACAACAACTCAACCGCATGGGACGGCAACCTAATCACCCGATCACTACAACTCAAATACCGCGTAATCGCCTGCCGAATCCACCAATACACATACGTCGAAAGCGCATAACCCCGCTCTGGATCAAACTTCTTTACCCCATGCGCCAAACCCATATTCCCCTCCTGCACGATGTCAACCATCTCCGTCCTCCGTGCATGGGGCGCATACCGCTTTGCAATCGAAACCACCAGCCGCAAATTACAATTCACCAGCTTGTGGTACGCCCTCTCCCCAACCCTCCGCTGCTTCGTCGTAGGATTCTCCGCCTGCAGCCACTCCTGCACTTGCCGGGCCAGCAAGATCTCCTGCTCCTTATTAAGCAGCGGATACCGCAGGATGTCGTTGATGTACTTCGTAAACGCATCCATCAGTAGTTCACCTCCATAATTTCAGGCGTCGTACCAAGCGCTGGAGCGATGGCCCGTGCCACCTCCGCAGCTTTCTCTATCGTCACATACGAACAGGCATCTTTCGCCTTGTCGGTGAACAGTATTCCATCATGCGGATGGAGCATTCCGTAATACGCGGCCAAATAAACCTGTTGGTCCTGCCGCGACAAAGTGAGCGCGTAGCGTGATGCCATGGGGCGTGTGCTGACTGCCCGCATAAATTAGCACAGTAGCCCCGATAGTCCAGTAAGACGGGGTTAAGTCTCTACATTTTCCTTAGGTTTCATCCGCCCCTCAACCCGCTTCCTCACCGACTCCCTCCAAGCCGCCTCATCTTTCGCAACGGCTTCGTTATATGTCGATGACGGCAGTTCCTGCTTCAGCACCTTATACACCATCTCCCGCACCAATGCCGTGGGACGTAAACTCTTTTGCTCCGCCAGCTCCATCAGCAATGCCGCCCGGTGCGGATCCAACAGGATCTGCATGTAAGTTTTGTTGCCGTGGCGTATCGCCATGTGCTATACGATGCTGTGCAATAGTCTAGCACTGTGCTACCAACGCCCTGGATCGTCCACATGCTTCCGCCACCCAGTCTCTTGCCGCTTCCTAGCCTTTGTGCGCTGCTTACGGCAGCCGCTCCTTATCTCCCTGGCCCGCTCCAGGAACTCCGCTGCCCTCTGCAAATCTGCAGTGGTGGCACGGGCGATCTCGTACTGCAGGTAGGTCATGATGATCTGCCGCCCCGTTTTCGGTTGCATACGCGGCAGCCATCGCCTCACTCAGCGTACTGTAATACCCAAGTTCTCTTTGCACACGGCAGGACCAGCCGTTACCTGTCCGATAAATGCTGGCCCGCATGTGTCCTCCCTAGTGAGTTTCCGCCCAGGTCTTACCGACTTGCACTTCTGCCAGCGGCGGTATCTCACCCAGCCACTTAGCCTCGGCCTCTTCCATCACTTGTTTTAGCTGGTCCGCCCAATCCTGCGCCACCTCTTCCCGCACCAACAGCAGGATTTCGTCATGGACCGTCCCAGCAATCCGAACAGTGTCCTCCCCTGCCTCTAATACCCGAGACCACAACCTCCCAAGCGCACACTTAAGGATCGCCGCACCAGCTCCTTGGATCGGTGTATTACACCTGACCGTCAGTCGATTCATATCACCCGGCAAAAACCGCCGCATCCCCGTCTCCGGAATCTTGATAAACGGCATGTTCCCCTTCCCCGGCGTCTGCGTCCTATCCGCATCATTCGCATTCTGCTGCTGCCACTCCTTAATCCCCTGGTACGTACTCAACCACTGCTCCCGAATCTTCGCCGCCTCCTCCAACGACATCACAATCCCCGACGCACCAGCATAATTCCGCAGCCCCTTCGCACCTGACCCATACAACAAACCAAAGTTTGCAGATTTCGCAATCTGCCGCGTGCAACCAATCGCCTCAGCAGTAACCGTATGCAAATCCTCCCCTGCCTGGAACGCCTTGGTCATCCGTTCATCTTGGGCGACCGCAGCGGCGAGGCGCAACTCCATCTGACCAAAGTCAGCGTCAACAAGCACCCAACCATCAGGAGCCTGCACACATCGACGAAACTCTTCATCCCTCGGAATCTGCTGATTGTTCGGCTTGATACATGACATCCTTCCGGTCTCCGCCCCAAGCTGCAAATAGCTGGCACGCACAAAACCATCCGGATCCATCTTCTCCAGAATCGACTCCACCATCTGCCGACGCTTCTCCGCCTTCTTCCAAGCCAAGTACGTCTGCACAACATGGTGGTCCGCTGCATACTCCCGAAGCGCCGCCTTGCCAGCACTAGGCTTCCCAGTCTTGGCATCGATCGGCTGCTTCCCCAGCAGCACCGTAAATTTATGCAATAACTGCTTAGGGCTGTTCAGATTGAAACCTGCTTCCTTCTTCGTACCAAGACGAACAGAACCAACAGCTTTAGCCCTCGTGTTGAATTGCGGCGGCTCATTTTCCAGCTCCTCGATTTCTGCGTACCACCGCTGGTACGTGTCATCGTCATGGCCCATTTCGGTGACACGTCTTCTGAGTTCCGCCAATCGATTAGCCGAAGGGTTTTCCCTTGGCAGCTTTTCTTCCGGCGGAAGCGCCTCATCCAATTCCCGTAAAAAGTCTCTGCCGAGCGCATCAATGTCGTGTTCGTAATCATCACGAAGTTGCTCAAGATCCAACCGATTCCAAGGCAACCCGGTACGCCACATCTGCGCCATAGCCGGGAGTGCCTTGCACTCTAGTGCATAAGCGCCCGCCAGCCCAGCATTCATCAGCAACCGATCCAGCAACCCATCCAGCTGCAGCAACACCTCCACATCCTTCGCCGCATACAGCATCTGCTCCTCCGACAGCACTGGAGCGCTCCAATCCGACTTCTGCTGCTCCTTATCCAAATCCACCTTCAAATACCGCTTCGCCACCTGCGCCAGCCCATGCTTCAGGTTGGGCAACCCGTTGTTCAGCAGCTTGCTCGCCAGCATGGAACACCCAATCCGCCCACGCGGAAAGATCCCATGCTCCTGCAGCCACCCCAAATCAAAAACCGCATTATGCGCCAGCCAATACTTCTCCCCGTTCTGGAACATGAGCCGGAGCCTCTCCCACTCAGCCTCGTCCAACTCAAAACAATCAATAATGATAATCGTTCTCGTTGCCTCACAACCGAGCTGCAACAGCCGCAACTTGCCCACTTCGGGCTGCAGCTGGAGCGTCTCCGTATCAAACGCAATCGAAATGGACGTCGAAATTCTGTCGAGATGCTCGATCCCGAAAAGCACGTTGTAGTCAGACATGGGTGGTCAGAAAGATTGGATGAAAAAGGCGCCCCAGGTATTACCAGAACGCCCAATACTGGTCAGATATCAGGCTTCGCAATACTCCACGCAATACTCCGGCAAAACCCCAGTCCAGTGCCGAACAGGTGTCCCATCTGGTGCGTACCACTCACCATTGTCGTTGAACAGCCAATTAGCTTCAACCCGCCGGTTAAAAATGAAAGTCTCCCAACGAATTTCCTCAGGAAACGGAAAACCATGTTCATGCTCCCAGTCAGACTCTGAGATGCCATTGGGCGTGTACCAGCCGCCTTCATCAGCCTCCCAGCCCTCGGCAAACCGCAGCTTTGCAGTGCGATCCTCATCAGCCATCGCGGCATCCACCGATGCAGCAATGTCGCCGTAACGGCTGTACTCCTCAGCCCTCTGAAGGTTGTGGTGAGCAACCTCTGCATCCAGATACGCTGGAACGTTCTTGTACTTGAACTGGTCGAAAGGATGTGTAGACATGGTCATTCGAGTGGGTCTGTGAATGGGTCGAATTGAAGCTCTTGAATAAGTCGGCTGAGATACCACTCAGCTTTCTGTAGGTCCTGCACACCACCCTTCTCGCGGAACCGCCAGATGTATTTGATGGTGTTGCCCCGCAAAAAGCCGAGGTATTCGTTCATGGTCATAGCCGCCTTGATGGCGTCTATACATTCGATGTCCCCGCCGGTGTAATGGGCGGGGCTGTTCACGGGATCAATCGCCATACTCATCAAACTCGATGGGCGGAATCACGGACCAGTCATTGATCCACGGGAGCATCCGCTCCACGTCTTCATTGGTTGGTGCGTTATCCGCTGTGATGGGGTCATCCAACACTAGGACGGTCTCGCACATGGCTGGACCGAATTCGGGCGGATCGAAACGACCGCCAGGCAGCACCTGGATCGCATCGTCCACGATGGCGTGGATGTGCAGGTAGTCGCTGCCCTGCTTGTACTGAAAGGAAACGAGTTGTGCTTGGGGCATGGTTGGCCTCCGAACGACCTCCATAAGGTAGCACACTATGGGAGGTAGCTGGAGATCACCGGAAAAACTTCATATTCGTAAGCGCTCAGCACGCTGGCATCGATCCCGTTCTGCAGCGCCTTCTCGATGTCCTTCTCCAGCTCGCAGAACTGCTCCGGCGTGTCCTGATACAGATACTCCCCGATCTTCATCGGCTTCCCATCGGGGTGGTACGCCGTGTACCTCACGATCGCCAGGTAGCCCGGATCCCGCCTCAGCTTGTAATAGGTGATGGTGGTCCGGGGCTGATCCATCGTTCCAGCCAGTCCATCACCAGTCTGGCCGATGGCCACGTATTCGAGCATAATGTAGTAGTCCTCATGGTAAGATTCAATGGACGCAAAACGAGAATTCGCCTACGAGCGCTTCCGCCGCGACATCCAAACCTGCGAGGACGTCAAGCAGCTCCAGGAACTCGCCTGCAAGTTCATGCGCCTATACCTGACCCAGCAAGAAACGGTCGATGCCATGGCCCGTAACGGCTGGCTCCCCCAACCCAAAACAGGCAGTTAAGAAAAGGTGGTTACTGATCTTCAAGCTCGGAGGCAATGGCAAGGATTTTTGAGCGAACGTCCTTTGTGGAAATAAGCGGAGTGAGAGTTGAGTTCCAGGGTGTTGTGGTTTCCGGCACCACTTGATCCGCTGCAGCTTCCAAGGCAGCGGCTAAGCGTGCATGTAACACTGGCGTTGCTTTTCCGTATCCACCACCAGCTTCAACTGCTGCATTGACTACGGACTGCGCAGCGGGTGATAGTTTAGTCATTGCTTCCCTCCAGCTCATCGGCAATGGCAAGAATTTGGTTGCGATGCTTGATGTGCGCAGCGGCAACGCCTTGCTCGTATTCGTTGTAATCTTCAATAGTGGGCCATTCTTTAGGCACCACTTGATCTGCAACAGTTCGCAAGGCGGCGGCAATGGCAGGCAAATAGTGCCAGTCATAAGGCTTACCGCTGGCTGCTCGGTTAAACGCCCAGAACACCTCTTGAGCTTGGGGTGAAAGTTCAGACATAGAAGTGGGTTCCACTATGAGGTAGCGCGTTGTTGCCATTGAACGGATCCAGAGATCTCTTCGCATCCAATGATGCCCAGAGCCCCTTCGGCCCACTCATCAATCAGAGATCGCATCAATATGGCACGCATCTCTGGCTCCGCCCAGCGATCGATGTCGAATCCTTGGAACCGGGGATCATCCAACGAGAAGCCAACGCAGTAGCGGTTGGTCACTAGATCTTCGGAGGGGACTTGGTGAACAACGGTGAGAATCAGAGTGGCGTACATGGGGCAAGTGTCAGTCATCGCTCGGCCTCCTGCTCCAAAGCAAAGACAAGAGCTGGCGGGAAGTGATGGTCAGGATTGCCAGTCATCCAAGCCGCCACCTCGCGGATCGCGGCGCGGGCTTCGGCACGGAATCCGGGTTCATTCCCGTTTCTGTAGATGGCATCCTCAACCCGCTCCACCAGCGAACTATCTGGTTTCGCCGGATGGTTGGGCTTGGCGGGTGAGCCATGAAGCCCAACCCTGAGACGTGAGCTGGAGTCAAGAATGGCTCGGCGATCGCGTTCCAATGCCTCGACCCTGTCACGCAGTT
>Ga0208162_1001429_pt1 | contig 12457 bp, 10 predicted proteins | sample CB_VirMetaG_4_FD_184539 | JGI IMG/M metagenome (GOLD analysis project Ga0208162, IMG submission 184539) | Freshwater to marine saline gradient viral communities from Chesapeake Bay - CB_1508_1M Viral MetaG (SPAdes) (version 4) | ecosystem: Environmental > Aquatic > Marine > Coastal | place: USA... | reverse complement strand
GAATGTGAAAATTTTGCGGAGAATAAATTAAATGAGTTTAAAATTGACCCAAAAACTTTCGTGAAGTATCAACTCATTTCGAAAATAAAATATGTAGTCCATAGTCACTATGACTCAAAATGTAATCCAAGTAACCAAGACAAAAAGTCTTGTAGAGCAATCGGTATTCCGTATATGATTGTATCATACCCAGAAAAGGAGGTTTGTATTTATGGTGAAAGTTAAGCTAATGGGAGAATTAGGAGAAAAGTTTGGAACAGACTGGGTATCTGCGGATAATAACATGCGCGATATTCTCAAACTTATAGAAGCCCAATGTGATGGATTTGCAGAATATATAGCAGACCTAGTTCAAAAAGATAATGTAGGATTAGAAATAGTACATGGAGATAGTTTATTAGTAGAAACAGAAGATGACATAGCAGATATGTTTCTTCCTGTAATAAAAGATACAGTATATATCACTCCAGTCCCTGCTGGTGCAGGTTTTGGAGATGTATTTAAAATAATTCTAGGAATTGCACTTATGATATTCGCCCCTCAGATAGCAACCTTTTTAGCAAATGCAACAGGTATAGGTATAACAACAGTAACTACTGCTGGAGGTGCTATAACTTATGGGGTAACAGCAGCTTGGTTAACATATGCAGTAGCAGCAATGGGAGGTTTACTAGCATTAAAAGGTTTAACAGATTATTTAACACCACAAACACCAGGAAACTCTCCTGAAAGTTACTTATTTGGTAACTCACAAGAAAATGTAAAAATGGGTAGTCCAGTTCCTTTATTATATGGGGAACTAATAGTACCTGGAGTAACAATAAATTATGCACTAAAAGATGTAAAAGTTGGCAGAGTCGGCGGATACTCTTACGGAGGTACTTCTGGAGGAGGTGCAACCGGAGGAGGCGGCGGCGGCGGAGGCGGCTGTTTCACAGAAGGTACATTAATAACTATGTGGGATGGTTCTACAGTAGCAATCGAAGAAGTTGTTGCTGGAGACAAAATACTTAGTTACAACGTTGAAAAAGGAATAGTAGAACAAGACACAGTATTAGAAACAAGCAGACCTATTGTCGACACAATAGCAGAAATAAACATAGATGGGCAATTCATATGGTGTACGCCAGACCATCCATTCTATGTACAAGATAAAGGTTGGAGTAGTTTAACACCAGCCATTACAGAAACTAACTATGAGCTTGTTGTTGAACAACTCAAAGAAGGCAACACATTAGCACGAATTGACTTAAAACAACAAATTAATCCAGTTACAATTAAAAGTATTAAAACAAAAGTAATCCCTCACACCCAAACATACAATTTAAGTAAAGTTGAAAACAACCAAAACTTCTTTGCAAATGGTATACTTGTGCATAACAAAGGTGGTGGCACAACAAGGCACGTAGTACAAAGGTAAAATTATGGCAAGTAAAGCAGCAGGTAATCCAATAGGAGTAGCAAGAAGTAGACGTAGAAGTCCTAATCAGGAACAATCAGTTGTCGTCTATGATTTAATATCAGAAGGTCCTATATATGGACTTATAAACGGAGCATCTTCTATTTATCTAGATACTACACAAGTACTAAATAATACATATAAAGACTCCCATAATCCAAAAGAAAGTTTTGATGTAACTTATGATGCAACCACTCATACTGTGACTGATAATACAGGCGCAGGTATGTTTGGAAACTTTGATACCTCATTTGGAGACTATCATATAAGGATTGAAGGTGCGAAAAAACAAGTAACTGGCATATCTTTAACAGCAGGTAATCCAACAATAACTTCTTCAGGAGGTTTTGATGTAGGCGATGTAATGAAAGGGCCAAATGGTCAGCAATTTTTACGAATAGAACAAGGTGGACTAGAAAAATCAACTCATATCTGTAGAATTACAAAATATAATAGTGCAACTTCAGTAGATATTACCCCTGCCCCAGATATAACTGCAACAGGCCTTGTAGGAAATATAGATTTATATGTAAAAGTAGTTAGTAAAACTAATGCAAACGTAGCAGTAACACAAGCTTCTTCTGTAGATAGAAATGTAGCAAATACAGCTGCATTTATGACTACTCCTGTAAATCATACATATCAACAAAATGCAGAATATAATTTCAATAATGTTAAATATGCGTTTAGAACAGGAGAAAGACATCAAGGATATTTAGCCACTCCAGCAGACGTAGGTAGTGCCTCTATTATAGCTAATTTAGGAAAAGCTATATCAACAACAGACATGAGCTACATGGGACTAAGTAATAATTATAGTACTTATGGGTATGGAGTACATGGAGATGAAACTAGCACTTGGAGCGGAGCAAATATAGTATTTACATCTACACAGATGAATGTAAGTACTCAAAAATCAGAAGTTGACAGATTAAAAATTACATTCCAATATGACCAAATGGTTGCCATAAAAGCTAAGAATGGTAAAGAGTGGGCTTGTCAAATAGAACATAGAATATTCTTAAGATATAAACAGCCAGGAGATGCAGCGTTTACAGAAGAGCTAGTCTACGGGCCAACTGATTCCCAAATACTTGCAAGACCTACAGGCCAAAGAGTACTAGCTTGGAAGCATTATTCTACAGGAACTGTTCAAGCGCTATGTAAAAATCCATTTGTAGAAGTATTCGACGTAGACTTAGAGCCTTATCAACCACTTGATGATTTCGAAATAAAAATTCAAACAATAACTCCTATCAATAGAAAACACGGCGGTGTCCAACATATTAATGGTGGTAGAATACAATCAATAGAATCGGTTATAAATGATAAATTAAATTATCCTCTAGCAGCTTACGCTAGTATGATGTTTAATGCTTCTGATTTTGGAAATGTTCCAGAAAGAGGATATCACGCAAAAGGATTACTTATTAAAGTTCCTACAAATTATAATCCAGGAAGTGAAAGATACAACAGCTCGCCACCTTCTTATACTAGAAATATTACTACTGGAGCTGTAGGTAGCGACTATGTAGCATGGGATGGTAATTTTAGAGGAGACACTGATACTTTTGATTTTACTCACCCTAACCATGGAAAAGTTTATTCTAATAATCCAGCTTGGGTTATTTACGATTTAATTACTAATAATAGGTATGGTTGTGGAGAATACATAGATACCACAGATATTGATAAATACTCTTTATTTAAAATAGCACGATATTGCGATGAACTTGTTCCAGATGGAAAAGGAGGAACAGAACCTAGATTTACAGCGAACGTATGGTTTACAGACCAAGCTCAAGCTATGAAAGTTATACAGGATATGTTATCTATATTTAGAGGTATGATGACATGGACAAATGGACAAATAACATTTGAACAGAATAGAGAAAAAAGTCCTGTTGCAGCTTTTAATAAAAGTAATGTAATTGCAGGAGACTTTAAATATCAATCATCAAGAAACAGATTTAGATTTAACCAAGTAAATGTAACTTGGAATGACCCAGATGCCTTTTATAAGAAAACAGTAGAAATAGTCGAAGACTATGATAATATCGTAGAAACTAGAAAAATTAAAAAGAAAGATGTAGTAGCCTTTGGTTGTACAAGCAGAGCTCAAGCAGTTAGATATGGTAAGTGGCATTTATTTACAGACCAAATGGAAACTGATGTAGTTACTTTTGCTGTTGGCCTAGAAGGCTCTTTATTAAAAAGCGGCGACGTAATAACTGTAGCGGATGCAGATAGAAATAATGTAAGATTTGGAGGAAGAACACAAGCAAGTTCTTCTTCTACAGTAATAAATGTAGACTCTGCCGTAGACTTATCAAATACAGCAACCTACTTTTTAGAAGTAGTATTTCCAGAAGGGGGAGCATACTTACAACAAGATACAGCAACAATAAGAGGTTCAGTTAGAAGAGCAGGAGATTTTATACAGTATGCAGATAATCCAGCAGGAGCAAATACTGCAATAACTTCTGAAGAAATAATGGTCAACGCTGTAGATGATTCTGGCAATAAATTAGATTTATATTGGTCAGGAGATACTAGAGTAGAAAGACAAGAGGTATCAAGTTATAATGCAAGCAGTATAACCGTAGCTAGTGCATTTACAAGTGCTCCTGCAACTCACAGTATTTGGGCAGTTGTTGAAATAGACTCTGATGGACAAATGGTTCATGGGTCAGCAAAAGAATATATAATACAAAATGTTAAAGAAGACGATGACCAACCAATATATTCTATTTCTGCGATAGAGTTTAATAGAGATAAATTTGCTTTAGTAGATAGAGGGTACGTTATAGATGAGATACCTGATGTAGCAAGAATGCCGAGATATACAGAAGATGTTCCAGCTCCTACAGATGTAGCCATAAAAATGGTACCAAGTCAACAAGAACCAGTAGACACGGACACGGAAACAGCAGAAGCATCTGGACTCGCTCTTTCAATAACTTGGAGTCATCCTAGCACGAATAGAACAGATAAAGACGGTAACGCAATAGAAAATAAATATGAGTTTATAGATTCTTACGAAGTAAAGCATAACTTCGGAGATACGCAGAAATTTAAAACAGAAATAGTACCTTCAACGGAAACTTCTTTCATTTTAGATAATCCTGCACAAAAAGTAGGTGAAGTACTGATAAGACTTACAAATACTTCTGGTCATTTCTCAGCATGGGTAAGACGAGAAGTTGACACAGCCGAACTAGCACAATCTGTGCCAGTAAGTACTACTTCAAAGATTGGTCTAATTTCCAGAGGAGGCACACTACCTGGTGGAATAAGTATCAATTCTACTTCCGGACTAGTAAGTACTATCAGTACAACCTATGATTTCACAAACACATTAGGAGATGTAACACAAGTAAGCTCAGGAACTACAGACCAAACACAGGCGGCTTTCGGAACTTTAGCAGATGGCGGAGAAGCATTTTTAGTTCATGACTTTAGCGATACAGCCGACCCTTTCAAAGCGATAGAAATAAAGACAGATACAGCTGCAAAAAGCCCAAACGTAGGAACAGATACTAATGGTAATGATATTGATGTATATTATAACTTTGAATATGTAGCAGAATTAGGTGCAACCAATAGTGGAATCACACAAAAATCAGGAACTATAACTGTAAGCCAATATAAAACAGAAGTCACAGGAAGTAGCACAAGTTTTACTACTGAATTCGCAGTAGGAGATAGAATTATAATTGATGACGCAGGAGCTACTAGATTCTTCGCATCAGTGTCGTATATAGAAAACGACACAAAACTATTTATAGACCAAGCAGTTCACAGAGCATATAGTGGCGTAAATGTATTTAAACCAACTTTTGAACCTTCTCCCAAAGACGCTATACTAGCAACTATCACTAGAAGTGGTAGTACTTATAGCATGGTAACTCATATAGTACAAGACGGTGCTACAGGCCCACAAGGAGCTACTGGAGGAACAGGCCCACAAGGAGCTACTGGAGGAACAGGACCGCAGGGAGCGACAGGTGGTACAGGACCAGCAGGGCCTACAGGGGGTACCGGCCCTCAAGGTATACAAGGAACAAGAGGACCACAAGGCCCGCAAGGAGCTACTGGGGGTACCGGCCCTCAAGGTATACAAGGAACAAGAGGACCACAAGGCCCGCAAGGAGCTACTGGGGGTACAGGGCCTCAAGGTATACAAGGAACAAGAGGACCACAAGGGCCAGCAGGACCTACTGGTGGCACAGGCCCACAAGGTTTACAGGGAACAAGAGGAGCAACAGGTGGTGCTGGTGCAGCAGGTCCAACAGGACCACAAGGCTTACAAGGAACAAGAGGACCAGTAGGTGTTACAGGACCACAAGGACCAGCAGGTAATACTGGCCCACAAGGACCAAATGGTCCAACAGGTGGTACAGGTCCTCAAGGACAAGTAGGTAATACTGGCCCACAAGGACCAAATGGCCCAACAGGTGGAGCAGGTCCGACAGGACCGGCAGGTACTACTCCAGGCCCTACAGGTGGCCCAGGTCCAACAGGACCAGGTGGACCAACAGGACCAGCGGGTACTACTCCAGGACCAACAGGCCCACGAGGTAATACAGGTGCTGCAGGCCCAACAGGTGCTGCAGGTCCAACAGGACCAAATGGTCCCACAGGTGGAGCGGGTCCTCAAGGCCCAACAGGTGGCGCAGGTCCCCAAGGACCAACAGGTGGAGCAGGTCCAACAGGCCCAAGAGGTATAACAGGCGGACAGGGTGTACAAGGACCAACAGGTGGAGTAGGCCCAACAGGTCCAAGAGGTATAACAGGTGGACAAGGTATACAAGGCCCAACAGGTGGAGTAGGTCCAACAGGCCCACAGGGAACAAGAGGTCCACAAGGCTTACAAGGACCGACAGGAGCAGTAGGTGATACTGGCCCACAGGGAACAAGAGGTCCACAAGGCTTACAAGGACCGACAGGAGCAGTAGGTGATACTGGGCCACAAGGAACAAGAGGACCGCAAGGTGTACAAGGCCCAACAGGTGGCGCTGGTGCAACAGGCCCTACAGGTACTGTAGGACCAACAGGTCCAGCAGGTGCTGCAGGTAAAGCAGTTGTTTTTGATTCCACTACTAGTGGTTTAGCAGCTGGAGCAGTTCCTTCAGGAAGTGCTATGCATACTGCGATTAGTAATTTAAGGGGCTCAGGAAATAATCCAATAGCAGGAGATGTTTTCTTCCACTTACCAAGTTTAAGAAGTTTTGAATACGATGGTTCTGGAACAGCAAACTCAGATTTTACTGAAATTACTTCAGTAGTATCAGGCGGAGGAGTTGGTTCAAATAATGGTAAAATAATATTTGATGGAGTTAATAGTAGAATAATAATAGCGGATTAAAAATAGTTCTTGACTTATAGTTTGAATTTTGTTATAATTAGAAAATAAATTAACTGGAAACCTATGAAAGTAAAAGTAAGCGCACATAAATATAGAAATATAAATGGCAATTGGATGAGAATGTACGGAATGGTATTCAATGCCTTAGAAACTTTAGGAGCAGATATTCAAGCGAGTAAGTTCTTAAATTTTAGCTATCCTCCAATCGTAGATGAAGCGGATGCAATTTATATCTATAATCATAGTAACTCAGATGAACTAGATGAATTACAATTTTTTAGAGGCAAACAATCTTTATTTTTAAAACCTACTGCACCAACTCCAGAATACTTTTCTATAGATGATTTAGGGTACGCCAGTTACTCCTCCATAACATACAAAAAACCTAATTTTGAAATGTATGAGAGTGACTTTTTTCATACTAAAGTTCCTATATTTAAAGAAAACAAAGAACATAAATGGAGCGATAGAGAAGATTTAAAAATGTTTTCAACAAATCCTAATGTTCCTGATAATCATGTATTAGTAATAGGACAAATGCCAGGGGACGAAACAGTTACTAAGCAGTCTTTTGGAAATCATTGGGATAAACTTAAACTAATAGTTCGCAAACTATATAAACAATATGCTTTAGTTATAAAAGTTCATCCTACTTTACAGTCCGAATCAGAAAAAGCAGGGAGCTGGGAAGAATATAAGAAAACAATAGATGAATGGAAAAGTTTAGGAGTTACAGTTATAGAAGGATATGAAAGTATACATAACATATTACCTAAAACCAGAGTAGCTATAATTGAAAATAGTACTGCAGGAATAGAGTGCATGATGCATGATGTTCCAATAATTAGTTATGGTTATCCCGAATATCATTGGATAACAAAAGATTTAAGGCATCTACCACAATTAACAAATGCAATAAACGATTTATCGTGGTGGAGCAAGGAAAAAAGCAGAAAGTTTTTATCTTGGTATTGTGAACAGTATTTATGTTATGACCAAGAAAGCACAACAAGGAGAATTAAGTGGCTAATAGAGTCTTATTAGGAGATATAGGAAGTAATGACTTTGGGTTAAAAATTAGTAAACCTGGAGTAGATGTAACTAGTGCAACAGATAAACAATTACTTTTTGACTCTACAAAAGGTAGAACAGGACAAATTTATGCAGGAGCTGCTGGATTAAACTTTGTAAATAGCGTTTCTGACCAAGAAGCAGAAGTTGTAGGCTCAGCAAATTTGTATGGTAGTGCTTTTGGCAATAATGGAAGTCACGTAGGCAAAAAAATTATTATAAACGGTACTACAGTTACTATTTCAAGTACTACAATAGTTTTTGGTCAAACCTGGACATCTGCTCAAGACATAGTAGATGACATTAACAATACTGCAATCCTACAAGGTAGTGTAACTGCAAATGTAAGAACTATAAGTGGCTCTGAATATTTAAGAATAAAAGACACTAGTCAAGATTTGGTTATTAGCTATCCTGCAAGTAACTCTTTAGAAACCGTTGTAGGTATTGGAGCACAAACGATAGAGTATCCAGATTTATCTAGTGCTGGTGTTAATTTTTTAACTGCTTCAGGAAGTACAAAACCAAGTTTAGGATATGTCCCTTTAGTAATTTTAAGCGAACAGGTTGCTGGAGGGTATGAAGGAGAAGTTCAAGACGAAAATTTTGAAATTATAAATAGATTAAGTTTATGGAAAACTACTTCATCACATATGTACCCTATAGGAGGTAAATCATCTATACCACCAACCTCTGTTGGTAGTAATTCAGCAGACAACGGAGGTACACAATCAGGAGCACCTACTTTTGTAGGTAGAGAATACGATTATAATGATAGCTGGGATACCGGCCCAGTTGATACGAATATGACTAATGCAAGTTTTCTTGTGTTGAGATTACCTTGTGCATACGGATATATGACAAGCACTTATTTTGGATAATTATGGCAAATAGAGTTTTAATAGGAAAAAACACAAATAGTAATCATGGACACAGTTCAGGTAGTCCTGGTTTTGGGTTATATGTATCAAGACCGGGAAAAGATGTTACCACTTGTACTGCAGACGAATTAATATTTAATACTGATAACGGCAGTGCAACCTCTTTAGGGAGAATTATTAGTTTATATCAGTTAATTCCTTTACCTGTAACAGGAGGAGGAACTAGTTCAACTGTTACAACTAGTGTAACAGCAGGGAGTACTGCTACTATTGATTTAAGTTCAATAGATTTTGGAATTGATTTTGGTTTTATTGGTTTCGGCCTGCCTGTGCCTGCTAGTTCAGGAAATACTTCAGGTTCAACAACAAGTTTTGGTTATTCAACGAGTTCAAGTTTAGAAACAATTACTATACAAAATTTTGGAAGTAGTACATTGTCGATAAAATCTTATGCAGCTCCTAGGTATTCAAATTTGGCGTTCTTCTAATGACGGATAGAGTTTTAATAGGTAAAAGAGGAACTTCTGATTTTGGACTGTTTGTGTCTAGAAGTGGACAAGATGTTAAATCCTCAACAGAACCTTTAGGATTTGACTCTAGAGCTGCTGAAAGTTTAATTGTTAGCTCTGTAGCACAGGGAATTTTAGTTCCTAATGTATTAACTACTTCAGGAACTCAAGTAAGCAGAAGTTATAATGGTACAACGTACAATCAACATACAGCAACAGTCACACATAATTTAGGATTTATTCCTGCATACGCACTTAGATGGTGTACTTTCAATCAAATTACTAGTGGACTTGCAACTGAAACATATCCTCCATTTCACTACTACAACGAAGTTCCTGAGATAACTGAAGAAGGAGACGAAGAGGGCGAAGAAGAGACATATCCTGGTTCAAGTGGAGAAACAGGACTACTTGTTACAAGTACAACAACATCTGCAATATCTTTTAAGAATATGGTAATACAAGACCATGATGATATAGTGGATAGCTTAAAAGACAATAATGTAGATAACAATGCTTTTTACTTTTGGAGTATCATTATATTTACAGCAGAGAATTTTTTAAACGGAGAGAGTTTATGATATACAATATATTTTATGATAGTAATAAAGAAATAAAATGGTCTACTACAGGAGTAGTAAATGATGCTATTATTGCAGCACAAAGCTCAGCAGGACTATCACATGTAGCTTTAGATATAGAAAATCATCCTGACGAAAATTATTATATAAATAGTGATGCAACAGCTTTAGTAGAGAAAAGCGTATTTGATTTTACATTTTCTACTTTAACACCTGCATTGGATGATGTAATAAATGTTACAGGGCTTCCAGTAGGCACAGAAGTATTTAAAGATGGAGAGTCAATGGGAACTATGACAGATACTACACTTACTTTAACAACACAAGAACCTGGAAGTTACACAATATTATTTAAAAAACAATACTATAAAAAACATAGCGGAACAACTATAAGCGTAAAGAGGTACGGAGAATGAATATAGATTTAACAAAATTAGACCCAGTAGCAACAAAAAGAGCTAAGTATTATACACAGTTAAAAGAGCAGTTAGATTTACTATACCACGATATTGATTCTGGGAAGTTCGGTGACACGGCAAAAACTGGACAATTTTATTTAGCTAGGAAAGCTGTCAAAGATAAATTCCCAAACTCGTAGGTCAAGCATATACCCCTCAAAAATAGTTCTTGACACCACCTCAAGTTTTTGATATAATTTAGCATATAGGAGTACAAATATGGCAGCAGGAAAATATGATATAGTTATTGACCAGGGAGCAGACTTTGCCCTTGAGATTGCGCTTGCCGAAGATGGTTCACCCATCTCACTAGCAAATCATACCGCATCAGCACAGTTGCGACCTACCCCCACATCAAGTACCCTTACAGCAACATTTACATGCCAAGTAACAAATGCATCCGAAGGTAAATTACAAATGAATCTAGGATATGCACTTACAGCAAACATTGCAGCAGGTAAATATTATTATGACTTAGAATTACATAATACTTCAGCAAACAGTATTACTAGAGTAATCGAGGGTGTAGCAAGAGTCACACCAAATGTAACGAGATAATGGCAACAACAGTAACTATAACTCCTAGCACAACTTCTATAAGCGCCACGGCTCAAACAACCACTCTTACTATATCTTCGGCTATAGCCTCTTCTGTCGGTACCACAGCAAGTAACGTTTCTCTCGGCAGTCCTGTCGGTACGTTAACTGGTCAAAGCACAGTAGAAGGCGCACTTAATTTCTTAGCTAATCAATTTTATGTTGCTACATCAGCTCCCTCTTCAGATACAACTAATCTGGCAGAAGGAGATTTATTTTATGATACTGACGATAATCAGTTAAAGATTTACCGTGAAACATCATCTGGAAACTTTGAATTTGTCCCTATAATGATAGGTAATAGTTCAGCGGACTCAGACACGGTAGACGCAGGGGGCTTTTAATAGCTCGATAGGAAACAATCATGGCACAAACCATTAAAATCAAAAGAAGTAGCTCCTCCGCTGCTCCTACCTCGTTAGGTGCTGGTGAATTAGCATATTCTTCTAATTCGCAAAAGTTATTTATAGGCTCACCAGCAGTTGGTAATGCAGTAACAACAATCGGAGGAGATTTGTATGTTGCAATGCTTGACCACACAGCAGGTACTCTTACAGCAAGTTCAGCAATTGTTGTTGGCTCAGATAGTAAGATAGACCAATTAAAAACAGGGTCTACTGTAATAACAGGCGCTAATAATACTTTAGCAACAACTTCAGCCGCACTAACAATTAAAACAGTAACAAGTGGTAACTTAACCATTAATTCAGTTGATGATTTAATACTTCAACACGGCGGAACTCTTAATTTAGCAACTCAAGCTAACTCAGTAACTATACTAGACGATAATGCCGCAGCTTTAGATATTAACGAAGGTGGCACTTCTTACATTAAATTAGTAACTACAAACGGTGACGAAAAGATTGCACTAGGTAAAAATGTAGAAGTTACAGGTACAATTAATGTATCTAGCTCAGCAACTGTAAACTCATTAAGTTCAAACGGTGCTGTTGCAATGTCTGGTAATCTAACTGTTGCTACTAACAAATTCAGCGTAGCAAGTGGAACTGGTAATACTATTATTGCAGGTACTTTAAATGCACAAGGTGACGTAGACTTTGATGCAGGATTAAATGTAGATGGCGCTACAACCTTAAACGGTAATGTTACTTTAGGTAACGCAAGTGGTGATGCAATCACTGCTACTGGTACAGCAACTTTCACACAATCAGCAGACTTTGACGGTGGTTTAACAATCGCAGGGTCACAAAGTGTTGACATGGGCGGTAACAGACTTTTAAATGTAGGAACTCCTACAGCAACAACAGATGCTGCAAATAAAGGATATGTTGATAGTGTAAAACAAGCACTTGATATTAAAGACTCAGTAAGAGTTGCTTCACAATCTAATTTAGATACAGCATATAACAATGGAACATCAGGTGTAGGTGCTACACTTACAGCAAATAGCAATGGAGCAGTATCAATAGATAGTACTTCATTAACTTCAGGAGATAGAGTACTTGTCAAAGCACAGACAGATGCAAGTGAAAACGGTATTTACTCTGTAACAACAGTAGGTGATGGCTCAAA